>Ga0070752_1001900_pt1 | contig 14029 bp, 9 predicted proteins | sample VirMetDEL_Aug_30_FD_77440 | JGI IMG/M metagenome (GOLD analysis project Ga0070752, IMG submission 77440) | Aqueous microbial communities from the Delaware River and Bay under freshwater to marine salinity gradient to study organic matter... | ecosystem: Environmental > Aquatic > Marine > Coastal ...
GCCGCGTTTCAACAGCTTTGACAAGTTCTCGCCTTTCTTTTTATTCAGTCGGCGAATCCCTCAACCTCGCACTCCTCGACGCCCGTGTGTCCACGCTGATGAGCGATCTCGCGGCAGCAATTCCTTAAAGAGCCCCAGACAAAAAGCCTGGGGCAACAGCGACAGCCGTAGCGCCACTGGGTGAGTTTTTATCCTAGCGAGTAGTGTCCCCGTCTACCCCGTTGAAAGCTAGTTAAGACAACCCCAGACATGTCTAATGCCAATTTCAGCAAAGAAGAGATCTCTTCATGGCACGAGTGGGCCAGACGAAATGCCGCAAGAAGAGCTGGATCTAATCAGCAACGAGCCAACACCAACCTCAGAGAGCGAGATTACCCCAAGACCGGTGGATTCCAGCCCCGCGTCAGCGGATGTTCCAGTTGCAGGAGATTCCGCTGAGCCTAAGCCTAGTCTCTATTCGGCCACCGATGCAAAGCTAGCATCTCGCATGAGCAGAGAAATAGCCCAGAGTCTCGGCCTCTCTGGTAAATCCCGCTCCGTACGGATCTGATGTTTAACACCGACTCGGAAAAAGAAATCCTCGTTCAATCTCTATCCGAGTCTAGAGACCGAGAGGGTGTTGTCCAGTGCTTAGCGTATATTCTCGAACACCATACCCCTTTCGCCCTGTACATCGCCACCGCTGACCGTAGTAATTGTATGTGGGTGTTCGACCCCGACACTGTGTACGATATGCTTGGGGGTGAGGATATCCATGATAAAACTTTCCGGACAGTCTTCACCGACGACATCGAGCGACGCGAAGGCATCCTGTTCTATGTTCTTAGAAAAGTTGGGCCGGCTATTGTTATCCGAGTCTCTCACGAAACAGTCCTGGACATATTAGTCGAACTCGAGTCTTACAAGGGAATATAAGAAATATCCACCTTTACCGCTACAGTCGACCCAGATTTGTTTACCGCCCTGACGTAAAACGCTCCATCTGTACTTTTACCAATCACGAAAGGAAGAATATCGTGAGATAGAGAACTTCCCGTAGTAATTACGTCCAGGACAATCCCACTGTTCAGCGGAGCCGGATCTCCTTCCGTTCTCGTATCGGACGACCTAGCTGACTCAGATGTATAGATTGTCACCCAGGCCGGAACCCCAGTAGTAACATTTGATATCGCGTAATATTGCGATCCCGTAATATCTAATGTGCCCGTAGCATTATCGGCTAGTGCCGATGTTGACCTGGTCACAGCTATTTCACTTGTTACCACCTGGACATTTTCCACTGTGTTCTCTACAGTGGAGATACGAGCTGACAGTTCGGATAAGTCGCTGTCCGCCCTGACCAGTTGACCGTCAATACTATCTATGCGAGAAGATAACCCGCTAACCCCCAGATCTGTGCTATCAATTAGCTCGTTAAGTTGATTTCTGTAGGCTTGAACATCGGACTCAAGAGATTCAAACGCCCCCTCAAGATTGGTGAACGACTCGGATACCGACTCTGTCAACGCCCCTTGCGCTGACGCGCAAGCGGTGGCGAACGCTTTGAGATCCCGAATCTTCGCATAGGTTCGGTCCGCGCTCCGGACATTAAGAATACCGGTTTCTGTTAACGGGTCGACACACTCGGCTATTCCGGAACCGAGCCTTAGGCCACTTTTTACGCCTCGACCGTCTTCGACAAACAGTGATAGTCCTTCAACAAAACCGTCCTGGGCAAGCACTTCACCCGTGCTGGAAAGTTCTTGACGAGCGATGTTTAATAAGCCACCCGCGTAGTCCTCAATAAATCGTGCTCTTAAATCTGCCACATCTAGCTCCTACACCGTGCTTTCAACGAAAAATCCATACAAAGATGGGGGTACGATATCGGGAGGAGGATTGTTGTCCCACCTGACTACCCAGTTATTTGTCAAAAGCACTCGTATCTTGCTTGCTATACGACGGTTGTTCCAGTCTACATAGTTTCCCCTCAAGTCTAGCACCGTTTCATACTGTTTTCTGAATACTCCTATACCACTAACATTGGCACTAGCTGTATATACCGGCCTAAAGTCTCTGAGTAATTGTTCAAGAGTCCCAGTAGCCATTTGGCAATCCCTGGCTATCAACTCTTTGATCCCATAATTGATCCCCAGAGAGATATACTTCAACGACTTACAACTGCTAATATCCAGTCTCCTCAGTCTCGGTGCCTCATGGATGTATAAGTGTTCGAGGCTAGAGTTTCCCTCCAAATTTAATGTCTCTAAATGTAGTCTGGGCAGGTTAATATTTACATAGACCAGGTTGTTTCTTTGTATGTTGACGTGTTTAATACCAGGGTCAATCATATTCTCCCCCTTATCATCCACCCAGTGATCGTCCCAGGTTAACAAGTGCTGATTTGTTAACTTAAACCGGTCTATTTGTCTACTCTCTACTATTATCTCTAACGAATCCGTGAATTGTTTGCGAATTGAAGCGTGAAAAGGAGGGTTCTCACCAGACGCATGGTTGAAAAATTCCGGACCCGGTCCAAATTCCAGCACAGGTGAGTTTTCTACGTATTTACAGTATGCTTTCATTTTTTAAATCTTCCCCCTTGCAAAGTACTTGGGCAATACTCTAACCAGTATCTCCCACTTGTAGGAGGCCTAAACCTTTTACATTTTAGCAAATTCATACACGCACCATATTCCAGGAGATTTTTAAACCCAGCACAAAGCATCTCAGAGTCTTTGAGTAAAGGTGACCGGGATAAACTGGTTAACCCTGACACACTAAAGGGCTGTTGAGGGTGACCGGTTGGTACGAGAGAATAGGTTGTGTTAGTGTTTAAATAGTCTCCCAGAGGTCTGTCAATAGGAACAGTACCTGAAGTAAAAATTGGTTCTTGTCCATACCCGTCTTCAGGGTACAGAGATTTATTATACCCCTTAGAGCAAAGATCGTCAGTATTGTATCCCAACTCGTTGCAGATAGTAGTGCCAAACCTCTGGCAAGATTCCAGGGGATTAAAACTCGAAGGATTTTCAACTTCTTCAGACCCCGCAGGAACTGTATAACTCGTGCGGTAGTCAGGTATTGAATTTTGAAAATCGGTGTTTTCACCTATTTCACTGGTGTCGACAATCTCTGCCCCTATGTCTATACCATTAGATAAAAGATTAGAGATTGCTATTTTGACATATCCTCCGTCTTCAGATTCATCAGCCTTCTGAGTAAAAATACCTAGCGATGTCCCCTGTGTTGACACCAACGCTGCTTCTTCTGGAGATAAAGAGTTTGTTATTCTGACCCTGTTTGGTATTCTAGAGTTACCAATTCCCGGAGATTCTTGAATTTTATAGGAATCCGGATCGATATCACCTCCCAGCAGGTCAACAAAAGACTTAAACTCCTTATTCTGAACTTGCACCAGTCTATCCGTGTACGAGGAACTAATTCTTGCCTCTCCATCACTTCTGTCTGAAATAATAGTAGAAGAGACAAAAAGTCTATCTACTAGGTCCTCTAGTGTGTCTACCAGGTTCAGTATAGAGACAAACTGGTCGGCAGATTTGTTTACTAATTGCCCGGAATGATTACGGGGAGACAGTGTGTATAGAATTCCAAACAAATTACAGTACCTCAGTAAAGAGGTCATTCTCCCCCCTTTGACCCCATTTAGGAGTTTTCCCAGTGGAGAAGTAGCACTGGGGTTGTTCAAATACTTGTAAAGCTCTGTCGGAGTTATTCCATCAGCTCTGTCGTATAGTCCGGAGATGTCAGTTCCTATGTTTCCCGAAGATTTCTCTATCAGATTATTCCATAGGGGTTGTTGAGACTTGTATTCCCTGCTTGTCGGAAAACCTACCATCTGAGATACCATTCCAGACAACATGGAGACAGAGTTTTTATCCTTAACCACTGTCGGAACCCCCTCCTGAATCAATAAAGAAATCGACTCAAAAAGATCGAGGTTGTTTCTCTTTAAAATAGAATCAAAAGTAGCAAGTTGTTCCGGCTCAATTGCGTATGTCAGGGGGATTAGATATCCTATCAGTTTTGAGTACTCACTACCAGTGACTTTACTCGTCAGATTCCTGTTAACATCAAGAAGCCCCAGGAGACGGATTACTGGCTGGTTCCCGTAAAGAAAATCCACGTACCTGTCAATAGCCTCCTGACCACCATATTCGTATAGTAATTTTGTCAGATCGTATGCCCGGAAAAACGAAATTACGTCCTGAGAATCCGTCAACGGGGCGAATCGATCAATGAGGTCTAAGAAATTGCTAACTCCAGTAATTTCTTGAATTTCTACTTGAGAAAAACCTAGAGACTTGAGTCTAGACTCTACTTTTTCTTTATCCGGTGTGTAATACGTGAGATCTAGTGAGGGGACGTACCCTCCGGGTCTAAATCCAGATGTTTTTAGAGTCTGAATTAGGTCAGATACCAGGTCAGAGAGTTGTTTAAATCGTAGACCGAGATCTCCAAGGTTTGGTTCAGAACCTGTCAATGAGTACAGTGATCTGTGAGATTTTAACAAAGACCCTATAGACCCAGTAACACCACCTGACCTTTCCCTAACATCTAAAGATGTTGGAAAAACCTTTAACAAGACCTTTACTTGAGCTGACACGTCCCCAACGTCTTCGTTTAGGATAGACTGGACCGTGTCCCCGGTTTTCAGGCACACTGTATATACAGACTCTAGTGCCAAAGAAACATAATCAATTGCATTTGACTGAAGGGGTTGAACATACCTGTCAGTTACTCCGTTTTCCGCATATTTAGACGCCACCGGACTACTAATACCGATTGTCTGATTAGCAGATCTAGTCGTATAAAGTGGCTCCAGGAATTTAAGACCCGGTACTTCTGATTCAGTACTTTTGTAGTTATAAATCTGTTCAAAATTGCCAAAAGTGCCCTCAAGCACTCCCTGAGGAAGTACTTTACCGTAGCACATAGCCATCAAATACTCGTAATACTTTGACTGATAGTCAACGGAACCGATAATAGACCCCTCGTATCCTCCCATACTTACAGTGAAGTTATACAATCTCTCTACGTCAGAGTAGATCTTTTTTCCCTCCCCGATAAAAGTCGCTGTCAACAGATCTGTGTTTACACTCTCAAGAGGAGGAGGAATCTGAGAGTCAGAAGTAATCGCATTGATGTCTTCAGCCGCACCTGTAACTATTACTGCTTTAGAATCAACATATCTATTGAACAGGTCGGTAAATTTGCCTCTTAGTCTAGACCGGGGAGGTAGTACTGGGTCCTTTTCTCTATTAACCCGAAGTAAACGAGAACCAGTCGAGGGCAGATCAACGAGGGAATTAGCTACCCCGTACTGGTCGATACTTCCAAAATACTCTGACGTACTTTGGGTTAGAAGTTTCTTTACATCTCCGATAACTTCTTCTAAAAGTTTTTCGTATTTCTCGTATTCTCTTACTGTGTCAGGATCGGAAACGTTGTTATCTTCTAACTCTTTATACAAAGACTTAGCAATAGACTTAAATGCTCCGACAGACCGTACTACATCAAAGTTTAATGTAAAAACCCCAGTTATAAGATCGGGCTTTAGAGGATCCAGGGTTACGATATCTCTACGTTCAATTCTATCCGTGACAGCCAGAAGCAAATCTACTGCTACCCGATAAAACAGCACTTCGTCCCGTTGCACAGGGAAGTTTCCGTATTCATCTAGGCCACGGGTAACAATCACCCCTATGTGTTCTTTGACTAATTGGGTGGCCGCGCTCACGGTTTTTGTGTTACAGTGTCTCTAATTGGCTTTCAACCAAAATCCGTTGATAGCCTATTATAACTTCGCATATCCTATGCTGAAAATTGCCCTTCTGTACACTAAGCGTAGTCGTTCTGAGAAGGATCTGGGGAAGATGATCGACCATCTGGAAAAGATCTTATCTGAAATGGACGGTGTCGAGGTAAAGAACATCAATCTCGACAACACCCAGTACTCGTCTTCTCTCTCCTCTTACCAGCACCTGGTGTTCTGCGGCCTTGATCACCTGACCCTGGCAGGCCTCCATCTCGCCCTAGAGTCTACCGACCCCGAAACCACCCGGATCACCCTCTACGACGAGCCTGGAGCATCGGCTGAACGGGAACTCAACTCTGTCTTGTTCAGGGGTGTCGACCACAGACGGATGCCCCCTCACTCCGTTACCCGGCTCACCCACTCCTGGTCTCATCGTGACATTGTTGCCACTTGCAAGCAGGATGTGCTAAAATATGACAATGGACCAGGACTTGCTAAATCAACTCCTAGCTCTGGGTCGACTAAATCTTCCCGTAGAAGTAGTTCGGGAAGTTCTAGAACACGAAAAGTGGAAACTCCTGGAGCAACACAAACACGAGAAGGAGATGGCTCTGCTGGGGATCGGAGCCAAGACACCATCGCCAAATCTTGACCCCGAATTTAACGATGAAACCTCCGGAGGACTAGCCGAACCGGGGACGATATCCAAGATGAAAGTCTGTCAAGCAGCCCTTAAGCGGGCTGGAGAGATAGAGAATCCGGATAATTTTCCAGAATCCCTGCTTTCTCTCCTGATATCGATCTCCTGGTGCGGTCAAAGAATGGGCCGTTGGCCAATGGCCAAAGATGCAAAGCCAGCTTTATCCCTACGGTCTGATTTTGACAAAGCTATCGAAAGATACGGTGTCAGAAGAGTTTACAAAGCTGTCGAGCTTATTTCCAATACTCTGGATACTTGGGATACCCGGATAATCTCTGAACAGATAGAGAAACTCAACCAAGACTACAGCGAAGTAAAGTCTGTCAGCATTTCTAGTTCTCCTCTTTTCGCAGAGTTCTTGAAGACTCATCCCGACATCGACCCGGAACTCTTTGACAAGTGCTATTCCCAGAACAATGAAGAGTTTGTAAAGACAGCCCTTCACATACTCCGTAAAGAGTTCCCCAAGAATCCCCCTCCCGAACTCGAACACATTCAGGGGTGGGAACAACGCTACCTTCAACACCTACCTAACTACTTAAACAAATGGCAAAAAGATCTAAGGTCAATGGAAAACAGAATGAAGATCGCGCAAAGGGCGTGGAAGGAGTCAATATCCTGACAGACACGAAGTATGGCGTGTATGTAGACAAAGCGGAGGAAACAATTGAGATGTATGAGAAAGGGGAGTTAACCCCTGAGGAGTTGTATCAGACAATACTCGATCTAGACATTGTCTACAGGAGTAAGCAGGAGGGGGAATAGAGCATTTCTCGTTGAAAGCTAGGGAGAAGAGTGACCTATAGCCGTATGGCAGATGATACTACCGATAAGAAACGTATCGTAAAAACTGGATACAACGATCGCCTCTACAGCCTAGGTCTGAGCCAGGGCAACCTGGCAGGATACAAGTCAGATCCGTACACCTGGGGAGGACTTCCCACCGTTCTTACGGGGGCTATTCTACCGCGTAGAGATGACATCCTCATCGAAGAGGCTGGCGGAGGCCCCCGGGCCATTGAACATTATACCAGACTGTTCAACGACAGTGCGGTAATCAGTGCTTGGGAGAAGCTGGTCGGGGAGATTATTCAACGAAAATGGGAAGTATTTCCAGCATCGGACTCGGATAAAGACGAAGAAGTAGCGGAATTTGTAAGACAAACTCTTTATCACATGGGTTCTAATTCCCGACAAAGTCGGGGTCGTGACATGCTAGTCACGGCTAATTCTGGTTTTGACGCTTTTGTCAGGGGGATGTGCGAGTCGCTGATTCTGGGGATCAGTATTGGCGAAATCTGCTGGATGCGTCAAGGTAGCTACGTAGTACCATCTGAAATCAAAATACGTGACCCTAGACGTTTTCAGTTTATTCTAAACGAAGACGGATCTATTAGTCCGAGGCTTATCACCATCCAATCCCCAGTAGAAGGTCATCCGATCCCTCTACGCTCGATGGTTATCCATCGCCACTGGGCATACAGTAATAACATGGACCCGTACGGAACGGGTCTGGGAAGACAACTTTACAGTCTAGTAGAGTTTCGTAGAACCTTGATGAGCTTTTGGCTCCAATATGCTGATAAGCATACGACTCCTACGGCAATCGGAACATTTAGTCTAGGCACCCCGGAAGAAGAGGTAAAATCCCTATTCACAGCCCTTCAGAGGTTGGGTCAGGAGACGGCCATCGTCATACCCGATGAAATGGATGTTAAATGGCTGGAAGGAAATGCCGGTAGACCGGAACTCTACGAGAACCTGATCAGCTACATCGATCAGCAAATCAGCTTCTTGATCAACGGTGAAAGTACTGTCGGTCAAGATACAGGGTCAACGGGATCATATGCCAGGGACGCTGTAGCCGACTCGGTCAGGATGAGAAAAGCTAAAAGCTTTTCCGAGCAGCTCGATGAGACACTAAATGCGACTCTGATTCGTTGGATTGTCGAACTAAATTACCCCGGATACTCCGTACCACGGATCCGTCGTAACTTTGAAGATCTTGAACAAAGAGAAGACCCGGTCAAAACCGTCCAAATTCTTACTCAGCTCCAGGCTATTGGGTACAATGTTAGCGATCTCGATTGGATCCGGGATAAACTGGAGATTCCCTCCCTAGAGAAAGTGGATATGTCTCAGATGGGAGGTATGGGAGAAAAACAATCTATTGACTCGGGAGAAAGCGACACTCCCGTGTTGGGAGAAAAAGCCATCGGTCAAATGCTATCTGGCCATGCCTCCGTATCTACAGAAAACCTCGATTTCACTGAGTTTGACGAAGACGGTGATCTCAAGGATCAAACTACCAGGGACAAAATCTCTAAGAAAATTGCGGAAAGATTCGCACAAGGTGGCCTAGACGAAGTCGGTTGGGAGCGCCTGGCTACAGGGGTCAGTTCTAACGATGCAGAGACTTCCCGAATTGAAATAGACGAATATACTAGCCCAGGGGACATTATTTACACCGCAAAACGTCTCCTGGATGAGATTCGATCGATTCCCCGTACTATTCCTCCCGAGCATGATAAACTTCGTAGAGATCTTGTTGAGTACGAGAACACCGTACTCCGAGAAGAACAGCTTTCTCACGAACAAGTTGGCCAATTGATTAATGTCTACTCGTTGGCTTACCGTCTCAACCGCAGGCACGTCCACAGTGAATGTGTTGTTCTTAATCCGGAGTCTACAGGGTACTGGAGCTTATTCGCACCATATTACATGTGACTCGGTGTTGAAAGCTAGGTAGACGGAGAATCCACACAACTCCATATACCTACTCCATCATCATGATTAAGATTCGTCCGAGTACGCAATCACAATTCCTGGTCCAAGCTAGCCCCTGGACTCACTACTTCGTGTCGTTTACTGGTATCAAAGACACTGCGGTTACCTCTCCCTACGCTGATGGTTCGACTCAACGGGTCTTCCAGCTCAAGGGTCCTAAGACCTTGACAGAAATGACCCTGTCTACCCCCTTTGACCCCACTGTTCACTACGATATTGTGGACTTCTGGAAGTCTAATGGTTGCGAATTCGTTACTCTTCAGGTTACTCCTGTTACCTGCTCGGAGGATCCTCAACCTCTGGGAACCCGTACCATCATTGTACCCGATGCTCAAATGACCAGCTTAACTTTCGGTTCAGTTGATAGAACTAGCGGTAATCCCAGCACCATTGAGATTACCTTTGTGGGTGATAATTTCACATACAACTGAAGGCGGCGTGGGCGTTTGATGGGTGTGCGTTAACTGCCGCACAAGAGTCTGCTCTTAGTGCGGTAGGTATTACACTGGTATCAAATACCTCGTGCGGATCGACTGAGCTGAACACCTGCGAACTTGATGCGAATAAAGTAATTGATTTGTATGGGATTTATGACCCAGACAAAGGAGATTATTACACATGGGAGAGTATAAACTCTGACTGGTCCTTATTGGATTTGAACTGGTCTGAGGTGGTGTACATATCTCCCTATTCCTATAGTGTTGGTGATTTAGCAGCAGTTGTAGAAGACCAGGGATACAGAGTGGTCGTATACCGTAGCCTAGAAAATTTACCAGTATTTCCAGGTCTATTTAATCCATCTAAATGGTCTATTCAGTGCGAAGTTGTTGTATCAGATTCTATTAATATTTGGGGATCATTAGACCAGTATACTTATTTTTCCGAAAGTTCTCAATATGCTCCTGGGGATAAGGCGTTATTCGATGTTCGATGTGGAAATTTGTCTTGTCTGTCCGAGTACCAGACAGATGGGAGTTGGAAAAAACTTATTTGTTTAGAAAACGGCAAACAAGACCTTTGTAAAAAAACTATAAAATGTAGACCGGGTAGTGTAGTTGTGGATCTGGGAGGTAATAACCTGGTCTGCGTTCCCGTTGAAAGCAGTGTAGGAGTTGGACCCAGTGGCTACGAATCTTTACGGTAAATCTTGTACTCCGAATACCGGTGGTATATTAGATTTTTACACAAAGGGAGAAATAAATCAACTATTAGCGGCAAAAGCCGGGGTGTCTTCCACTTACACCAGGGTATATCTAGATGGACAACTTTCCAGCCTTGGGAATAGTATCTCCTCACTAGCAGCATCTGCAATAGATGAATCCGAGCTTGAGACTTCTCTTAGTGCTTTACGGGTAGAGATTGAAAATGACGTAGCGGCTACATACGCAACTTTAGCCAACACATATACTCAATCTGAAGTAGATAGTCTTATTAGTAGTGTCAATCTCGATCCAGATACTCTACTACGTAGGGTGCCGACGACAACGGCAACCAATACTGTTAGTCCGGGAACTAATGATGTAATCTCTTTAACCTTACGCGGATCTAGCGTTAACCCGATTGTCCAAAGGTGGCTAGATGACAGTGGTGATGTTATCGGATACGTTAGTAACGATGGAACTACCACCTTTGAAGGTAAACTGACTATAGGTCGTCTGGTTTCAACCGGGTCAGTCTCTCTCGATGTCAGAACCAATGCTGTAATTTATGGTGATCTTCAGGTCTTGGGGACCACGACTACCGTCAATGCAACGACTGTAGATACGACCGATAAAGTTATAAATCTTTCCACAGGTGCGACGACACCCTCTCAAGCAGACGGGTCTGGAATATCTGTCTCTGGTGCGTTAGCATCGATATTGTATAATAACTCGTCTGATTCTTGGGATTTTAACAAAGCCCTGAGTACTGTAGACGGGACTTCAGCATCTCCTGCTTACTCGTTCACATCTGAACCTACAACTGGCATCTATTTATCCGGATCGGGGTCACTATCAGTTACTACTTCTGGGGACGAAAAACTTCGTGTAGATGTAAACGGCAATACGACCTTATATAGTGGTAGTTTAGTTTTTAATCAGGGGACGTATTCGGGGACATTTAGCCCCACATCTTTAGGTGCTGACCGGACCTACACACTACCGGACATTAGCGGCACGTTGGTGACGACGGGCGATACCGGAAGTGTAACTTCCACAATGATCTCTGATGGCACCATCGTTGACGCGGACATCTCGGAGACAGCGGAAATTGCTGTATCGAAGTTGGCCGATGGATCGGCTCGCCAGCTCCTTCAGACCGACGCTGCAGGCACCGGTGTCGAGTGGACCAGCAACATCGATATTCCAGGCACTCTCGACGTAACCGGCGTCGCTACCTTCGACACCCTGATCTCGATCGGTGCAGCCGAACCTGTTGCTTCGCAGCAAGTGGGCTGGAACGCCGACAAAGGTACCCTGGACATTGGTTTGCTTAATGGGGTGTTAAGCCCACTTGGACAAGATATTATCACCATTTGCCGGAACGGCACGGCAAGTCCGATACCTGTTGGCACGGCAGTGATGTTCACGGGTGAAACCGATGGAAATAGCGGCAGGCTATATGTCGCTCCGATGGTCGCGGATGGAACCTATCCCGGCTACGTATTCTTCGGTGTAGCCGCACAGAACATCGCGGCGGGGGCGGATGGATATGTAAGGTCGTTCGGCGAGGTGAAAGGCGTCGACACTGACATCGATGAGGGTGGTGTGGATGGGCAATGGGCTGAAGGTGATATTCTCTGGTGCGATCCGGCTACGCCGGGAGGCTTCACAAAATTCGAGCCGCAAGCACCCAACCTTAAACTCCCTGTAGCCGCAGTAATTTCAGTTAAGAGTAACGGAATTGTCATGGTGAGGTGGGACACTGGCCGCCGCCTCTCTGACCTCCATGATGTCGAGTCGAATGGCACGACAGCGGACAATGAGTTACTGGTGTACAACGCCACGGCGTCGCGGTGGGAACATGGCAAACTTTCAAACTTCAATATCTCAGATACGGCTGAGATCTCGATCAGTAAGCTTGCTGCACTGACAAGTGGTTATATAATTCTGGGTAATAGCAATAATGTTCCTACGTCAACTGAGGTTACAGGTGATATTACAATTAGTAATTCTGGTGTGACTTCTATTGCCACCGGTTCAATCATTAACGAAGACATTAATGAATCGGCGGCTATCAGCCTGAGCAAGCTAGAGTCTTTAGCGAGTGGACAGCTTATCGTCGGCAATGGCAGCAATGTTCCTACTGCTACGGAAATCACTGGGGATATTACAATCAGCAATACAGGTGTGACTGGGATTTCTGCTGGCGCAATAGTAGACGAAGATATTAGTCCATCGGCGTCTATCAGCCTGAGCAAACTAGAGGCACTGACCAGCGGTAACATTGTTGTCGGAGATGACAGTAACGTTGCGTCCTCGGTTCCGATGAGTGGCGATGTCACCATCAGCGACACAGGGGTTACTACGGTTATCAGTGGCACTACCAGCACCGCCGGCAAGGTTCAGCTTAGCACTGCAACCAACAGCACGAGCACCACTCTGGCTGCAACACCGAGTGCGGTCAAGAGCGCCTACGATCTAGCGGACAGCGCCAACAGCACTGCAAGCGCTGCCCAGTCAACAGCCAATGAGGCACTGCCGAAGGCTGGCGGAACAATGACCGGTGAAGTTCTTCTTGATGAGATCAAGGAGAAAGTCCACACCCTGGCCACCAGCGGCAGCATTGCACTGGATCCGGCGAATGGCTCTATTCAAGTCAGCGTATTGACCGGTGCGCCGACGTTTACTGATTCGCTGGAAGCCGGGCAGACCGTAGTGCTGATGATCGAGAACGGCGCAAGCTACACGGTCACCTGGCCAACGATCACATGGATCAGCAGCGCAGGTAATGCACCGCCGACATTGACCGCAAAGGATACGCTGGTGTTCTGGAAAGTCAGCACCACCTTGTATGGCGCTTACGTCGGGAGCTACGTCTGATGCTGGGTAAGAATCTGATTCAAGCTGCTGCAGGTGCAGGTGCTGCTGGCGAGGTGCTTGGTGTTGAGGATGTCTTCAGCACCTGGCTTTATACCGGCAACGGCAGTACGCAGACGATCACGAATGGGATTGATCTGGCGGGTGAAGGGGGGATGGTTTGGATTAAATCCAGAGCAGGCACATATGGAACAGGCTCTCATATATTGTTTGACACTGCACGAGGGGTTAACAAATACATAAACACAAACCGTAACGCAAGCCAAGAAGACTTAGGTGCCTACACGGATCTCCTCACTGCTTTTGGCACCACTGGATTCACTCTTGGATCCGGTAGCAGCCTGTCCTGGACCAATGTCGGCAGCAACACCTACGCCTCCTGGACCTTCCGCAAGGCGGAGAAGTTCTTTGATGTGGTGACTTTTACCTCCAATGGAGCATCTAGTCAGCAGATTGCCCACAACCTTGGTAGTGTTCCAGGTTGCATTATTCTTAAAAATCTAGATAGTGTTTCTTACGGCTGGTATATTTACCATCGTGGCACTGATGCCAGCGTTCCTGAGCAATACGGTTTAGAGTTTACAACTGCAGCTAGAAATAACAATAGTGTTTTCTGGAACAACACTCAACCAACTTCCACACATTTCACAATCGGAAATCTCTATCAAGGCAATACTCAAAATTACGTCGCCTACCTATTCGCGCACGACGCTGGCGGGTTTGGCGATGATGGCACGGAAAGTGTGATTAAGTGTGGGAGTTATA
>Ga0070752_1001911_pt1 | contig 13954 bp, 18 predicted proteins | sample VirMetDEL_Aug_30_FD_77440 | JGI IMG/M metagenome (GOLD analysis project Ga0070752, IMG submission 77440) | Aqueous microbial communities from the Delaware River and Bay under freshwater to marine salinity gradient to study organic matter... | ecosystem: Environmental > Aquatic > Marine > Coastal...
CGCGTTCGGCGCGCCGGGCTGCAGCGCGGGCGACTTGCAGCCGTGCGGCCGCTTCACTCCCGCCGGGGAGCACGAAACTCGTCAATGGTTCGAGCCGGGCATTGGCTTCATCGATCGCCTGTTCGAGCCACGCGGTCTGACCTGCAACTATCCGCAGCACCATTTCCGAAGGGGCGAAATCGTCATTGTCACCCGCCGGCGTCGCAATATCGGCGCCGAGGTCGAAGAGATCGTTCTGAATCCGGTACAACGGGTCCGCGAACGGAGTGTCCGCCAAGGTAACTGCGGCGAGGCCGAGCGCTGAATTGGCTTCGTCCACAGCCCCGATCGCTTCCATCCGGGTATCGTGCTTGAGCAGGCGCGAACCATCGACAAGACCCGTGGTCCCGTCGTCGCCGGTACGCGTGTAGATCTTGTTGAGCTTGACCACGCAGCGCTGCGCCGGATCAGTTCGCGATGGCGAGCAGGACGGCTACCACCACCACGGCCAGCGCCTGGTACTTGATCCGCGCGAACATCATCTTGTTCTGCGTCAGTTGCATGTCGGTCGCGTCGGTCTGCTCACCGCTCTCCAGGTCGATCTTGGTGCTCTTCATGAAGGCGACGATCCCGCGGATGAGCGAGGCCACCACAAGAACCATGAGGATGACGAGGAGAATGATGAGGAATGTGTTCATAGCCCCACAGACTTAGGCACTCGCGAGCGAAATGCCACCCGGAAAACGGTGCAAGCGCAGTTGCTCTGCAAGCAACAGACCATCCTCACCCGCCTCCCGCCGATCGGCCAGCGAGGGCGAGCCGCGCCGCTTGGCGAGTTTCTGCCCGCTCGCATCCACCAGCAGCCGGTGATGGTGCCAGCGCGGTACGGGCAGATCCAGCACCGCCTGCAGCAGGCGGTGGATCGGGGTCGCCGCAAACAGGTCCGCTCCGCGCGTTACCAGAGTCACGCCGTCGGCGGCATCGTCCAGCGTGGCGGCCAGATGGTAACTGGCCGGCGCGTCCTTGCGCACGATCACCACGTCGCCGGCCTCAAGCGGGTCGGCCCGCTGTACACCGGCCACCGCATCCTCCCATTCGAGCGGACCGACATCGGCAAGAGCGCGGGCCATATCGAGCCGCAGCGCGGCTGGCTTGTCCGGCTCGGGCGGGCGGGTCTTGCAGGTTCCGGGATAGACCGCGCCTTGCGAGCCAATCCGCGGCCCCAGAGACTCGATCTCGGCTCGGGTGCAGGTGCAGCGATAGAGGTATCCGCGCGCAAGCAGCTCCTGCGCGGCAGCGGCATAGGTCGCGAGCCGGGTCGATTGCGCGGGCACTTCCTCCCATTCGAGCCCGAGCCACGCGAGATCGCGGCGAAACGCTTCCGCCAATTCGGGGCGCGAGCGCGGACCGTCGATATCCTCGATCCGCAGCAGGAAACGCCCGCCGGCCCGTTTCGCAAGATCGTGCGCGACCACTGCCGAGTAGGCGTGGCCCAGATGCAACGGGCCATTCGGACTGGGGGCGAAGCGGGTTACAGTCATGCGGTCCTGGCGAGGTCAGCTCGAAACGGCGCGGGTTGCGGACAAGTTTGTGGATAGCCTGTCTGTAACAGGCTTGACGCTTTTCCTTGCAAGTGCATTTTCTAAGTCATCGGGGAGGAACGCACGAGTGTTCAGGGCCGAACTGCTTGAACGGGCCGCGAGGTTCCGCAGTAGCGAAGATGATCCGACGCGCAATCTGCAGTCGTGCCCTTCGCTCGTCCTCAATGCCGACTTCACGCCGCTATCCTATTACCCGCTCAGCCTGTGGCCGTGGCAGACCGCGATCAAGGCGATCTTTCTCGACCGGGTGGATGTGATAGCCACCTACGAGCGCGAGGTTCACTCACCCTCGCTCGACATGAAGATCCCCAGCGTCATCGCGCTCAAGCAGTATGTGAAGCCCAGCGAGTTTCCCGCGTTCACGCGTTTCAACCTGTTCCTGCGCGACCGCTTCAGTTGCCAGTTTTGCGGGGCGATGAACAATCTCACCTTCGACCACGTCATCCCGCGCCGGCTGGGCGGCAAGACCACCTGGGAGAACATCGCCACCGCCTGCGCACCGTGCAACATGAAGAAGGGTGGCCGCACACCGAGGCAGGCGGGCATGCAGCTCGCCAGCGAACCGATCCGCCCGACCCATTGGCAGCTGCAGCAGCACGGCAAGATGTTCCCGCCCAACTATCTCCACGAAACATGGCGCGACTGGCTCTACTGGGATATCGAACTGGAGGCGTGAAGAAGCGGTCAGCTTGGCCGATCTCGGCAGGCTCCCAGAGCATGCTGGTCAGGTCACCGCAGCTCGCTCGCGGAACTCGTCGCGCTGCCATTCGCCGCTTTCGAGCACTTCGGCCAGGTGCCGCGCGGCTTCGGCCATGTCCTCGAAGCGCAGATAGGCGGGCGCAAACCCGAAACGCAGGATATCGGGATCGCGAAAATCGCCGATGACGCCGCGCGCGATCAGCGCCTGGCAGATCGCGTAAGCCTCTGCATGGCGGAACGACAGCTGGCTGCCACGCTGGGCAGGATCGGCAGGACTGACGAGATCGAGCGTGACACCACGTTCGGCAAGGCACTGGCGAAAGAATTCGGAGAGCGCCTGCGATTTGGCGTGGAGCCTCTCGACCCCGATTTCCCCGATCAGATCGACGCCCACTTCGAGCGCCGCAAGGCCGAGGATCGGCGGCGTTCCGCACTGGAGCCTGTCGATCCCCGGCGCGGGTTCGTAATCGTCGCTGAAGGCGAAGGGGGCGGCGTGCCCGAACCAGCCGGTGAGCGGCTGCCGCGCAGTTTGCAGGTGCCGTTCGGCGACAAAGGCATAGGCCGGTGCGCCCGGCCCGCCATTGAAGTATTTGTAACCGCAGCCAACCGCGAAATCGGCTCCGCACCCGCCGAGATCGACCGGCAGGGCGCCGCCCGAATGCGACAGATCCCACAGCACCAGTGCTCCCGCTTCATGCGCCGCCCGGGTCATACCGGCCATGTCGAACACTTCGCCAGTCTTGTAATGCGCGTGGGTCAGCAGCAGCAGCGCGACGTCCTCGTCCAGCGCGCAGGCGAGCTGTTCGCGCGGGGCCAGTCGCCGCTTGGCAAGGCCCTGCTTTTCCAGCCCCTCGATCATGTAGAGATCGGTCGGGAAATTGCCCGGCTCGCTCAGCACGGTCTTGCGGCCCGGGCGCATTGCAAGCGCCGCGGCAATCAGCTTGAACAGGTTCACACTGGTGGAATCGCAGGCAATGACCTCATGCGGTGATGCCCCGATCAGCGGCGCGATCTTGCCGCCGATCCGGAGCGGCCAATCGATCCAGTCGGCGGTGTTCCAGCTGCGGATAAGGCCCTCGCCCCACTCCTCGCGCACGACCTGTTCCATGCGAGCGGGCGTAGCTTTCGGCAGGCAGCCCAGCGAATTGCCATCGAGGTAGATGACGCCTTCGGGCACGATGAACCGATCGCGGAAGCCCGCCAGCGGGTCGCCAGCGTCGAGGATACGCGCGCGCGAATTCATCGGTTCATGCATCGGGCAACTCGCGCAGAATGGCGCGGGTCAGGCCAGCATCGCCGCCCGCTATCTTCAGCGGCAGCGCGATCAGTTCGTAACGCCCTTCCGGAACCCCATCGAGCACCAGCCCTTCGAGAATGCGCATGTCATGCTCCAGCACCGCCCGGTGGGCATCCATCGTCTTGCTGTCCTGCGGATCGACACTGGGCGCATCGGTCCCGACCAGCTTGACACCCTGCAACGCCAGCCATTCGATCGCTTCGGCATCGATCGCGGTGAAGCTTGCGTCCCATTGCTCGTGTGGGAAGGTTTCGAACGTCCGGAACAACACGCGGTCGGCGCTTTCGATATGCGGCAGATCGCCGACCGAAACCCTGCCACCGGTGACCCGCGTCGCATCCACCACCAGGCATTCCCCGATGTAGGGATCGAGCGCAACGCTGGCGATATCGGGAGCGGAAGCGGAATAATGCAGCGGTGCATCGCCATGCGTGCCCGAATGCGTGCTCATGGTCATCCGTCCGACATTGACGGGCGATCCATCCTCCATCTTCCATGTGCGATCGAATGCGAAAGCGGTGTCGCCCGGCCACACGGGCAATCCGGGGCGCAGCGTCTGCGAGATGTCCCAGATACGCCGGGGGCTTTTCCAGCTGCTCATAATGCGGTCCGCACGCTCAGGAGTTCGGGAAAGAAGGCGGCTTTCAGCACGCCCGCCAGATAGGGCACGCCGGGGGTGCCGCCCGTGCCTTTCTTGAAGCCGATGATCCGTTCCACCGTCTTGAGATGGCCGAAGCGCCAGCGCTGGAAATGATACTCCAGATCGACCAGCTTCTCGGCCAGTTCGTAGAGGTCCCAATAGGCTGGCGGATCGCGGTAGATCTCGGCCCATGCCGCCTCGACCGCGGGCGCATGCTCCCACGCCTTGGACCGGTCGCGCTCGAGCACGCTGTCGGGAATGGCGAAGCCGCGCCGCGCCAGCAGCGCGATCGCTTCGGCATAGATCGATTTGCGGGTGAGTTCCGCTTTCAGCCCCTCGGCCACGTCGGGCGTCGCCTCGTGCATGGTGACCATGTCCGGATTGCGTCCGCCCAGCAGGAATTCCATCATCCGGTACTGCGCGCTCTGGAAACCGCTCGATCCGCCCAGGTGTGGCCGAATGGTCGAATAATCATGCGGGGTCATCGTGCTGAGCACATCCCAGCTCTGGATCAGCTGTCCCTGCGCACGCGCCACGCGCGCGAGCATCTTGAAGGAGGGCCGCAGGTCGTCAGCCCGGATGCATGCGCGCGCCTTGGTCAGCTCGTGCAGGCACAGCTTGAGCCACAGCTCGCTCGCCTGGTGGACGATGATGAACAGCATCTCGTCATGCGCTTCGGACGCGGGATGCTGCGCCGCGAGAATGCGCTCGAGATCGAGGTAGCTGGAATAGGTAACATCGGATGCCATGCCCGCTGCCCTAGCGCGCATCGGTCACCGATGAAACTACCCCTCGATCACCTGCGTGTGCGGATGATGCTTGTCGAGGTGGCGTTTGACGATGCGCAGGTTCTTGGTGTTCGAGCGGTAGACCACGTCGAATGCATCACCGATGATCGGCACGGCGCCGACCGCGCTGTCGATGCCGATATTGCCGATCATGCGCCACAGCTTCCACCGCGGCAGGCCGAGGTTCTTGGCTTCCCACACGATGTAGCCCGCGAGCGCTGCCGTCACGATATCGCCGATGACGGGGACAAAGCCGATGATCGTATCGAGCCCGATCGGATATTTGGTCCCCGGTACGACAAGGCTGCGTTCGAGCAGGTGCTCCATCGCCTCGATACGCTTGCGGATCGACACCGGATCGGTGCCGGTCGGCAGTTCCATCCCCAGGGGACGCGGGCGGTCGCGATTGTCCATGGCGGGTTAGATGGGGGCCCGCGAGAGCGGGAACAAGGGATGGATGTTCCACGGGTTTTCGGCGAACGCTTCGATATCGGCGCGTACCAGCGACCAGCGGATCGGCGCGCCGAGCGGGATGTAGCGATTGATGGCCAGCAAGGCTGTTTCGGCCTCGTAGAGATAGGACGCCGCCTCGACCCCGTCGCGCGCGTCCAGCGCCAGCGATACGAGATAATCGGCATCCTCGCTACAGGCGCCCCGGCTTACCGCGCAGTTGAACTGGTTGAGGAACCAGCGCGGCGAGGCGTAGCGCGCCACGCGGTCGCGCAGCACGATATCGGCGGCGTCGGGTTCCGCCGCGCGCTGGGTCGACACGCCGATGGCGGCCAAGTTTTCGCTCAGCCCGTCAAACAGCAGGTCGGAGCCCGGCCCGCGCGGCAGATGGATGCGCAGCTGAGGCCCTTCGCCGCTGTCGGCGCGCCACCGGGCAACGCGCTGGCGGGCCTCGGTCCGCCGCTGTTCCAGCGTCATCGCTTCCCAGCGTTCGGCGGGTGGCTGCGCAATCGTCGACAGCGCGACCGGGACGATCCGCGTCGATGCCGACCAGCCGCCGATATTGAACGGCTGCATCAGCGCCTCGCGATCGATCGCCATGGCCAGCGCTTCGCGGTTGGCCGCGCTTCCCAGGAACCCCTCGGGGCGCCGGATCTCGAGACCGAACAGCCCGATCGCCGCATCGAGCCGCACATTACCGCGCGACAGCGGCCCGCTGTTGGCGAGCGGCAGCGAAGCCAGCCTTCCGCCGAGCACCAGGTCGAAGCGGGCCTGCGCGAAGCCTTCGGTCGCGTCCTCGGCATCGGTCGCATGGACCCGCAGCACGCGAATGGTGTCTTCCCATCCGGGCTGCTCGGGCAGGCCGCGCAATTCGGGCGGCAACGGCGCCAGCAGGCGCGAGCCGTCCTGCATGTCACCGCGCATGAGGCCGACGGGTTGATCGCCGAATTCGATGCCCAGTTCCGGCTGGGCCAGCAATTGCAGGAAATCGGGCATCGGACTGGTCAGCCGGATTTCGATCACCCGCCCGGTCATTGCACGGATATCGCGGATCTTGGCGAGATCGAGCCCGAGCGTGGTGCCCTGCAATTGTCGCACACGTCGCTGGAGCGCATCGCGCACCGCCTGCGCCGTCAGCCGATCGCCGCCCGCGAGGTCGAATTCGTTGATCCGGAAGATGTAACTTGCGCCGCCATCGGTGACGATCCAGCGTTCGGCCACGCCCGGCACGACTTCGCCCCGCGGATCGAGCCGCACCAGCCCGGTCGACAGCGCGCCGCGCACATGCTGGCCCGCATAGCCCAGCCGCACGCCCTGCGCTTCGAGTTCGGCAGGATCGGCAATGAAGGCGACATCCACCACCCCGTCGTCGCCGCCGGCGCTACAAGCGCCGAGCGCTGCGAACAGGAGTGCGAAAAGCCAAACGCGCATCATCGCCGGTTAGCAGGCTGCGCTTGCGGCGTCAGCCAGACAATTACAGTTTGCGCAGGCGGCGCTCGTCTTCGGAAAGCGGAGATGCGGCGGAGGTCGACCGCAGATAGGCGGGCGTATCGGTCTTGGTGCCCACCGGGGCACGCACGATCTTGGGGTCGATCTCGGTTTCGAAGGCGACTCCGAACCGGTCGTCCTGCGCCCAGGCGACATTGCCCTTGATCGTGCCGACATTGCGCAATTCGATGCCGACCCGGTCGCCGCGGGAAATCGCCATGCCGCCGGCTTCGGCCATCATCCCGCCAGCCGACAGATTGCGCACCTTGACGCGCACCGGTTCGGCCTGACCGTCGAGGGTCAGCTGCGCGAACAGAAACAGGCTGTCGCGACCAACATTGCGCGTATCGACCGAGGACATTGCTTGCGTCGTATCCCTAGATGCATTTCCCGGAACATCCACGATAGTCCCGGAACGGTCTGCACGCTAGGCTGGAGACCTAAAGAATCGGTTAGCGTGCGCTCAATCGTCGCGCGAGATCTTCTCGCGCCGTTCGTGCGCTTCCTGTGCTTCGACCGTCATGGTCGCCACCGGACGCGCGATCAGCCGCTTGAGGCCGATCGGATCACCGGTGACTTCGCACCAGCCATATTCGCCTTCGTCGATGCGCCGGAGCGCGGAATCGATCTTGGAGATGAGCTTGCGCTGACGGTCGCGCGTGCGCAGTTCGATGCCCCAGTCGGTTTCGGACGAGGCGCGGTCGTTGAGGTCGGGTTCGCGGATCGGACCGTCCTGGAGCGACTGCAACGTCTGTCCGGCCGCATCGTGGATCGATTTCTTCCACTCCAGCAACAATACGCGAAAGTACTGCTGCTGCCGCTCGTTCATGTATTCTTCGGTATCGTCGGGAACGTAGTCGTCACCCACCGCAGCGCGTGCCTTGGCCAGCTTCCCGTTCTCATTTGCCACAGAGGCCATTGAGGACCCTCTTACCTGGTCGATTTAGACATCGGAACATGCCGCCCTGTCGGCCCGGATTTTTCCGGCGCTCCGAATGACCCGCTCGGCGCGTGCCTATAGGCAAGCGCCTGCGGGCACACAAGCGCCAATCCCGCACATCACCGAAATGCGTCCCACAGGACCGAAAACACGCCGCCAGCACCCGCGCCGCCCGGGAAAGAATCGCGAATTAACCATTTCTTGACCATAATTTGGCCAATTCTATCGCGTCCGGCACCTGAGCCGGTCTTGTTGGGGGAATGACCATGCAGCTGACCAGTATCGAAGGCGGCGGTGGCGAGATCATCCAGAGTGAAGACGGTGCGGCGCTGATCGCCGAATATCTGACCGAGTACGAAGGCGGCGCGATCGGTGCGCTCTACAGCCTTGGAGTGGCATTCTCGGCCGGCAGCAGCGGCGTGGAATGCGATCTGATCGAGGCGCACAAGTGGTTCAACATCGCGGCATCCAAAGGGCATGAGGAAGCCAGCTGGTGCCGTGCCGATATCGCCGAGGAAATGACCGCGCGCGAGATTGCCGAAGCCCAGCGCCGCGCGCGCGAATGGCTGGCCGACAGCAGCCGCAAAGCCGCCTGAGCGCTAATCTTTCCTGAACGGGGTCCGCGTCGCCAGATAGTTGCGATCGGCTGCAACACCCGCGCGCTCGCGTTCGAGGAAATCCTCTACCGCGCTGCGGAAACCGGCATCGGCGAACCAGTGCGCGGAAACCGTTTCCACCGGTTCATACCCGCGGGCCAGCTTGTGCCCACCCTGCGCGCCGGCTTCGACCCGCGCCAGTCCCAGTTCGATCGCTGCCTCGATCGCCTGATAATAGCACAATTCGAAATGCAGGAAGCGGATGTCGCGCGTGCAGCCCCAGTAACGGCCGTACAGCGCATCACCGCCGATGAAATTGAGCGCACCCGCCACCGGCTCGCCGTCCTGCAGTGCCAGCACCAGCAGGATCCCCTCCCCCATCCGTTCGCCCAGCAGATCGAAGGCCGCGCGGGTCAGATAGGGCGTTCCCCACTTTCGCGCGCCGGTGTCTTGGTAGAACGCCCAGAACGCATCCCAGTGTTCGGGCCGGATATCGCCGCCGCGCAGGTGGATGATGTCGACCTCTGCCTGCGCGGCGGCGCGCTCCTTGCGCAGGTCCTTGCGCTTGCGTGAGGCGAGCGTGGCGAGGAAATCGTCGAACCGGGCGAACCCGCGGTTGTGCCAGTGGAACTGGATATCGCTGCGCAGCATCCATCCGGCCTCTTCGAACAGCGGGTGCTGCGATGGTTCGATGAAGGTCGCATGCGCCGAAGAAAAGCCGTTCTGGAGGCACAACTGTCCGGCAGCGGCCAGCAGCGGCGCAGCGAGCGCCTCGTCCGAGAGGAGCAGCCGCGGGCCGGTAGCAGGCGTGAACGGGGCGGCGATCTGTAGCTTTGGATAATAGCTGCCCCCCGCCCTTTCATAGGCATCGGCCCAGCTATGATCGAAGACGTATTCGCCTTGGCTGTGCCCCTTCAGATAGGCGGGCATGGCGGCCAGCAGCGGGCCGTCCTGCGTACTGATAACCAGCGGTGCGGGCTGCCAGCCGGTGCCGGGACCGACGCTGCCCGAATCTTCCAGCGCAGTCAGGAATTCATGGCTAACGAAGGGGTTGTCCGCTCCCGCCAGGGCGTTCCATTCGGCGCGCTCGAAAGCGCCGACCGAACCACTCACGCGGGCGGCCAGGTCGCCAGGCGTGCCAGCCTCGCTCATGCCACCCCCTCGCCCTCGGCGATCGGCGCATCGGCATGCAACGCCGCGATTTCGCGTAGCGTGGGTGTATCGACCGTCCAGGTCAGCACCGGCAGGCCGGCATCGCGCAACGCGGCGACCATCGGACTGGGCAGAGCCGCGACATGGTAGGCGATGAATTCGGGCCGCGCCGCCCGCACCACGAGCCGCCGCTGCCAGCCCTTTTGCGTCTGCCCCTTTTCGTCCTCGCGCATGACGAGGCCCTGCACCGTCTGCGGCGCATGCCGGCGGAACCAGCGCGAAACCCGTGGGTCGAAGCTCATCACCGCATGCGGCCCCGAATAGCCCGCGAGCGCATCGCGCACGGCTTCGCAGCTTTGCGCCACATCGTAGCGCCGGCGCGACTTGATCTCGATCAGCAGCGGCACCTGACCATCGACCAGCGCGAGCAGATCGTCGAGCCGGGCAAGCTTGTGTTCGGTATCGAGGAAGGCGAGCTGCGCCAGCTCTTCGGCCGAATATCCCGCCGTCGGACCGCTGACCCCGGTCAGCCGGTCGAGTTCCCAGTCGTGCATCAGGATTGCCGCATGGTCCTGGCTGCGCTGGATATCGCATTCGATACCCATTCCCCGCTCCATCGCTCCGGCAAAGGCGGCGAGCGAGTTCTCCGGCACGCCGTCGCTGTGGAGCCCGCGGTGGGCGTAGCTCCAGTCGCGCAGCCACCCGACCCGTGCCGGATCGGGTGAAGGCGCCAGATGACGATCAAGCCTTGAGAGCAACGATCGCATCGACCTCTACCGCGGCATTCAGCGGGAGCGCAGGCACGCCCACCGCGCTGCGCGCATGTTTGCCCGGATCACCGAACACTTCGTACATCAGGTCGGACGCGCCGTTGATGACCTTGGGCTGGTCGTAGAAGTCGGGCGTGCAGGCGACGAAGCCGCCGAGCTTGACGAAATGCGCCACCCGCTCGATCAGCCCGGCGGCCTCGAGCTGCGCCAAGATCATCAATCCGCAGGCCCGCGCGGCTTGCTGGCCCTGCTCTAGCGTGACGCCCTCGCCCAACTTGCCGGTGACCAGTTCGCCATCGACGAAGGGCAGCTGGCCCGAAACAAAGGCAGTATGGCCATCGACCACCACCGGCTGGTAGCTGGCGACGGGGGCAGCGGCATGCGGAAGCGCGATGCCTCTCGCGCGGAGACGGTCGTGGATGCTCATGCGGGTTCCTTCTCGATTTCGCCCATCAGCCACGGCAGCGCTTCGTCCCAGCTATCGATTCGGGCGTCGGCGTGGCCGGCGGTATGCGCGCAATCGATATGCGGGGCGAGCAGCGGTTCGCCGCACAGATGGAGCGTGGTGATGTTCGCACCCGCCGGGCCAAGCGTTTCGCGGGCCGAGCGGTGATGCTGCGCCAGATCGTCGATGAAAACTGCCTTGCTCGGCCGGTATTCGTCGAGGATCGCCTGCAACGCGGGACCCTTGGGGCCCTGGTTGGTGAACACGCGAGCGTCGAGCCCGTGGTCGATCAGCTGCGCCCGGCGCATTTCCTGGCGCTTGTCGACGAGATTGGTGAGGATTACGACATCGGCGTGTTCGCGCAGCGCGGCGATCCCTTCGATCGCGCCGGGGATCGGCGTCTGGCGATGCATTTCGGTATCGAAGAAGCCGCCCAGCTTGCGCCAGATTTCCTCGGGCGCGAGGATCTCGCCGCTGTCCTGCCAGCGCAGCGCCTGGGCGAAATCGTTGCCTTCCATGCGGAATTCGACGCCCTGCGTTTCGGCCAGCCAGTCGCGGAAGGGCGCAACCATGTAGAGCAGCACTTCATCGCAGTCGGATATGATCAGTGGGCGGGTCATCTGGACAGCTCCCTGGCCGCAGCGACCAGCGTTTCGGGGGTGGTGTCCAGCGCGTCGGCGGCAAGGACGAGATCGGGTTCGTGATTGGCAAGAAATTCGAGCACTGCAGCCTGAACGCCGCGATCGCTCAGCCCGTTCCGCAATCGCTCGGGCGTGAGGCCGGTCAGCGACAGCAGGCGTTCGGCCCGCTTGTCGTCGGCCAGCGCCCAGCCGAGCGCTTCGAGCGCCAGCACCTCGGGTGGCCGCATTTCGCCATTCGTCGGTTCGCGAATAATTGTCAGCGCTCCCGCTTTTGCATAAGGCCCATGCGCATTCGCATGGAGTCCGCGCCAAGTGGCAAAGAGAATCCTCGTTGTCGAGGACAACGACCTCAATCGTAAGCTGTTCTGTGACGTCCTGAAGGCGAACGGACATGAAGTCGTGCCCGTGGCCGATGGCCGCAACGTGGTGGCGACCGCGCAGCGCTTCGTTCCCGATCTGGTGATCATGGACATCCAGCTGCCGCATGTCAGCGGGATCGACCTGATCGGGCAGCTCAAGGCCGATCCCGCGCTGGCCGGCGTGCCGGTGCTGGCGGTGACCGCTTATGCCGGCAAGGGCGACGAGGAGCGGATCCGCGATGCGGGCGCGGCGGACTATCTCGCCAAGCCGGTGTCGATCGGGCCTTTCATGGCGGCGGTGAAAGCGCTGCTGCCCGACTAGCCATGCTTGACAAGCGGCCGTCATAACCGCTTTGCCGGCTGCCACCCCCCGCCCGCACCCGTGCGGGCCGCAACGCGATAGAGAACTGGACCCGATATGGACCGCACCGCCGTCGACGCCAAAATCCGCGAACTGGCCGAGCCTTTCAACAAGAAGGGCGTCGAGATCACCGAGGGCACCACCTTCGCCAACGATCTGGAATTCGACAGCCTGACGGTGATGGACTTCGTTGCCGAGATCGAGGACGAATTCGACATCATCATCTCGATGAACCAGCAGGCCGAGATCGAGACCTACGGCCAGCTCGTCGATGCGGTCACCAAGCTGCAGGCCGCCTGATGAGCCGCGGCATCTCGCAATCCGACCAGCCGATCGAGCGCAGCGGCGACGGCACCGACCTGTTCTCGAAGTTCGACGACATCATCGCGCTGCGCGAGGGCCTGCTCGCGAGCGGGCAGGAAGACCCCTTCAGCCTGGTGATGGAAAAGGTCCTCTCGCCGACCCGCGCGATCTGCAACGGCCGCGAGACGATCCTGCTCGGCACCTACAATTACATGGGCATGACCTTCGATCCCGACGTGATCGAGGCGGGCAAGCAGGCGCTGACCGACTTCGGCAGCGGGACCACCGGCAGCCGCGTGCTCAACGGGACCTACCAGGGCCACAAGGAGTGCGAAGACGCGCTGCGCGAATTCTACGGCATGGATCACGCCATGGTCTTCTCGACCGGCTACCAGGCCAATCTCGGGATCATCTCGACCATCGCTGGCAAGGGTGACTACATCATCCTCGACATCGACAGCCACGCCAGCATCTGGGACGGCTGCGCGATGGGCAACGCCGAGGTCGTGCCGTTCAAGCACAACGACATCGAGGCGATGGAAAAGCGGCTCAAGCGCATTCCCGAAGGCGCGGGCAAGCTGGTCATCCTCGAAGGCGTCTATTCGATGCTGGGCGATGTCGCCCCGCTCAAGGAAATGGTCGCGATCGCGAAGCGGCACGGCGCGATGGTGCTGGTCGACGAAGCGCATTCGATGGGCTTCATCGGCGAGAACGGCCGCGGCGTGGTCGAACAGGCCGGCGTGATGGACGATGTCGATTTCATCATCGGCACCTTTTCGAAGAGCGTCGGGACGGTGGGCGGGTTCTGCGTCTCCAACCACCCCAAGTTCGAGATCATGCGGCTGGTCTGCCGCCCCTATGTGTTCACTGCCAGCCTGCCACCGGGCGTGGTGGCGACCGCGGCGACCAGCATCCGCAAGCTGATGCACGGGTCGAACAAGCGCGCGCATCTGTGGGAAAATTCGAAGACGCTGCACAAGGGGCTCAAGGATCTCGGCTTCGCGCTCGGCACCGACGAACCGCAGAGCGCGATCATCGCGGTGATCATGCCCGATCTGGAACAGGGCGCGGCAATGTGGGAGGCGCTGATCAAGGGCGGCCTCTACGTCAACCTCGCCCGCCCGCCCGCAACCCCGGCCAACATGACGCTGCTGCGCTGTTCGCTCTGCGCCGAGCACAGCGAGAGCGAAGTGGCGCAGATCCTGTCGATCTTCGAGGCCGCGGGCAAGCAGGTCGGGATCATCTGATCCGGAACGAAGTGCCCGGATGGGGCGTCCCATGGTGGAAAAGGAGATTCCACCATGAAGACGACCAATTCAGGCAGCGCCCGCTATGACGGGCTGGGCAAGGACGGCAAGGGCCATGTCAGCACGCAATCGGGCGCGCTGAAGGACCAGCCCTATGGCTTCCAGACCCGGTTCGAGGATGCCGCGGGCACCAATCCC
>Ga0070752_1001912_pt1 | contig 13953 bp, 21 predicted proteins | sample VirMetDEL_Aug_30_FD_77440 | JGI IMG/M metagenome (GOLD analysis project Ga0070752, IMG submission 77440) | Aqueous microbial communities from the Delaware River and Bay under freshwater to marine salinity gradient to study organic matter... | ecosystem: Environmental > Aquatic > Marine > Coastal...
CTTCGAAGACGAGAACGTCATCCACGTCGCCAACAGCGTCGACCCCAAGCGTGACATCGAGATCATCGACCTCGAACTGATCATGGCCGACCTCGACAGCAGCGAAAAGCAACTGCAACGCGTTGCCCGCACCGCCAAGGGTGGCGACAAGGAATCCGTGGCACAGAAGGCCCTGCTGGAAAAGCTCATCCCCCACCTCACCGAAGGCAAGCCGGCACGCAGCCTGCTCAAAGACCTGGGTGACGAAGAGAAGCGCCTGGCCAAGACCTTCCACCTGCTCACCACCAAGCCGGTGATGTACATCGCCAACGTCGCCGAAGACGGCTTCGAGAACAACCCGCACCTCGACGTGGTCAACGCCATCGCCGAAGCGGAAGGCGCCATCGTCGTGCCGGTGTGCAACAAGATCGAGGCCGAAATCGCCGAACTGGACGATCTCGAAGAAATGCAGATGTTCCTCGAAACCATGGGCATGGAAGAGCCGGGCCTGAACCGCGTGATCCGCGCCGGTTACTCGCTGCTCAACCTGCAGACCTACTTCACCGCTGGCGTGAAGGAAGTGCGCGCCTGGACCGTCAAGATCGGCGCCACCGCCCCGCAATCAGCTGCAGCGATCCACACCGACTTCGAAAAAGGCTTTATCCGCGCCGAAGTCATCGCCTACAACGACTTCATCCAGTACAAGGGCGAAGCCGGTGCCAAGGAAGCCGGCAAATGGCGCCTGGAAGGCAAGGACTACATCGTCAAAGACGGCGACGTGATGCACTTCCGCTTTAACGTTTGATCGTTAACGGCGCATAGACAGAACCCCGCGAAAGCGGGGTTTTGTTGTTTTTGGGGGTGGGGAATTGCGGGCTGGGGATTATGAATCCGTTACGCCCTGCCCCACAGAGCCAGAGAGCCCCACAAAGCGGTCCTTTCAGCCGTCTCCCATCCTGTCTGCCCCAGTGCGTATCAGAAAATTAGACTAATGTAGTCACCTGACTGCTTGCCAGTGTGGGCTAGTAAAGGTAGGTTGTGACCACGACAGAGCAAAATGCCATCATGCGTTGCTATGTCTTTGGTCAGTCAATCCTTCCATGAAAAGGCGTTCTCTGTTATCTAGAGCGCCAATTGTTGGGTAGGAAGTGGTTCCCTCGAAATCACTACAGTTTGCCCTGGCCATTTGCAAGGTTGGAAATAATGATTTTTCTTAAGGAAGCAGCACGTCTTTTCAATAGCAAGGAGCTATCCAGATTTGCAGACGGTAACCTAGAGCTTTTAGAAAAAGTTGCCTCTAGATACCAAGAGTCTTTGGGGGATTTTTTCTACGCCAAAGACGTCTTCGAACTCTGCTACAAAGACTTCGAAAGAAACTATAAGAACGAATATTTTTTCAAGAATATCATCGCAAAGAAAATATTGCTCGGCCGTCACTCTTTAAAAACAGCAACCATGCTAAGCGAATTCAGAGTAGGCCACAACAAAGCAGACTGCGTCATCTTAAACGGCATCAGCACCTGCTACGAAATAAAGTCCGAGTACGACAACTTAAATAGACTTCAGGAGCAGTTAGACTCTTACCTTAGAGTTTTTGATAAAGTTTATGTTGTGACCACTGAGAAACACTATGAAAAGCTCACACCTTCTATACCAGCTTCCGTAGGAGTTTTACAGCTTAGTCGACGCAACACTTTAGCAGAAATAAAAAGCGCCCAGTTTTCCGAGCACGCCGTAGACGTTGAAATTTTAATGTCGTCACTGCGAAAATCAGAGTACATGGCAATAGTACGCGCCTTGTTTGGAGAGGTACCAAACACCTCTAATGCAAAAACCTACGATGCCTGCAAGGAAATGCTGCATGACGCCAGTTCTGCTGATATCAGAAAAGCGCTATGCGATACATTAAAGAAAACAAGGAAGGCGGACGATGACTTTGTAAAACAACTCCCTGACAACCTGTTAGCGGCCGGCATTGAGTACAACTTCTCCAACACCAGCAAGTCAAGATTGATTAAAAACTTAAACATCACATTCAGTAAGGAAGCTTTATGTACTACCCAATACTACGGGGAAAACTCCATGAACTAAGCGCCATCAAGGAACTGGCATCCCTGCCTATATCAGCCAGGTGCCGGCCATTGCTTGAACCAGTAAACTCAAGCCTTAATCAGATCATCGCCTGTATTGACGACTTATTCGGTAAAGGCATCACACCCTATGTTGTTATTAACCCAACTCTTGGCGAATATCGCAACCAAGGCACAAACCTTTACCACTCTCTACAACATAATCCGCGTTCGTCAGGAAAATTCGCTCCGTGCGTAAAAATACTCAGCTCCTTTGACACGAATTCAATTTCCCTACTCCAAAACACACCCAATTCTGCTGCTTACCTAGTCTCAGATATTTCACCAACAGCGATCCCAATCTTAAATGCAGCAAACTGCACTTTTGCAAACCCATTAAAAGTAGACGCGACAATACTCCAGTCAGTCTCTCGCATAGTGCTATATTTAGACTCTTTCGCTAAGCAGCGAAGAAATGCAGATTACCCGCCAACGTCTTTCTATTCAAATCTTCACTTCACCTACACGAGCTACCCAAACGCAATTGGCGTGGGTGACTTCACTGTAATGGGCGAGGAATATTCTGAGGCGGGTGGTCCGGCTTATGTAGTTGCAATCCATATGTCTCATGTACAGCATCAGCCTTCTAGCGCCATTCACGTTAGGCATTTCTGCTCCACAAGTCAGCCCACCTCGCCATCCAACCCGGGCGGTAAATTCTTGGAAGCGCTAAACGACTTGATTGCTTTCGACAACAGCAACCCACGCTACTTTGATCGCACATGGGGACTGTCTGAACTTCGCAATTACTATGCCCTCCAGCACTTCCCTGGCCTGGGCGTAGTAAAACAGCTGTCCGTGGAACATCATATGGAAACTATTTGCAACTTTATCTAGCGAGTATTTGGAGGGGTCTAACCCCTCCTTATCCCTACGGCAAAGTATTTATTTTTTTCTTAAGAGCCAAAAGGGGACAGATTTATTTATCAACCTGTCAACCATCCTCTAGCGGCATATCCCCACCAGGCAACCACCACTTAAGCTACTAATCCTTCACCCGACTTCTACGGGCAGATACCGCTCCGGCGGTCGCAAAGACGGCTACGCACACGCCGATCGGTAGCTTGTGGCCCAGTTGGGTCACGTTGATGGTCATAAGCCAAGCCAGCGCAGCCACGATAGGCCAGTCGAACAAGTAGAGTTGCCTTACACCCAGCAGCGGATTCCAGTGCTTCGAGACAAGGCTTAACCGGATAGCAGAGGCGAAACACGCGACGGATAAAAAGCCAGCATCGTTATTCTCGTAGAACCTCAGCCCTACATAAGCCAGAACAGCTAAAGCGCCGCCAGCCCCTATTAAACAGGCCAGGGCTTTGCTGCGAGGGAGCGTTTCGAGTGTGATCATTGCTTGCCATCCTTGAGCTGCCAGCCGGCGCCCCGGCGCTTAGCTATATCCTGTGCAATCACTACTCGCGTTTGGGTTGGTGAGATCCTGGCCGGTCTATTCGATGTCAGGACTGATCTCGCCATTGGCAGGATCGACCCGCCCCGTTCTCAGCCACAGAGAGTATTCAGGATATCGCTCCGCCATCAAGTCGAGCTCGCTTGTCCTCAGGTTCGCTCGCTTGTCGTATCGGATCGTCTTGCAGCGCTCCTCCTTGATGCCAGTGGCTTCACTGACCTCGCGGTGACCGATCTTAGACAAGAAAATGCGAACTCTATCGTGGGTTGATTCCATAAAGGTCTTAACAATAGCCTGTTGAAATATTCCACAATCAACAGAAAGTGGTATTATTCCACCTGAGCACTCGGCACATCCTACTGCCATTCAGGTGCTCCCCGATTATAGGGACTTTGTCACGGAACGGTCTGATGTGCCGAGCTTCCGAGCGCAGCTATGCACGAAATCCATGCAAGTTCAGCCACAGGACGCGGCAGGGATCAGAGACGAGCAGGCGCCTGCCTGAATCTACGGAGACATTTATTTATGGAAGAAAGCTATGTCCCCTTGCTGCTGATGCGACACAACCGTCCGCTGCGCGGCGTGATGATCGACCGCCAGCCCTGGGTCTGCGCCAAGGAGTTCGGCTTGTTGATGGGGCACCGCCACCCGGAACGGATCTGCCGGCTGATGGATGACGACCAGGTACGCACGGTGATCTTCTGTAGCCACCAGGGCGATGCGGAGCCTGTGCAGGTGCTCAGCGAATCCGCGCTTTACCGCGCCCTGTGCCGTTTCAGCCATCCCGAGAATCGCAGCCTGCGCCGCTGGCTCACTCATGAAGCCCTGCCCGCTCTGCGCGATGCCTGGGAGCATCGCGCACAGGAACCCAAGCGCACGCTGATGGCCTGGGATCGCCAGCGCATCAGCCTGCTGGAATGGCAAGGCGACCTGTGGATCGCCCTGCGCGATATGCCGCGCTTCGCCCCACCGCCCGCACCCGGCGAACGCTCGCTGCGCGCCCTGCTCCAGCGCTGGTGGCGCTGATGGCGCTGATGGCCAGCCTGACCATCCGCATCGACGACACCCCGCATAAAGACATCTAAAAACACCTTTAAAGGCGTCTTTATGAGTGCTAGCCTACGAACGCTTACCCCGTGTTCGCACAAATGACCTTATGAAGAAAAGACCTGAATAGAGATAGCTCGGCCCATAGCGAAAGAACCAAGATCAGCTCAGTGAAGCTTGAAGGTTCGGCCCTTAGAGATAGAGCTCAGGCATGATGAATTGCAGATAGCAGAGAACAGGTGGATATGGCGATGACTTATGCAGTTTTGGCTGACGTTGCCGCGTCAGTTACAGAACTCAAAAAAGATCCTATGGGAACCATCCGCGAAGGCGGCGGTGAAACCGTTGTGATCCTAAATCGAAACGAGCCTGCATTCTATGCTGTGCCCCCCGCACGCTATGAAGCCATGCTGGAGCTGATTGACGATCTACAACTGGCTGAAATCGTACGCGCTCGGGCTGGTGAACCTACTGTACGAGTAGACATTGATGACCTCATCGCGCAAGCCGGCGGAACCGACTGAGTACGCCCTGGAGTTCAACGCCCAAGCACTCAAGGAGTGGGGCAAGCTGGGCAAAACCATACAGTTGCAGTTCGCCAAGAAGCTCAAGGAGCGCCTTGAGAATCCTCGGGTCGAGGCCGACAAGCTTCGGGATATGCCCAACTGCTACAAGATCAAGCTGCGTAGCATCGGTTACCGCCTGGTCTATGAGGTAATCGACAGCCGCCTGGTAGTTACCGTGATTGCCGTAGGTAAGCGCGAGCGCAGCAAGGTCTATGGCAGCGCCGCCAGCCGTTTGTAAGAAAACCGGCCGGATGCCAGTAAAAACGGGACTTTCGTACATGAGGATCAAGCATCCCGCAATGGCCGCTCAATGGCAGAGGAAGTGCGGCAGATGCTGCGCGAAGCGCTCATGCACCAGCAACCAAGCCCACCGGCCGTCGCGCCTGAGTTTTGCGGGACTTGCCCCCCGCAGCGCGAACAACCCAAAATCTCCCAAAACGGGAGAAAGCTAGTGCATGTTATTTCGAGAGGGGCACTCAGAACATTCTGGGAGAGCAGCCCTGCTTATGCCGATGCTCAGTCACCTATGGTCGAGTGGTACAGGCATATGGAGAAGGCTACATACCGCACGCCACAGGAGCTGAAGGCCGAATTGCGCACAGCCAGCATTCTCAAGGGGAGTCGAGAGGTGTTCAACATTGCGGGAAACAAGTACCGGATAATTCTTGCCATCGACTATCAAAGACAATTGACCAAGGTGCGCTTCGTTGGCACTCCTGCCCAATACGACCAAATTGACGCGGAGACTGTCTGATGAACATCAAGCCCATTCGCACCGTGCAAGACTACACAGCTTCGATGGCACGCATTGACGAGCTGTGGGGCGCAGAGATTGGTACGCCTGAAGGTGATGAGCTCGAAGTGCTGGCTCTGCTTGTGAGCAAGTATGAAGACGAGCACGCTCCGATGCCACCGTCCGACCCTATCGAAGCCATCAAATTTCGTATGGATCAGCAAGGCTTGACGCCGCGCGACCTCGAGCCATTCATTGGCTCCAGTGGCCGAGTTTCCGAAGTATTGAACCGCAAGCGAAAATTGAGCCTGGCGATGATCAGACGCCTGCATGACGGCCTGCGTATCCCCTATGAAAGTTTGCTGGCGGACGTGGCCTGACGGCTAGGGATGAAGGATTTTCATCAGCTCTTTCACAGTGAACGGCAACTGGCGGCTGACCTTCGAGTTTCGCGACGGAAACGCTTGCGTCCTGAACCATGAGGATTACCACCAATGAACCTGCACAACCCACCCCATCCCGGTGAGTTCATCACCGATATCTACCTGGAGCCCAACGGCATTAGCGGACGTGAGTTGGCCGAGAAGCTAGGCGTAGTACGCTCGACACGGAGTCGTGTACTCAAAGGCAGTAGCCGTGTAACGCCGGAAATGGCCCTGCGCCTGTCAGTAGCACTGGGACGCTCGCCGGAAAGCTGGCTGGCCATGCAGGACGCTTATGATCTGTGGATCGCCCGTCAGCACGTAGACCTCAAACAGGTTGGCAAGCTGGCGTTCGCCTGATCGCTGAAACGATTGTCACAGTCGATAGAGGTAGCGTTATGTCGCCCCCATCTTTGCAGATCAAAAAGGCCTACTTCGCCAGGGTGCGTCGTTCCAACTACTTTGCCAGCCTGCGCTTGGCGGGGTTTCAGGTCACTCCAGCCGATGCGGAACGCCCATTACCTTCACGCGAATTGGCATTGCACCAACTTCGCTCTAAGGACGACTGAAAGAGACAAAATGCGGCCCAAATAAAAAGGGGCTAGCTTGCGCTAACCCCTTGAAATTTATGGTGGCTACACCGGGACTTGAACCTGGGACATCAGCATTATGAATGCTGCGCTCTAACCGACTGAGCTATGTAGCCAACGGCGCGCATTGTCCGCGTCTCGCCTACCGCTGTCAACCCCAGATCATCGATAAATTTACGTTTTATCAAGCGGTTAGGCCTCCCTGGTGGCGATGCGCTGAATCGCTCGTTTCTGAGCCTGCGGCTTACCTCGCAACGGCTCGAACGGTGCTTGCGGGGCTGTCGGGCGATGCCGGAAAATCCGCCTCCAGCAGGCTGCAGCGCCGCCGCGCGCTGGCCCATGAACCAGGAGAACACCTTGAGAGCGAGAGACGACTTCGACGATCTGCGGGCCGAGCGTGACATGCCGACACACTACCGCAACGAACCCAACCGCTTCGCCGGGCTGTGGAAGCAGATCGCGATTGGCATCGTCGTCGGCTACAGCGTGCTGGGTATCATCAGCGCAATTGCCTGGGTGCTTATCGCCCAGGTTGCATTGAGTGGCATGTCGATCACGCTGCCTTAACGCCCGCACCACTGCCCTTCACAGGGCACGCCATCATTGTCGCCATCCATCCTGGTGCCTGGGCAGTTGCGCAGAAAGAAGGTGGCTTCGGCGCAGGACGTCATCTGCGAGCAATGGGTGCGACCATCGCAGCGATAGCTGTTGCCGCCCCCCCCCTGAGACGCAGATTGATTTAGCGAGGATGCGGGGCGCCGGCCATCCATCGAGAAGTTGGACGCACCTGGCTGGCTGACCACCGGGTCGTCCATCACCGAACCATCGCTGGCAATATTGCTGATGATCGGGCTGCCAGGCTTGCTCAGATAGAACTGCCAGAAGGCAGCGCCGAGCAGCAGAATGATGATCAGCTTCTTCATTGCACAGTCCCTTGCCTGTTACGGATGGTTGCCAGTATTGGCTCGCCGCGCGGACAAATCCAGAGCTGAGCATTGGCACTTGCCATCCCCTGCCCGCCTCTTCATCCTGCCCCATTGTTTACCAAACGAGCCCTGTCATGACGCCCATCCAGAATATCGGCCTGGCGCTATTCGTCGTGCTTTCCATCGGTTTTGCCATCGGCCACAAGACCGAGTGCAGCGATGGCCGTGTGGTGGAGACCTATCTCGCCAAAGGGCTGGCCTCGCAGTTGCTGGGGCATGATCTTTGCCAGCAACCCTGAACACCCTTCATTAAGGAATGATGTGATGAAAAAGTTCGCCTTGCTTGTCAGCTTTGGCCTTCTCGGTGCCTGTGCCAACCTGGGCTCGCAGCCGCCGGTGCCGGTTACCTCGCCAGTGGTGCAGGCCTTTCGTGATATCTGCCTGCAAACGGCGCCGAGCTTTGCCGAAGCGCATCGCATCGCGCGTCAGCACGGCATTACCGAGTTGACCGATATGGGCTTTGCCACCATCGGCTTCAATGCGGATAAGAGCCTGAGCATTCAGGTGAAGGCCAGCCATGAATGCGTGGTGACCAGCGAGCCGCAGCAGGATGACAGCCTGACTCGGCAGCTGCTCAGCGCGGCGGCGATCAATGCCGGCACCACGGTGCCGCGCAAGGTGCCGGTGAAGATGATGATCGCCGGGCAGCCGTTCATCCTGATGCACGATCGCGAAGGCGGTGAAGCCTTCGTGATGCTCAAGCCGGAGTAAGGGATCGCCGTAGGGCGGATGACGCTCTTTTCATCCGCCGGGGACGGTGGATCGATGACGCGTGATCCATCCTGCGCGGCTAGACGCTTTTGCCTGGCCGCGTGGCCAGCAGCAGGCCGCCGAAGATCATCGCGGCGCCCAGCCAGTGATAGACCTGCAGACTCTCGTTCAACAGCACCCAGCCCAACAGCGCGGTGAATACCGGCATCACGTAGTTGGTCAGCGCCGCCTTGGCCGCACCGATCACGCGGATGCCGTGGTTCCAGGCCAGGTAGGCCAGCAGCGAGGCGAATACGGCGGTGTAGGCGACGGCCGAGAGGTTGGCGACGTTGAGCGCCAGATGCGCGCCCTGGCTCAACTCATATAGATAGAAGGGCAGGATCAGCGGCACGCCGAGCAGGATGAACACGCCCAGCAGCGCCAGCGGCGGAATCGGTTGCAGGTACGCCGCCCAGCGCCGCAGCAGCAGCGAATACAACGCCCAGTCGACCACCGCCAGCAACATGATCAGGTCGCCCTGGTTGAACGACAGGCTGGTGATGCGGCTCCACTGGCCGTGACTGATCAACACAGCCAAACCCGCCACGGCCACCAGCATGCCCCACCAGGCGCGGCGCGCCGGCCATTCGTTGAGCAGCAGCCCGGCGCCGATAAAGGTCACCAGCGGCAAGCAGGTGTTGACCAGCGAAATGTTGATCGCCGCGGTGGTCTGCGCTGCGCTATAGAGCAGCGAGTTGTAGCCGGCGATCCCCAGGCCGCCGAGCACCAGCAAACGCCAGCCCGCATGGTAGAGGGCTGCGCGATGACGCCACAGCGGCAGCGCGACGAAGGGCAACAACAGCGCCAACGCCAGGCACCAGCGCCAGAACGACAGGGTGAACGGGGCGATTTCACCGGCGAAGGCACGCGCCACCAGGGCGTTGCCGGACCAGCAGAGGTTGGCCAGCAGCAGGCCGAACAGCGCCAGCGGGCGCGAATGATTGAGTGCGTTCATAGGGGCAGCGCCGCACCCGTGGCGCAGCATTCATCCGAGCGGGGGTTGGACGGTTGAGCACGGTCACCGAGCAGGCAGTGCTGAGCGATCATTGCGTAGCTTCCGAATCAGTCGGCTTTGCACCATACGGAGGCAGGCAATGCTTGGCAAGGTTGCGGGCGTGGATGATCGTGGGGCGCCGGCCCAGCTCAGTACGCAGCGCAACCGCCATGCAGCGGGACCAGCGCACGGCGCCGCTGCGCGCTAACGCCTGCGCCGCAGCCGACGACTGAGCAGCCAGAGAATCAGCAGCACGCAGGCGAATATCACTCCGCTGACGCCCCACTGCAGCGGCCCGGCCAGACGGAACAGCTCGGCCGGATGCAGGCTAGGGGCGCGGATCATGCGCTCTTCGGCCGCCACGCCGGTGGTGGGAATATCGGCCAGGCCATCGCCGTCGAGATCCGGCAGGCTGCGAATGTGATCGAGCAGCGCCTGCCACTCCTTGAGTTCCTGCACACCTGCCCTGGCCGGATCCTGGTCGACGATGGCGTCTTCGATACGCGGCAGCGGGCGGCCCTCGGCGTCCTTGGGAATTACGTCGAGCAGGCCCTGGGTCAACTCCGGCACCAGCCAGGTGAAGCTGCCGACATAGCTGGTGGCGCCGATGCTGTAGAGACGCGTGTCGTCGAGGTCCAGATCGCGGTAGCCGTTGACCGCATCACCAATCTCGATACGGCTGACGCGGTCGAACGGCACGCGCCAGGGGTTGTAGGTGAAACGCACGCCGGCAACCCGCGGGTAGTAGCTCTGGCTGTCGCGCAGTTGATAGGCGAGCAGCAACACCTCCAGCAGCGATTTGATTTCGCGCGCGCTGACGTAGGCCTTGATCATCGGGTAACCGGGCTCGTCGTCGAACTCACCGATGCCCAGCGGGGCGATGCGGAACAGGTCAGAGACGTCCTGCACGCCATTGCGGCCCTTGAGCAGGTCGTCGCGAATGGTGCCGTTGCCGGTGAAGGCCAGGTCGGCATCCACCGCGTGACGCAGCGCATCGGTCACCAGGTTGGCCAGGGTCTGATCGGTGAAATCGCGGCCCAGGCTCTGCTCGACCTTGGCCAGCGGCTGGTCGAAACGGTAGCCCTTGGGCGTGAACATGCGCTCGCTGACCACCTGCTTGAAGCCTTCCACCCTGGTGGTGATGACGGCGTCGCCGACGATACTGTCGTTGACCGGATGCAGGCGGTAGTCGCGCACGCGCGGCACGCCGTCGTCGCCGAGGGTCATGCGCAGTTCGCCGAGGTACTGGATTTCCGAACCGGCCTGCACCACCGGGGTGTGTCCGCCCACCAGCACCGGCTGCGGCAGGGCCACGTGCGAATGGCCGCCGACGACGATGTCGATGCCCGGCACCTGCTCGACCAGCTCCACGTCCTCGCCGCGCCAGCTGCCATCGGCCTGCTGGGTGACGCCCATGTGCGACAACAGGATGACCACTTCGGCACCCTCCTCATGCAGCTTGGCCACGGTTTCCCTGGCGGTGGCGACCGGGTCGGCGAAGGTCAGCGGCTTGATCATCGGGCTGACTGCCACGGCGTCGTTGCCGAGCAGCCCGAACAGGCCGAAACGGATGCCACCACGCTCGATCAGCTTGTACGGCAGGATGCGCCCGGCCTCGACGTGCGCCTGAAGACTGTCGTCGGCCTTGCTGGCCGGATCGAAGCGCATGTTGCTCGACAGCAACGGCACCAGAGCGTCGCCCTTGGCCTTGTGTGCGGCGCTGATCATCGCCGCCAAACCAGCCGGACGAAAATCGAACTCGTGGTTGCCGATCACCGCGGCGTCATAGCCCAGCTCGCTCATCAGGCGCAGTTCGCTGCCCATCTCGCGGGCGATGGTGTGAAACAGCGTGCCCATGGTGAAGTCGCCGCCATCGAGCAGCAGTACAGGTTCTGCACCAGCTGCGGCGCGACGTGCCTTCAATAACGTGGCCAGGCGTGCGACACCGCCGACGGTGTCGTCATCGTTCGCCGTTGCCGGGGTGTATTCGTTGTTGGGGCCGAAACCGAGCAGGCGCGACTGCCAGTCGTTGCTGTGCAGGATGGTGAAACTGCGCTCGGCGGCAACCAGCGGCGTGGCGGCCAGCAGGCCGGCGAGCAGAAGTGAGGGGAACAGGCGCATGGACGGTCCTTGACGATGACTGCGCACAGTATGGAGCAGGCCATGACGCCCGACAGCGACCAATCGAGACGCCTTTTGTCGCCAATCGAGTCAGGCATTGATTGCTCCAGATCACCCCCAAGCCAGACGGAGGGACTAGGCTGTAATCAGGACAGCGACGTGGAGAAGAGCCATGGACCACTATCACCTGATGCTGATGCTGCTGATCGGCGGCTTTCTGTTGCTGGGCGTCGGCTTCAACTTTCGCGAGCACGAATGGGGCGTCCGCGTGCTGGGCCTGGGCGTCTTGCTGATGCTGGTGCCGATAGCCCTGCGGGTACACCTGGCGCTGGCGTAGGCAGCGCTCGTTCGCCGCAGGATGCGCCGGGCGACTTAAGCCCTAGGGTTTCTGCCAGCGCTCGGCGGCGCTCTGGTCGCTGCTGCGGCCCTCGACCCAGCGCGGGCCTTCGCGGGTGTCTTCCTTCTTCCAGAACGGCGCGCGGGTCTTCAGGTAATCCATGATGAAGTTGCAGGCATCGAACGATGCCTGCCGATGGGAGCTGCTGGTGCCGACGAAGACGATGGGCTCGCCCGGCTCCAGGCGACCGATACGGTGGATGATCTCGACGCCCAACAGCGGCCAGCGCTCACGCGCATCGTCGGCGATCTTGGCCAGGGCCTTCTCGGTCATGCCAGGGAAGTGCTCGAGGAACATACCACCGACTTCGCGGCCGTCATTGAAATCCCGCACGTAGCCGACGAAGGTGACTACCGCGCCGATACCAAGATTGGCGGCATGCAGGGCGTTGAGTTCGGTGCCGGGGTCGAAGGGTTGGGCCTGGACGCGGATGGTCATGCGATATGTCCGTTCGGTAGTGCTTTGGAGCGGTGGGCTAAAACGGAACGCCGCCCGGCCCACCCTAAGGTGTCACTGATCTGTGGGAGGGGCTTGAGCCACGACAACGAACGCGGAGCAGCGGCTGACAGCATCATCAACCACCGGTCACGGTGGGGAAGAAGGCCACTTCATCGCCTTCTTCCAGCGGCTCGTCAAGGCTGCACAGCTCCTGGTTGCGCGCGCACATCAGGTTCTGCTCGCCCAGCACCTCCCATTCGCCGCCACGGGCGACCAGGTGCAGGCGCAGGTCGTCGAGGGTGGCGAAGTCGCCGCTGAGTTGTTCGTCGTCACGGCCCAGGGTTTCACGGTAACGGGCGAAATACTGCACGCGGATCATGCTTGCTCCTCCAGCTTGTAATGACCGCTCTTGCCGCCGAGCTTCTCCAGCAGGCGCACCTGCTCGATGACCATGCCGCGATCCACGGCCTTGCACATGTCATAGATGGTCAGCGCGGCGACGCTGGCGGCCGTCAGTGCTTCCATCTCGACACCGGTTTGCCCGGACAGTTTGCAGCGCGCGGTGATATGCACGGCATCGTCGCCTTCCGCACGCAGCTCGACCTTGACTCCGGTGAGCATCAGCGGATGGCACAGCGGGATCAGATCGCTGGTTTTCTTCGCGGCCTGGATGCCGGCGATACGCGCCACGGCGAACACGTCGCCCTTGGGGTGCTCGCCGGCGACGATCATCTGCAGGGTGGCCGGCAGCATGCGTACGCGTGCTTCGGCAGTGGCTTCGCGGAAGGTGGTCGCCTTGTCGGTGACGTCGACCATGTGCGCGCGGCCTTGGGAATCGAGGTGGGTCAGCACGGGAAAGCTCCTGGCGGGAATCGGCCGATTGTAAACCCGCGAGTCAGGGTATGGCAGGCATAAAAAGATGCCGCGCCGCATGCCGACACCCACCTTGTTTCTGTAGGAGCGGCTTCAGCCGGGACAATCGCGGATAAATCCGCGCCTGCACGGTGTACGACAATTGACCCGGATATAGATGCAGAAACGCCCCTGCTCTTGCGAGCAGGGGCGCGAGTGCTTATACGCCTGAGGGGTGGGTTACATGTGGGTTTCTGCGTACTCCGCGAGGATCGAGCGCGGCACGCCTTGCAGGGTGATGTGCACGCCGTGCGGGAAGTCCTTGAAGCGTTCGGTCAGGTAGGTCAGGCCCGAGCTGGGCGCCGACAGGTAGGGAGTGTCGATCTGCGCCAGGTTGCCCAAGCACACCACCTTCGAGCCGTTGCCGGCACGGGTGATGATGGTCTTCATCTGGTGCGGGGTGAGGTTCTGGCATTCGTCGATGAGGATCAGGCTCTGCTGGAAGCTGCGCCCGCGGATGTAGTTGAGCGATTTGAACTGCAGCGGC
>Ga0070752_1001916_pt1 | contig 13944 bp, 13 predicted proteins | sample VirMetDEL_Aug_30_FD_77440 | JGI IMG/M metagenome (GOLD analysis project Ga0070752, IMG submission 77440) | Aqueous microbial communities from the Delaware River and Bay under freshwater to marine salinity gradient to study organic matter... | ecosystem: Environmental > Aquatic > Marine > Coastal...
CTTGGTGGTGGCCACTTTGACGATGCGCCAGTTCTTCAGGATGAACTCGTGGATTTCCGCACGAATCCAGTGCACGGCGAAGGACACCAGACGCACACCCATTTCCGGGTTGAAGCGCTTGACCGCCTTCATCAGGCCGACGTTGCCTTCCTGGATCAGGTCAGCCTGGGCCAGGCCATAACCGGAGTAGCTGCGTGCGATATGCACCACGAAACGCAGGTGGGCCAACACCATCTGGCGGGCGGCCTCGAGGTCCTGCTGGTAGTAGAGATTTTCGGCCAGCTCACGCTCCTGCTCGGGCGTCAGCAGCGGAATGCTGTTGACCGCATGCACGTATGCTTCCAGGTTGGCGCCTGGAACCAGAGCATGAACAGGTTGCAAGGAAGTGGACATTCGAATCCTCCGATTCACGAAACTCGTGCAGTGTAGCACTGCGCTATCTGATGCAGGGTCTGTGGATAAGTTCCCAGACAGATAGTCAATATCAACCAAAACAATGGCTTGTCAGCTTACGTTCAGCCTCGCTGACTGACGCCTCAGCGGGGCGCCAGCTCATTGAGGTGACGTGCCACCGCCAGCCAGGCGCCAATATAGCCCAACAGCACGGCGCCGAGCAGCAGCGAAAAACCGTCGGAAGAAGGTACGCCACCTAACGCGAAATCGCTACCGTAAAGACCGGCCAAACGTACTACAGCATCGTTCAGCCAATCCAGCCCGAAGGCCAGCAGCAACCAGGCGAAGACACCTGCGCCGAAACCGTACAACGCGCCCATATAAAGGAAGGGACGTCGCACGTAGCCATCCGTTCCCCCCACCAGCTTGATCACTTCGATCTCGGCGCGGCGGTTCTCGATGTGCAGGCGGATGGTGTTGCCGATCACCAGCAGCAACGCCAGGATCAGCAGCAGACTGAGGCCGAAGACGAAGCGATCGCCCAGCTTGAGGATCGCAGTCAGACGCTCGACCCAGACCAGATCGAGCTGCGCCTGCTCCACCTTGGGCAGTTCCGCCAGGCGCTGGCGCAGTGCTTCGAGCTTGGCCTTGTCGACCTCCTTCGGCGTCACCAGTACCACGCCGGGCAGCGGGTTCTCCGGCAATTCCTTCAGCGCCTGGCCCAGGCCGGACAGCTGCTGGAACTCTTCCAGCGCCTGCTCGCGGCTGATCCACTCGGCATCGGACACATCATCCATCGCCGCGATCTGCTCGCGCAGCGCCTGACCGTCACGCTCGCCGGCGGACATGTCGAGGAACAGGGAAATCTGCGCCGCACGCTGCCAGGAGCCACCGAGCTTTTCGACGTTGTCCAGCAGCAGCGACAGGCCCATGGGCAGGCTCAGCGCCACGGCCATCACCAGGCAGGTAAAGAAACTGCCGATGGGCTGGCGAGCCAGACGGCGCAGGCTGTCGACCAGGCTGGCGCGATGGCTTTCCAGCCAGGCGTTGAGCAGGGTGCGAAAATCCGGCTCATCCGCCGGGCCGTCGACCACCTTGTTGCGCGGCGCCGCGCCGACACGTTCGGCCGGTTGCGGCGTGGGCATCTTCGATGCGCTCATCAGGCAGCCTCCCCATCACCGATCAGACGACCGCGTTGCAGAGTGAGCATGCGCTGGCGCATGCGCGCGATCAGGGCCAGGTCGTGGCTGGCGATCAGCACCGTGGTGCCCAGCTGGTTGATGTCTTCGAACACGCCCATGATCTCGGCGGCCAGACGCGGGTCGAGGTTACCGGTGGGCTCATCCGCCAGCAGCAGGGCGGGTCGGTGAACGATGGCGCGGGCAATACCGACGCGCTGTTGCTGACCAGTGGACAGATCGCCCGGCGACTGCGCGGCCTTGTCGCTGAGGCTGACGCGCTCCAGCGCGGCGCCGACCCGCTTGCCGATCTCCGGCTTGGACAGGCCGAGGATCTGCAGCGGCAGGGCGACGTTGTCGAACACGCTGCGGTCGAACAGCAACTGGTGGTTCTGGAACACCACGCCGATCTGCCGGCGCAGGAACGGAATCTGCGCATTGGTGATGGTCGACAGGTCCTGCCCGGCCAGCAGCAACTTGCCGCTGGTGGGCCGCTCCATCGCCAGCAACAGACGTAACAGCGTGCTCTTGCCGGCACCGGAGTGGCCGGTGACGAAGAGAAACTCGCCGGGGCGAACGCGGAAACTCAGCTCGTGCAGCCCGACATGGCCATTGGGGTAACGCTTGGCGACCTGCTCGAATCGGATCATCCGCGCTCACGCTCCTCGAAGAGTGCCTGGACGAAGTCCTGCGCCTGGAACGGGCGCAGATCATCGATGCCTTCACCCACGCCGATATAACGAATCGGCAGGCCGAACTGCTTGGCCAGGGCGAAGATGACGCCGCCCTTGGCGGTGCCGTCGAGCTTGGTCAGCGCCAGACCGGTGAGGTTCACCGTCTGGTTGAACTGCTTGGCCTGGTTGATGGCGTTCTGGCCGGTGCCGGCGTCGAGCACCAGCAGCACTTCGTGCGGCGCCGTCTCATCCAGCTTGCCGATCACGCGGCGCACCTTCTTCAGTTCTTCCATCAGGTTGTCTTTGGTGTGCAGGCGTCCGGCGGTATCGGCGATCAGCACGTCGATGCCGCGCGATTTGGCGGCCTGCACCGCATCGAAGATCACCGAGGCCGAATCGGCGCCGGTGTGCTGGGCGATCACCGCGATGTTGTTGCGCTCGCCCCAGACCTGCAGCTGTTCCACCGCAGCGGCGCGGAAGGTATCGCCGGCAGCGAGCATGACCTTCTTGCCATCGAGCTGCAGCTTCTTGGCCAGCTTGCCGATGGTGGTGGTCTTGCCCACGCCGTTCACGCCGACCACGAGAATCACGTAGGGCTGCTTGGCCGTGTCGATCACCAGCGGCTGCTCGACCGGTTTGAGCAGGGTCACCAGCTCTTCCTGCAGCGCCTTGTACAGCGCGCCGCTGTCGGCCAGCTCCTTGCGCGCCACGCGCTTGGTCAGGTTGCCGATGATCGCGGTGGTCGCCTCGACGCCGACGTCGGCGGTGAGCAGGCGGGTTTCCAGATCATCGAGCAGGTCGTCGTCGATCGCCTTCTTGCCGAGGAACAGGCTGGCCATGCCCTCGCCAAGGCTGGCGCTGGTCTTGGACAGGCCCTGCTTGAGGCGGGCGAAGAAACCGGGTCTTTCCTGCGTGGCCGGCGCGGCAACGGCAACCGGCGCTGTCACCGGCTGCGCGGGCACGGCCTCGACGATGGGCTCGGGCAGCACAACCGGCTGCTCGGCGACAACCGGGGTGACCTGCGGCGGCGCCTCGACGGCTGGCTCGGGCTGAGCTGGGACCGGCGTCGCGACCTCAGGTTCGAGACTCTGCACGGCCGCTGGCGCCTGATCAGGCGCAGGCGGTTCGGCAGGCGTCTGAGCGGCTTCAGGCTGCTCGACGGACTCTGACTGGGGAGGCTGAGTAGCCGTTTCTGCTGGCTTCTTGCGCCACCAACTGAACAGGGATTTCTTTTCTTCGGTCACAGGCGGGATCTGCGCGCCAGCCTCGGCCGGCGACTTCTTGTCGTCATTGGAACCAAACATGGGTCGCTTGCATCTCAAGGGAGCGTTCGCTAACAGGCTGAAAAGCCTTGCCGCGCCGCCCCGGAAAAGGATGGGGTATCCTAGCACCTCTTCGCCCGCCGGCGGTACGACCGCCCAGGCTATCCGACAGGTCAGACTTTCGATGAATGCCATTGCCCGCCGTTCCCTCGGCCTGCTGTTCGGCGCACTCTGCGTGCCACTTGCGGCCTTCGCTTCTCCCGCCCAACCCACTCACGAATTCAAACTGGACAATGGCCTGAAGGTTATCGTCCGCGAGGATCACCGCGCCCCCGTGGTGGTCTCCCAGCTCTGGTACAAGGTCGGTTCCAGCTACGAGACGCCCGGCTCCACAGGCCTGTCCCATGCGCTGGAACACATGATGTTCAAGGGCAGCGCCAAGCTCGGCCCGGGCGAAGCCTCGGAAGTGCTGCGCCAGCTCGGCGCAGAAGAGAACGCCTTCACCAGTGACGACTACACCGCCTATTACCAGGTACTGGCCAGCGACCGCCTGCCGGTTGCCCTGGAGCTTGAAGCCGACCGCCTGGCCAGCCTGCAACTGCCAGCAGCCGAGTTCGACAAGGAAATCGAGGTGATCAAGGAGGAGCGCCGCCTGCGCACCGACGACCGCCCCTCGTCCAAGGCCTTCGAGCTGTTCAAGGCCATGGCCTACCCGGCCAGCGGCTATAGCATTCCCACCATTGGCTGGATGGCCGACCTCCAGCGCATGCACATCGACGAACTGCGCGCCTGGTACAAGAAGTGGTACGCGCCGAACAACGCCACCCTGGTGGTGGTCGGCGATGTGACCCTGGACGAGGTCAAGACTCAGGTGCAGCGCTACTTCGGCGATATTCCGCGCCGCGAGGTGCCGACCGCCAAGCTGCCGCTGGAACTCGCCGCGCCGGGCGAACGTCGCACCACGCTGCGCCTCAAGACGCAGCTGCCGAGCCTGCTGATGGGCTTCAACGTGCCGGGCCTGGCCACCGCCGAGATGCCGCGTCAGGTCTACGCCCTGCGCCTGGCAGCGGCCCTGCTCGATGGAGGTTACAGCGCACGCCTGTCGACCCGCCTGGAGCGCGGCGAGGAACTCGTTTCCGGTGCCAGCGCCTGGTACAACGCCTTCACCCGGGGCGACAGCCTGTTCGTTCTGACCGCCACGCCCAACGTGCAGAAGGGCAAGACCCTGGAGCAGGCCGAAGCCGGCCTGTGGCGTGAGCTGGAGGAATTGAAGAAAACCCCGCCATCGGCTGCCGAACTGGCGCGCGTACGCGCCCAGGTCATTGCCAGCCTGGTGTTCGAGCGCGACTCGATCACCAGCCAGGCCACCAGCATCGGCCAACTGGAAACCGTCGGCCTGTCCTGGCAACTGATCGACCAGGAACTGAACGAACTGCAGGCCGTCACCCCAGCCGACATCCAGCAGGCCGCCCGCACCTTCTTCGTCCGCGACCGCCTGAGCGTCGCCCACATCCTGCCCGAAGCGTCCCGCAATGAGGAGTCCCGTCATGAAGACTGAGCATCGCCGCCTGGGCCTGCTCGGCCTGGTCCTGTCCAGCGCACTGGTGCTGGGCGCCTGCGCCAGCCTCTCTGACAATGCCCCGACGGGTGGCGCCGCCAAGCTGCAGTCACTGGCCGCACTCGATGGCAAGGCTCCCACCCGCCGCACTCTGGATATCCAGACCTGGCAGACGGCCCAAGGCGCCAAGGTATTGTTCGTCGAAGCCCATGAGCTGCCGATGTTCGACCTGCGCCTGACCTTCGCTGCCGGCAGCAGCCAGGACGGCGGCGTGCCGGGCCTGGCCACCCTGACCAACGCCATGCTCAACGAAGGCGTGCCGGGCAAGGATGTCGGCGCCATCGCTGCCGGCTTCGAGGGCCTCGGCGCCGAGTTCGGCAACGGTGCCTACCGCGACATGGCCGTGGCCAGCCTGCGCAGCCTCAGCGCCCGCGAGCAGCGTGAGCCGGCGCTGGCCCTGTTCGCCGATGTACTGGGCAAGCCCACCTTCCCCGCCGACTCGCTGGCACGGATCAAGAACCAGCTGCTCGCCGGCTTCGAGTTCCAGAAGCAGAACCCGGGCAAACTGGCCAGCCTGGAGTTGTTCGAACGCCTGTACGGCAAGCATCCCTACGCCCATCCGAGCGACGGCAACGCGCAATCGATCCCGGCGATCAGCCGTCAGCAACTGCAGGCCTTCCATGCTCGCGCCTACAGCGCCGGCAACGCGGTGATCGCCCTGGTCGGTGATCTGTCGCGCGCCGAGGCCGAGGCCATCGCCAACCGCATCTCCGCCGCGCTGCCGCAAGGCCCGGCGTTGGCGAAGATCGCCCAGCCGCAAACGCCCAAGCCCGGCACCAGCCATATCGAATACCCGTCCAACCAGACCCACCTGATGCTCACCCAACTCGGCATCGACCGCCGCGACCCGGACTATGCCGCGCTGTACCTGGGCAACCAGATCTTCGGCGGCGGCGGTTTCGGCACTCGCCTGATGAGCGAAGTGCGCGAGAAGCGTGGCCTGACCTATGGCGTCTACTCCGGTTTCAGCGCCATGCAGGCGCGCGGCCCGTTCATGATCAACCTGCAGACCCGCGCCGAGCTCAGCGAAGGCACCCTGAAACTGGTCAAGCAGTTGCTGGCCGACTACCTGCGCGATGGCCCGACCCAGCAGGAACTGGACAACGCCAAGCGCGAGCTGGCCGGCAGCTTCCCGCTGTCCACCGCGAGCAATGCCGATATCGTCGGCCAGCTGGCGTCGATGGGCTTCTACGACCTGCCGCTGAGCTACCTGGACGATTTCATGCGTGATGTGCAGAGCCTCACCACCGAGCAGGTCAAGGCAGCGATGGCCAAGCACCTCGACCCCGAGGCGCTGGTGGTGGTGACCGCAGGCCCGACGGTGCCGCAGAAGGAACTACCACCGCCCACCGAGCGCCCGGCCGAGCTGCCCAGCACGGTGCCACACTGATGCGTGGCCGCGCCCCGCAAAAACCCGCCGCGGGCAAAGCCCACGGCGGCCAGGGCCAATTGCGCATCATCGGTGGACAGTGGCGTTCACGGCGCTTTGCCTTCCCCGACGGACCGGGCCTGCGCCCGACCCCGGACCGGGTACGCGAGACGCTGTTCAACTGGCTGGCGCCCTACGTCGAGGGTGCCCATGTGCTCGACCCCTTCGCCGGCAGTGGCGCGTTGCTGCTCGAAGCGCTGTCGCGCGGCGCCGCCAGCGGCTTGGCCTGTGACCTCAACCCGGCGTCGGTTGCCGCGTTGCGCGGCCACCTGGCGACCCTGCAATGCAACGAGGGCGAGATTCAGTTGGGCGACGCCCTGCAACTGCTGGCCCGCCCGGCGCCACGCCGCTTCGATATCGTCCTGCTCGACCCGCCGTTTCACAAGGACCTGCTGCAGGACGCCTGCAGCCTGCTGGAAGCACAGGGCTGGTTGGCCGATGACGCCTGGGTCTATACCGAAAGCGAGACCGCACCCTCCACCCTGGGCCTGCCCGGCAACTGGCGCCTGCACCGCGAGAAACACACCGGCCAGGTGCATTACGCGCTGTGGCAGCGTGGATGAAGGATTTCATCTACGACCACCTGCCCTACCTGCTGCTGATCGCACTGGCGCTGCCGGTGCTGTTCAGCCAGCAGGAAATTGCGCTCAATCTGCAGCGCGCGATACCGCACGATCCCAATGTCGGCGTCGTCATCGGGCTTACCAACCAGCGCATCGCCGCCCTGCTGGTATTGGCCTGGTGTGCCTGGCGCATGATGCGCAAGCGACGGCGCTAAGCGGGCAACATTGCGGCGAGCCTGCAGGGGCGAGCAAAATCCTCGCAAGTTGGCCTGGCCAGCGATTGCTTTGAATGTAGGGTGGATGTCGCCTTTTACATCCACCATGATGGCGTGATCGGTGGATGGGAAAGCGCCAGCTACGCGCCCCGACCACCCTACAGGACACCTTCATGACCCCCTTCCAACCCGCCTGGTGGCTCCCCGGCCCGCATCTGCAGACGCTGTGGAACCCCTTCTGCCGCAAGCCGCCACGACTCGAACGGCAGCGCGAGCGGCTGTGGCTGGATGATGGCGACTTTCTCGATCTCGACTGGCACGGCCCGCACGACGCCCACGCACCACTGGTACTGGTGCTGCACGGCCTGACCGGCAGTTCCAGCTCGCTCTACGTGCTGGGCCTGCAGCAGACCCTGGCGGCACGCGGCTGGGCCAGCGTGGCACTGAACTGGCGCGGCTGCTCCGGCGAGCCCAACCTGCTGCCGCGTGGCTACCACTCCGGCGCCAGCGAAGACCTGGCTTCGGCCGTGGCCCACCTGCGCACCCTGCGGCCACTGGCGCCACTGTTCGCGGTCGGCTATTCGCTGGGCGGCAACGTCCTGCTCAAATACCTCGGCGAAAGCGGCGAGCAAAGCCAGCTGCAGGGCGCCGTGGCCGTGTCGGTACCGTTTCGCCTGGATCAGTGCGCGGATCGTATCGGGCTGGGTTTCTCACGGGTGTACCAGGCGCACTTCATGCGCGAGATGGTCGCCTACGTGAACAACAAGCAACGCCTGTTCGCCGAGAGCGGCCAGGGAGAACGCCTGTCGGTGCTGGAGCGCCTGGGCCCGCTGGACGGCATGCGTACCTTCTGGGACTTCGACGGGCGCATCACCGCGCCGCTGCATGGTTTCACCGACGCGCATGACTACTACCGGCGCGCCTCCAGCCGTTTCTACCTGGGTGAAATCCGTACGCGCACGCTGATCATCCAGGCCGAGGACGACCCCTTCATCTTCCGCCACAGCCTGCCCGAGGCCAGCGAGCTCGCCCCGGGTACCGAGTTCGAGTTGCATGCCAAAGGCGGCCATGTCGGCTTCGTCGAGGGCAGCCCGCGTAGGCCGGGGTATTACCTGGAGCGGCGCATTCCGCAGTGGTTGGCGAGCCTTGGATAATCGCGGCTGAAGCCGCTCCTACGCGGATGGCAGGGACCGTAGCAGCAGATTGTGGGAGGCGCTTCAGCGGCGAAACGCTCGCGGCTAAAGCCACTCCTACAAAGGCCGAACGCGTGAGGCAATCACCCCAGCACCTGCTCCAGCGGCACGTGCAGGCGACCGTACAGCGCCTCGACCGCCTCGCGCGCAGAAGGCGCGACGTAGCCATCCTCCAGCGCCAGCACCTGATAGATGCCACGGCGCAACATGTCCTGGCTGAGGTTTTCCGGGTTGGCCCCGGCAGTGCAGAGAAAACGCACCCAGGAGGTCATGATGATCCAGCTGTTGAGCGTCAACGCCTCGATCTGCGCGGGGCTGATCAGCAGGATGTCTGCCTCGACGAAGCCCTGATAGATCGATTGCGCGCCCACCAGGCAGCGCCGGGCGAAGGCACGGTAGCGCTCGGCCAATTCAGCATCTGAGTCGAGCAGATGCTCGAGGTCGCGGTGCAGAAAGCGGTAGTGCCACATCGCGGCCAGCAGCGCTTCCAGGTAGAAGGTCTTGTCCGCCACCGTCAAGGCACGGCCTTCGGGCACACGCAGAAAGCTGTCGACCTTGCTTTCGTACTCGGCGAACAGCTCGGCGATGATCACCTGCTTGTTGCGGAAGTGGTAATACAGGTTGCCCGGCGAAATACCCAGGTGCGCGGCGATATGGTTGGTGGTGACATTGCGCTCGCCCTGACTGTTGAACAGGGCCAGGCTCTCGGCAACGATGCGGTCGCGGGTCTTGGGTGGCGCCATGACGCAGCTCGATCTCGACTTCAAAAGTGGCAAAGGTACAGACGAAACAGACTAAGTGTTACCCCTCGACGCATGCCAACAGCACCTGCTGACCTTTGGTTAGGGTGCGACTCAGGCAGTGACGCGGCATCCTATTTGACACATTAGAGTAATTGCTCTAGAAATCCAGCTAAGCCTAATCGCGGCTTATAGCCGCCTTCAACAGGCTGCTTCAAAAACGTCGGCGAGGCAGTCAGCGCAAGGCAAAAAAAAGGCGAAAAAGCGGAATTTACAAGTTGTAAATGAGCATTTTGATCGGACTCGCGCACGAGCCTGTTTTTAACGCAGCGATGACAACGCAGATAGTTTTTCAGCAGCCTGCCCGCTGGAACGTCGAGGAGAAACCAATGGTCGCCGACATCGCCTACCTGCAGCACAGCCAACAGCAGATCAACCAGCTCGATGGCAGCTTCGCCCTGCAGCGTGCGGCCTTTGCCGCCAACCCGATGCCGTCGGCCGAACAACGCATCCAGTGGCTGAAGTCCCTGAGTGAGCTGCTGACCCAGCAGCAGGACGCCCTGGTGGCGGCGATCAGTGCAGACTTCAGCAACCGCTCGGCCGACGAAACGCTGCTTGCCGAGCTGATGCCCAGCCTGCATGGCATTCACTACGCCAGCAAACGCATCAAGAAATGGATGAAGCCCTCGCGGCGCAGCGTCGGCCTGCAGTTCATGCCCGCCGCCGCCAAGGTCATCTACCAGCCGCTGGGCGTGGTCGGCATCATCGTGCCGTGGAACTACCCGCTGTTTCTCGCCATCGGCCCGCTGACCGGCGCCCTGGCCGCTGGCAACCGGGTGATGATCAAGATGAGCGAGTCCACCCCGGCCACCTCGCAGTTGATCAAGGATCTGCTGGCGCGCATCTTCCCCGAGGATCTGGTCAGCGTCGCCCTGGGCGAGGCTGAAGTCGGCATGGCCTTCTCCAAATTGCCGTTCGACCACCTGCTGTTCACCGGCGCCACCAGCATCGGCAAGCACGTGATGCGCGCCGCCGCCGAGAACCTCACCCCGGTGACCCTGGAGCTGGGCGGCAAGTCACCGGCCATCGTGTCCGCCGACGTACCGCTGGCCGACGCCGCCGAGCGCATCGCCTTCGGCAAGACCCTCAACGCCGGGCAAACCTGCGTGGCGCCGGACTATGTGCTGGTACCGCGTGATCGCGTCGACGGCTTCGTCAGCGCCTACCGCGAGGTGGTGCAGCGCTTCTACCCGCAGCTCAAGGACAACCCGGACTACACGGCGATCATCAACGAACGCCAGCTGGCCCGCCTCAATGGCTACCTGCACGACGCCCAGACCAAGGGCGCGCGCATCGTCCCGCTCTACCCCGAGGCCCAGGGCCGGCGCCTGCCGCAGAGCCTGGTGCTGGACGTCAACGACGACATGAAGCTGATGCAGGACGAGATCTTCGGCCCGCTGCTGCCGGTGGTGCCCTACGACCGCCTCGAAGACGCCTTCGCCTACGTCAACGCGCGGCCGCGGCCGCTGGCGCTGTACTACTTCGGCTACGACAAGCGCGAGCAGCAGCGCGTGCTGCACGAGACTCACTCAGGCGGTGTGTGCCTGAACGACACCCTGCTGCACGTGGCGCAGGACGACATGCCGTTCGGTGGCATCGGCCCGTCGGGCATGGGCCACTACCACGGCCACGAAGGTTTCCTGACCTTCAGCAAGGCCAAGGGCGTGTTCATCAAGCAACGCTTCAACGCCGCGCGGCTGATCTATCCGCCTTATGGCAAGGCGATCCAGAAGCTGGTCTACAGGTTGTTCGTACGCTGATCAACGCGGGCAACGCCCGCTCTACATCTGGTGATAACAACAATGAACGACACCACCCTCCACGCGCCGCAGCTGTCGCGGCGCAGCCTGCTCAAGGTCGGCCTGCTGGGCACGGCGCTGCTCGGCACTGCCGGGCTGACCGCCACCCTCAGTGGCTGCTCGGCCAGCACGCCGGCCAGCGGCCACCTGATCCTGCGCAGCAGCGACCTGCCGTTTCTGCGTGCGTTGATCCCGGTGATGCTCGATGGCGCCGTCAGCGCTGAGCAGATGCCCCAGGCCGTCGACGGCACGCTGAAGAGCCTCGACAACAGCCTGGCCCACCTGTCGCCGGAAATGCTCAAGCTCACCGTGCAACTGTTCGACGTACTGGCCCTGCCCGTCACCCGTGGCCCGCTGACCGGGGTCTGGGGCAGTTGGGACAACGCCAGCGCCGATGACGTGCGGCATTTTCTGAGGCGCTGGCAGAACAGCAGCCTGAGCCTGCTGCGCATGGGCCATGCCTCACTGCTGCAGCTGGTGATGATGGCCTGGTACAGCCGCCCCGAGTCCTGGGCGCACTGCGGCTATCCGGGGCCGCCCACCGTATAACGGCTGAAGCGGACCGCCACCCGGCCCACCCTGCCGACTGTAGAGAACATCGCGGCTGAAGCCGCTCCCACGGGATGCGGGCTGTTTGTGTAGGAGCGGATTTATCCGCGATCAGAGCGTCCACTCAGCTCGTGAGTTCGCTCCTACAGACGGCCCTACGACAAGAAGAGAAGGTGAAATGCCTGTACCCGATCTGTTCAAGCAAGGCCTGGCGAAAGGCTGGAAGACATACGACGGTTCGCGCCTGGAAAACGACCTGACGCTGGAAGCCGATGTCGCCATCGTCGGTAGCGGCGCCGGCGGTGGCACCACGGCGGAAATCCTCAGCGCCGCCGGCTACAAGGTGCTGCTGATCGAGGAAGGCCCGCTGAAGACCAGCGACGACTTCAAGATGCAGGAGGCCGAGGCCTACCCGAACCTCTATCAGGAAGGCATCGGCCGCATGAGCAAGGATGGCGCCATCACCATCCTGCAGGGACGCGCCGTCGGCGGCACCACGCTGGTCAACTGGACCAGCAGCTTCCGCACGCCGCCGCAAACACTGGCGTACTGGGCCGAAGCCCACGCCGTGAAGGGTCATGATGTCGCCTCCATGGCGCCCTGGTTCGAGAAAATGGAACAGCGCCTGGGCGTCGCCCCCTGGGCCGTGCCGCCGAACGCCAACAACGAGGTGATCCGCAGCGGTTGCGACAAGCTCGGCTATCACTGGGCGGTGATCCCGCGCAACGTGCGTGGCTGCTGGAACCTGGGTTACTGCGGCATGGGCTGCCCGACCAACGCCAAACAATCGATGCTGGTCACCACCATTCCCGCCACCCTGGATGCAGGCGGCGAGCTGCTCTATCTGGCGCGCGCCGACAAGCTGGTGATCGAAGGCGACAAGGTGGTCGGCATCGACTGCCTGGGCATGGACGAGCGCTGCGTCGCGCCCACCGGCAAACGCATCCGGGTCAAGGCGCGGCATTACGTGTTGGCCGGCGGCGGCATCAATACGCCCGGCCTGCTATTGCGCTCCGCAGTGCCTGACCCGCACAAACGCATCGGCCGGCGCACCTACCTGCACCTGGTGAACTTCTCCGCGGCGCAGTTCGAGCAGGTCATCAACCCTTTCTATGGCGCACCGCAGTCGCTCTATTCCGATCATTTCCAATGGGATGACGGCACCAGCGGACGCCTGTCCTACAAACTGGAAGTGCCGCCGCTGCAGCCGGCGCTGACTGCCACCCTGCTTGGCGAGTTCGGTCGCGAGAACGCCCTGCGCATGGAGCAACTGCCGCACACCAACGTGATGCTTGCCCTGCTGCGCGACGGTTTCCACCCCGACAGCGCCGAAGGCCGCGTGGAACTGCGCGACGACGGCAGCCCGGTACTCGACTACCAGATGACCGACTACACCTGGGACGGCGTGCGCCGCGCTTTCCTGACCATGGCCGAAGTGCAGTTTGCCGCCGGGGCCAAGGCGGTGATGCCGATGCATGCCGACGCCGGTTACGTGAAGACATGGAAGCAGGCCAAGGACCTGATCGAGCACCTCGACCTCGCGCTCTACCGTACCCGCCTGGGCAGCGCTCACGTCATGGGCGGCTGCGCCATGGGCGAAGATCCGCAGCAAGCCGTGGTCGACAGCCTCGGTCGTCACCATCAGCTGGCCAACCTGTCGATCCACGATGGCTCGCTGTTCCCCACCAGTATCGGCGCCAACCCGCAGCTGTCGATCTACGGGCTGACCGCGAAACTCGCCACCTTGCTGGCCGAACGCCTGAAGGCCTGAGATGAGCAAGCTGATTGCCTTTCTCCTGCTGGTGGCAGGCACCATCCACCTGCTGCCAGTGGTCGGCGTGTTAGGCGGTGAACGGCTCAATGCATTGTATGGCCTGGCCCTGGACGAGCCCAACCTGCAGATCCTGATGCGCCACCGCGCGGTGCTGTTCGGCCTGCTGGGCGCCCTGCTGGTAGCGGCGGCGTTCGTCTCGACGCTGCGCAGCGCGGCCATGCTCGCAGGGCTGGTCAGTGTGCTCGCCTTCCTCCTGCTGGCCTGGAGCGCACCCGTCTACAACGAGGCTTTGCGTCGTGTAGTCGTCGCCGACTGGATCGCCCTCGCCTGCCTGATACCGGCATCGCTGCTGCACCTGCGCAATCACTGAGCTGTCGTCGCGCTTGGCCGCAAGGGAAACGCTGCGCTACCATCCGCGACTCTTGCCGCCTCGAACAGGACGAAGCGATGAATCGAGTGTTGTACCCGGGTACCTTCGACCCCATCACCAAAGGCCA
>Ga0070752_1001934_pt1 | contig 13899 bp, 19 predicted proteins | sample VirMetDEL_Aug_30_FD_77440 | JGI IMG/M metagenome (GOLD analysis project Ga0070752, IMG submission 77440) | Aqueous microbial communities from the Delaware River and Bay under freshwater to marine salinity gradient to study organic matter... | ecosystem: Environmental > Aquatic > Marine > Coastal...
CCGTCAAACTGGATGCCATTAGTAACCCGTGCAGGCTGGCTTGCTGCGACTGCTTGCGCTGCGTGGTTCCCGTTCCCCGACTTATCGTCCCACTGCGAAACGTCCGAGCCATTCAGCGTGATGGTGGACGCGTCCTCGGCGTCGAGCCACAGAGCCAGATCGGCCCCAAGCTCGTCAGGACGCCACAGCTTCGACCCGCCGACCGGAGTCGCATCCCACCGGAACGGGTGGTCGTACGGCAGGCTTCGGACGAACTCCATGCTCACAGGCCACCCCACTTCCACGCGAGGTAGCCTTCAAGCCGTTGCGCGTCCGCGACCGTGAACTCGGTGTTCCGCGATGCGATGACGACCTCGCCGAAGGCAGCGTTGACCGGGCACGACACGATGTTCGGCGCGGCAGGCTGGCAGCCGATGCCGACTCGCACGTTCGACGGCGCGTAGCTGGTGATCGTGTTGGCGTCACGATCGTCGGTCAGGTCGCCGTTGAGCCGCGACTTCACCATGAAGCCCGGCGTGGCGAGAGGGGCCGTGCCGCTCACACGCAGGTCGTACCGGACGACGAGGATGAAGGCGTTGCCCGTGCCGATCGTGTACGACGGAAACGTGCCGGTCCCGGCGATCCCCGCCGTCAGGATGGACGAGTTCGGGTTGCTGATCTGCCACGCAATCCCGGCGTCGTCGCGGGCCGAGACGAAGAAGTCGTTGGTTCCGCTGGCGGGCATCTTCGCCACCATGCCGACGAGCAGGAAGTCCGTGTCGAGTTCGGTCGAGAGCTTCGACACGGTCCAGCCCTGCTGGCCGTTGGTCGAGCCGTACGCCTGCACGCCGTTGATCGTGGTGGCGACCATGTCCGCCGAACCGAGGCTGATCGTCTGCAACGTCAGGTCGTGGTTGTTGGACGATCGGTCCTGCCAGCCGCTGACGCTGCCCTTGTTGTCGTTGATGCGGTAGTTGTCGGTGGACCAGTCGTGCCACGACCACAGCCCGGTGATGTCAGCCGGGGTCCAGTCGCTGACGGCGGCGGGATCATCGACGGTCGGCGCGGCGGACTTGTACGGGTGGGCCGCAGGCAGATCGTTGGCAACACCCCACTTGTGGGCGAGATAGCCTTCCAGCTTTTCCCGCTCGTAGTCGGGCAGCTTGACGTTGCAACCCACCACTTCGGAAATGTATTTGTCGCCCCATCCCGTGCCACTTTGCTGCCTGCCGCCAACCTGAAACCCCGTAGCCGCCGCGCTGGAAAACCCCTGCGTGCCGTTGGTGATGTAAGTGGACTCGCTGAATCCCGTGCTGGTCACTGTTGCCGCACCGCCGTCTCCGTTTGTGCCGCCAGAACGACTGATTGTGGCAATCTTCTTGCCGGGACGAGTCGTGACAAAAACTGCGATGCGAGTGTCAGCTAGATCCGTGTTGTGGTATCCAATTTGTTGATTGCGTGACATCCCCTGAAGAATCGGCACGCCGCCATTTGGCGAGGTACTGGAGTTCGGAGCAGACCGCCAGCCCGCAATCATGTCCCAAGCGTTGTCGGTTTGAAAAAACTCAAACGCGGAGGCGATAGTGAAGTCATTATTTGCAGCGAAGTTCGACACGCCAGCCTTGAACAAGAACTCTTGTCCCGCTAGCGTGAAACTGACCGTCGGCTTGCCGTTCCACCCGGTAGCGAGGTATGCGGGCTGAGTCGCCGCCGTGGCGTTGATGACATGGTTGCCGTTGCCGCTCTTGTCCGCCCACTCTGCGACATCCGTGCCGTTCAGCGTGATCGTGGACGCATCGTCTGCGTCGAGCCACAGGGCCAGAGCCGAGCCAAGCTGTGCCGGGGTCCAGAGTGCCATCAGCCGCCGCCCTCCCCGTACTCGCCGGGATCAGCAGGCCATTCCGGATCTTCGACGGTCGGAGCAGAGATGCCAGCGATCACATCGTCCAGAGGCATGGGATCGACCTTCTCGGCGGTCGGCACGGGGATCACCCATGTCCCTGCCGCCGTCATCCGGGGCACGGCCCATCGCGTGGTCAGCCCGCCACTGGTGACGACCTGTCCGTCCGAAGCCCGCAGGCCACGCAGGGCAGGCCCGGACGGCTCAAGCCGCTCAGGATTGGTGGCGGCCAGCCAGACGGCCACGTTGGTCACGATCGCGGCATCAGCCGCCAGTGCCGAGGCTTCGGTGGTGAACTCGTAGTAGGTCACGGCTGCCCCTTGAAGTCGTCAATCCTGACCAGTAGCTGCTCAAGGATCGCTGTCTGCCGGGCCATCTGCTGCTCCAGCGCAGACAGTCGTGGCCCTACCTGTTTCCATTCCTCGGATCTGTCTTCGACCACTGTGAGCCTGCGTTCGTGGTCCGATGTCATCTGGATGATCGGCTGCACTGCTGTGCTGATCTGATTCACCTGGCTGGCTATGGACTGAAGCCACGCCACGCCACCAACCACGATGACTGCGATGGACGCCACCGCAGAATACTCCTTCGGACCCCAGAATTGGACTTTCTGAACTGGCTGGCTCATTGTACCAACTATTCCCACAAGGCTACCCATGAAAGTTCGGGATTCGGGGCCACGTTCACGGCCAGGTTGATCACGATCGACTGGTTCGTGGCAAGCTCGATGATTCCTCCAGGCGGCTCGTACAGGTAGGTCTCGCCGACATTCAGGTTGTATTCCCTGATCAAGTAGGTGTCGGCAACAGTCACGTTCCTGGTTCTGATGAAGATCGAGAACTTCTTCTTGTCGAGGCCGTTGCTCGAAATCGTCACGCCCAGGAACGAACCCGCCTCGTACGGGACCATTTCGACGATGGATGTGCCGTTGGATGTACCCTTGCTGGTAGGCATCTCATCGTCTCTGGAGAGGATAGTAGAAGACACCGGCGGCAGCGTCGGCAGTTCCGTCCGGGCAGCATACGACAAGACGCAGAGCCTTTGCGCCAAGAATGTCGATGTTTCTCCTCCCGCGAAGGGAGTCGCCAAAGGTCATCGGTGGAGAAAATGAGAACCATTCCTGCTCGTCGATGTCGTTCGGGTCGTATGACTGAGAACTCCACCGAAGCTCGGCCACTGCTGCCCCGAACGACTTGGCGGCCACGACCACCGAGACAGAGTCGTAGTCGGCCTCACGAAGCGGCAGATTCGCGTAGTCGCCGGAATACGTCAGGTTGATCGTCTCGCTCATCGCTTCGTGATCCTCAGTGGGACGTACTTGTTCAAGAAGTTCTGTCGGCCCTGACAGCCACAGCCTGACTTCATCTTCTTGAACTTCGGCACAGAAGACAGTGCAAGCCGAACCAGATCACCAAGCCCGAGGATGCGGTTGTAGTTCTTGGACTCGCAGTAATTGCACACTCCAGGGCTTGGCCGACTCCCGTATCTGTGCAGTCTGCATTCTGAATTTCTGTACCAGCGGCAACCGTTCATGTCGTGACTCAAGAGACTGTGATGATGTCACAGGAAAGACCAGACGGACTCCAACTTCCGCCTGTAGGACCATTTGGTATGGCAAGAACTCCGTCAAATGTCACAGTGGCAAACGAAGTTCCAGTCACTCCAACGGGGACGCCAAATCCATTTTGACCTTCGCCGTACTCGCCAGGTGCTGGGTAGCAGATTCCGGCAGAATTGGAAAAACAATACACCGGTCGCGTGTTTCTGAAAAACACCCTTGTTGCACCGGTGAGACACCCGGCGACAAGATCATCCGGGTTGCCTGTGTATCCAAGAATTTTGCCGCGAGCCCAGAACCACAAATACGCTTCAACTGTCTGAAGTATGTAGTAGCACCCGCTCAACTGCTGCACGCTGTAGTAGGCTTCAACGCGATCAATTTCACGAAACATCTGATCGCTGTACCAACCCTCGATGTACGGGTTCGGATATCCAATTGGAAGCGAGTTCTCGGCTTCATAGCCTGCGCTGGTCCAGTTGCCGAGATATTGAGAGCCTTCGGTTGCAGGGAAATCCGGAGACGGCATCGAAGCCGGATCTCTCATCCAGCTTGCTGTTGCATTGTCAGCAAGAGTTCCGCAGACCGGGTAGTCGTCAGGATTCGTGAATTGTGCGGGCCACGGATTCTGTGGATTCTCGTTGACGTATCTGTATCTGCCAATCGGATCACAGGTTGCTACAACAAGGTCATTGAATTGACCAACCCATTGAAAATCGTTCTTGGATGCAACCAGCCCCCCGATGTTGAACTCGATCGTGTTGTTCCCCTGCGTGTTTCGCATCGTCCAATATGCGTCAAAATCAAGGGAGATTCCCGAAAGATCAACAAGCCTTGCTGACGGGCAGACAGGGCTGGTACAAGAAAATGCGCCGCAAGGAGGCTGAGGGCACGGCTCGGGATCCGTTGGGTCTCCTGGGCCTGGACCACCACCGCCGTCATCGTCGCAGCAGCATTTCCTCGCTGTCAGAAGCTCGACCGTCATGGCTCGCATCCAATCACGATCGGGTTCGGAGCCATGAAAAACGGCCTGGGCTTCGCTGTGTCGTTGTCGATCCCCTGAATCGGATCTTCTGAGGCCTCGGGCATGACCAACGGGGTAGACGTAAAATGGATCGCCACCGGGTAGCCGTTCGGGATCCTCTGGAAGTCCAGCGTCGTTCCCTCGGGTTTGAGCCAGCCGTAGCCGAACGGGCCGTCCGGAGCCTGGTTCAGGGCCTCGTACATGTTCAGGGCCTGGCCGTACTCGGTGGACACGATGCCGTCACGCTTGGGCGTGAAGACGTTCGAGTCCCCGACAAGCTCAACCTCGATCCAGCCGTAGAGCCACCTGGTCGGCTCGATCTCCTCAGCCGAGATGATCACCGCCGCAATCGTCGCTCCAGCCCCTGTGCCGCCCCCGCCGCTCCCCGGACGCTCTCGGACCAGCCGCCGCTCGATGGCGTCCTGGCGGCGAATCAGGTCCGCCACGCGGGACGCGAGCGAGGCGTACGACGACTTGAACGCCTGCGAGAAGACGTTGACCTTCTGAGGACTCGCCGCCAGGCTCGGGAAGTCCCTCATATCTGATTGAACCAGGGGAGGGCGTTGAAGTTGATCAGCGGGGCTGCCGCCTCGGTCTTGATCTCCCAGCGAGGATCCGGCGGGTCTCCCTCAGGATCAGTGAACCACCTGGGGACTTGCTGGACATGGCCGCCGTTTCGGAGAGTCCAGGCGTACTGAAGCTGGTAGGTGATCTCACCGACATCGCCACCAAGCGTGTAGGTGACCACGGTGTCCATCTCGAATCCGTCGAAACGTACCACGCCTGGAGCCCAGGTCTCGCCCGCGATCGTCACGGCAGTCTCGTTCAGCCGACCGAACGCATTGGCGATGCCGACGGGCAGGAAGTTGATCTGGGAGGCCACGAACAGGTTGACCACCGGGACACGACGCTCGACGCTCACGGGCCGCTCAGTGGGGATGCGAAGCTGCTCCGGCCCACTGAGAATGTCGCCAGCAGGGAGACCGTACTCGTCGAAGACGGGCGTCTCGCTGGTCCCGACGAACTGGCTCTTGAAAAGCTCGATGGCCTCGTACCCGGACCTGTAGGTCGCCTCGACGCCGCTCGGCGGCGGCGGGAAGTTGAAGCGGTTCCGCTGGTACTGGGCGATCAGGATGCCCTTGTCGCACGACACGCGAGTGAAGCGGACCCGGCGAAGGGGCAGGCTCGGGATCTCCGGGTGGTATCGCCCCTGCTCGGCCTCGAAGGCCGTGATGACATCGGTCGCCGTCGTGGTCTCGTCAAGGCCCCTGCACCAGACACGGCGGATGGCCGACGTTCCGTAAGCGGACTGATAGTCCGCCGTCAGTTCGGTCCCTTCGTACAGGTCCTTCTTGAGGCTGATGTTCGCCATCAGTCAACCCCAAAGCGATTGGCAAGAGCGTCCGGCAGTTCCTCGATCAATGCGATCAGGCGTTCCAGAGTGTCCGTGACCGCTTCCATGCCGCCTTCGTCGCCGGATTGGATCGGCGAAACGCCTGCCTCGACCCTGCGGGCGTCCATCAGCTTCATCTGGTCCTCGAAGCTGATCTTGGGCTTCTTGTCATCGCCCTCGGTCGGCAGAGGCTTCTGGTCCGTCGAAGACGCAACGTGCTTTTCGAGAAGCCTTTTCTGCTCGTCCGGGGTCTGCTTGTTCACGACGGCTGCCTGACCTCGACGCCGCCGTTGGCGATGTCGTCGTTGGAGACCTTGCCGACGATCATCACCGGGACGACAGGGGCGTTGGCCGACCACTGAAAATCGAGGGCCTCGATCATGACAGGGATCTCGCTGTTGCTGCTGTTGCCCGTGATCGCGTGTCGGCCATCCAGGTTGAACGTCATCCGGAACTGCGCCTCGTTGCCGGTGGCGTTGTCACGAAGGACTTGAAGCCGCATGGCCTGCAAGCCCAGGGCGGCAGATGCCACCATGTACCCGGAGATCGAGAAGTCGCAGTAGAGAAGCTGCGCGACCTCGAAGACCGGGGTCTTGTCGCCGTCGCCGGTCGTCTCCACGCTTCTGAGAGCAAACCGGAAACGGGCCTGCTGAGCCTTGATCACAAGGTCATCGACAGACCCGCTTCCGATTCGCCCGATGGTGGCCCAACCGGATGCGGACGTAGACTCGATGACCTCGTCCGGGAGAGTCCCAGGACGAACCAGGTCAATAGCCATGCCGTCGCTCCAATGTCAGGGATCAGACGCCGCCGAGAACCGGGTTCCAGTCGTTCGCAGCCGGGTCGCCGCGAAGGTAGAGCCGGGTGTCCTCGTTGGTCCCGGCGGTGCGGATGTAGATCAGGCCGTCGGTGTCTGCGCCAGGCGCACCGCTGCCGATCGTGACGACCGCCGACACGGCGTCAAGAGGATTGACGATGTTGACGAGCTTGTTGCCGTCCGCCTCGTAGTTGTGGGGAGACTGAGCCAGTCTCAGGATCGCATCGACGTTCATTTTCCAACACTCCTATTGGAGAGACCTCGGATCAATACTGGACGCCGTTGTAGAGAATTCTGGTCTTTCCGTGCCGAGAAAGCTCGACTTGACCGTACTTCATGTCGCTGGCGTCCCCAACGTAGCCCAGATTGTCAGCCGTCGAGCCACGCCTGTCAATGGCGATGCTCGCAGTCAGCCTGGTCAGGAACTCGTTCTGCTGGATTCCGGAGCCCCGGCTCTTGGAGTCCATCGCCATCATCTCGGCGACGGCCAGGCAGGACGCGATGATCGTTTCGCCATGCTGCATCCCGCCGTACGGGTACAGGTTGTTGGTCCCGTCGAGATTGTCGGGAAGCACGTTGTACCTGTACCGGAGCGTGTAGGTCTTGTCCGGGATCGGGAAGACCATCAGTTCGTACCGCTGGCCCTCGGTCGCCGGACTGGTCGGGGTCGCGTACTTGATCGCCCTGACTGCCGCGTACTTGGGCCAGTCGCGGTCGTCGATGTTGTTCTGCTGGAGCGACCGGATGATGCTCTCTCGCGTGAAGGACAGGTCGTCCGCCTGGCGGTCGGACAGGTCTTCAGGATCGAATGTCAGCTTCCCGGCCATGCCGCCGAAGTCGTCCGGAAGCCCACGGAAGACGCCGTTGTGCGTGACCGTCACATTCACCCCGCCGGACTCCGAAACGCTGGTCGTCGTCGTGCAGGTTGTGGGGCTGGAGACGGACGCGATCGTCGTCGTGGTGCTGCCGATGGTGATCTCGTTCCCGACGATGCCATTGAAGAACTTGGCCTCGTTGATCGTGATCGCGGTCCCCACGGCGGTCGCCAGGGTCGTCTCGATGTTGTCGCCAACGTCGATCGTCGTGACCGGCTTCAGGAAGGTCCACTCATGCGGCGGGACGCCGTCGCCGATCTGCTGGGGGTAGTAGAACCTCCTGAGACCGCGAGCCACGATCGAGTCGATGTCGCCCTTCAGGGTCGAGGACAGGGCGGCATAGGATCTCCCGAGTTGGAGATACCTCGCCACCTCGTCTCGGATCGTGTTGATCGTGATGGAAAGAGTGGATTCAGCCATCAGGGCACGACGTAGAGGACGACGGTGAAGTCCTCGTCAGGGGTTCCGCTGAGCGTGATGGTCAGATCGCCGTACGCGATCGTGCCGCCGATCTCGCTGGCCGACAGGAGATTGCTGGCAGAAGCCGCAACGCCTGTCCCAGCACCGTTGAGCAGATCCGCCCCATGCTCGTCGATCAGGGTCACGGAGAGGGTTCCCGTGCCACCGGCGGCGTACTTGTAGAAGCACGAATGGATCTGGCCGTAGACGCCCTTGGCGGTCGCGGTGGCAGACCCGTTGAGAACCTTGATCCGCTGTTCAACGCTTGAACTCATGACACTTCACCGTTGTTCTTGGAGGGCACGGCCTCCATCTTCTTGTCACCGATCCGCACGCGGGCCTGGGTCACGCGATCCTTCAGGCCAGGCACGGCAGCCATCGCCGCCCGTGCCGCCTCACTGTTCTTCGGCCCTCCGCCAGCCGCGACCGCAGCAACGACGCCCTCGAAATTCCGGCGTCCTGCCCGGATCAGAGGGGTCGCCACGGCCAGGGGCGGAAACAGGCCTGCCCCGAAGGCCACCAGGGCCTCCGCGACATCCCACTCGTTCTGGGCCGAGGCAAGATCATCGCGGGCCTTCAGGGCCGCCGCATTGGCCTCGTTGAGACGCTGGAGCCACTTGGCCGATTCCTCGGTCTTCTCGGCGATGAACGCCGCCAGACGTTCGGCACTCCGATCGGCGTCCGGGTCGTTGGTGTCGAGGTTCTCCAGTTCCTCGCGGAGGATCCGAAGCTCCTCGGTGATCCGGTCGCCGATCAGGCGAGTCTCCTGGACTTCCTGCTCGGCCTGGTTGACCCCGCTGGCAAGCTCGTTCGGGTTCTGGAACATCGCGCACCCCGCAACGAGGCAGGAGATGGCGAGACAGGCGAGAACGGCGGTGAGCGTCTTCATGGCACGACTATACCACTGAAAGCCCCCCTGCCTCTTGGAAAATCCAAAAGGCAGGGGGGGGAGCATGAACCCCCTCGGTGGGACACCCGAGGCGGAAAGAAGGTTCAGATGAACCGGACGATCGCCTGGTTCGTGCCCACGACATCGTGGACCGTCAGGGCGACCGCCAGGGTCTTGAGGTCGGCCTCCTCGATGTTGGCCGCAGAAGTGCCCGCCGGGGTGAACCCGACGAACTTGTTCACGTTGGATTCGTCCACCGTGATGGCGTCCCCGATCGTGATCGTGGTCGCCGCGCCCAGGTTGACGATGAGGCTGTCCCCGCGAACCGGGACCATGACCTCGATCCACCCGGCGTTCGCCGAGTGATTCTGGGTCGCCACGCCGACGAAGTATTCAGCACCGGAACCAGCGGTGTCGGAATCGACACAGTAAGTTCCGACGGAAGTCGGGCTGTTGAGGTCGTCGGTCACCGCAGCGACCGTGCTGCTCGCGCAGCAGACGGCGTCACCAGCCGTCAGAGCGGAACCGGCCCAATAGACGCGACGAAGAATGCCGCCTTCAGGACCGCCGTTGTATTGGATTCGAGCCATTTCAGTTCTCCGGGGTCAGAATCAGGCGGAAACCTTGTCGAGGCGGAACAGCTTCCGGCGGTTGTAGCACAGGAAGTTGTAGGTCATGTCCACCTGGACATGGTAGGTCGTGTGCTGGTTCGCCGCCTTCTCGGGGCCTTCCTCGACCATGTATTCACCTTCGAGGAAGCAGGGCTTGAAGACGCCCCAGTTGATCCCGTAGATGGGATCGGCGGTCGTCGGGGCACTCGTCCCCGCCGGGCCGGTGTACGAGTCCAGGTACGGGACCCACATGACCGGCACACGCCGGAACAGCAGGCGACCGTCCTGGGACGCGATGTCGCTGCCCAGGTTGTCGTTCTGGGCCTCCAGGACCTCTTCCAGCCGACCGATGACGTTGTAGTTGGTGTAGTACCCGAAATCGGTCGCCGTGCCCAGGGCCGGGATTTCAGTCGGGGACATGAACCGGGTCTTGGTCGCGGCCTCACGCCACTTCCGAATCAGGTCGGTCTTGTCGATCGTGGTGTAGTCGGCACACCAGTTCGACCACCGGTTGTAGGTGGCCGAGGACAGGCCGCCAGCACCAGCAGAGAAGCCGTACGGGTTGCCGCCGCCAGTCACGCCGGAGCCGTCGTAGAAGCCCGGATCCTCGCCGTTGACCGCCGGAACGATCCAGTAGTCAACGCCGAAGGGGTCAAGCTTGTCGGACGAACTGGTGGGCTGGGACCAGAAGTTGGCCTCCAGCTTCTCGGCCATGCTGATCATGGCGTCGGCACGACGAATCTTGAGCAGCTCGACGATTCGAGCGGGCTCGCGGTTCATCTTGATCTCACGACGCTCGAAGGCGTAGTGGGAGTTGGTGTGACGCCACGGAATCTCAGCCGTGGTCATCACATCGCCGACGTTCACGTTGTCGGTCGAGAACAGTCCGACGTTCCGGGCCGCGTTCGAGTGATCGGTCATCACCGACCACTTGATGCCGTAGCCCGACTGGAACGTCACGCGGCTCTTCCGAAGCAGTTCGCGGGCGGCGACATGCTCCTGAAGGTCGGTGGCGATCTCGGTCCACCGAAGCGGGTTGAGTTCCTGAAGAGTTTGGGAGACAAGATCCGCGATGTCTCCGCCTTGAAGAACGGACATGAGAGTATCCTTGTATCAATACAGACCGCGTTCGCGCATCCGTGCCCCGAGATTGGCGATGGCTCTCGCTTCGCGGTCGCCGTCGTCGCCCTCGGAGAGGGCCGGGCGGGAGATGAATCTTCCGCGTCGGTCCTTGATGGCCGTGCTGATCTGCTTCTTGGTGATTGCCTCGTACTGATCGCCGAAAGCGGACCTCAGTGCCTTCTTGAAGATCTCTGGTCGAGAAGGAGGCTTCTCATTCATGGCGTGATAGCCAAGAGTGATCCGGTCCATTTCTTCCCTGAGAGCTTCCCGATTCTTCGCGTGATCCGACATCGGGTCGAGCGTGATGCTCGTCCCTTCGCCGAAGAGATCGTGATATTCCGAACCCAGCTTCGACATCTCATTGTCGAAGCTGGAAACGGCACTCGTCGTCTCCACTTCACGCAGCTTGGACTGAAGCCGCTTGATCTCGGCGTTGAACTTCTCCGTGACCTTATCGATTGCCCGAGCGGTGTCGGGGTCGATGTAGTCCATGTCGAAGTCATCGGAATCAGAATCATCCGGATCCTGATCCTCTTCGAGCGAGTCGTACGTTTCCTCGAATTCATCCTCGTCCTCATCCTTCTTGCCGGACTTCTTGTCGGGCTTTTCAGACTTGGCCTCGGACTCGGCTTCGGCCTTCTCGATGAATCGCTTGAGAACGCTCTCGGGCGTCTGCTGAATCTGCTCGACGGTCATGTCCAGCAAGCTTGCAGCCTTCGCCATCAGGTCATCCGTGGCATTGTCATCCCGAGCATCGCCGTCGTCCTGGGAATTCGCGGCATCTTCCAGGGCGGCAGCGTCGTCCTCGTTCCGCTCGGTGTCGGCATCTTCCTCGGCTCGCGGGAATTCCGGCGAGCCATGGTCGTAGCCTGCCCGAGTGTCGCTGAAACGACTGAGGACAGCATCATCAGGAATCACGTTCAGGGCTTCCTCGTCTCTTGCGAAGCTCAGCCCAATCTCGCCACTCATCACGGATCTCCGTACCCACCATTGTTATCCCGAATGCCGACCGAACGCAAATACTTTTTGCGTTGTCCCGGCGATTCAAAGATCGCCCGGCCATCCGGGGTGAAATTCAAGGCCACCCCAGCCTTCTTCCTCGCGTGTTCCTGCATCTCCTTGATCTGGCTCGGGTGACACCCGGCAGACTCACTGATCACAGGCCAGGTAGAGCAAGACCCACCGAACCCGCCGAGTTCGGTCTGGTAGTCACGCTTCAGCCACTGTCCTTCGTGCAGGATCATGCCCGATGGGGTTTCCCGACGCTCCATCTCGGATACAGACATCTGGATCTCGAAGATGTCGCCAGAATCATTCTTGTAGCAGTATACAGGCATCAGCTATTCGGCCTCCCGATGGCTGCCGCCTCCGAGTCCTGCACGTTGGACCCGAGCAGCAGCCGCTTCATCACATCGTCCTTCCCGGACTGCGTGGCCCCTGGCCGGTTGACCCTGGTCACCGTCCGGTCGCCCGCCGGAGCCCCGCCGCCGCCCCTGCCGGACATCTGGTCAACGAACGTGTCCTCACCCACGAACTCGATGAACTCGTTCAGTTCAGGCAGATTCGCGTACTTGGAGACGTAGCCCAGGATCCGCTTCATGTTCGGGGCCTCGCCCTTCGCCATCATCACCGGGATCATCGGCATGATGTATTGCTGCATCACCTGGCCCATCGCCTTCAGACGCCGGGCCGGGGTGTTGTGCTGCATCGAGAAGGGCTCGATGTCGATCTCGTAGTCGCTGACCTTGCCCGTCCGGATGTCCGGGGAGAACTTCACCGGCAGGCTGTAGTTCTCGGTCACCTTGTACGGAATCTCAAGGTCGTACACCGGGTCGTCCCACAGCAGGCTCCCGATGTGGCGGACCACATCCCGCGTGAACGAGACCGTCTGGTCCTGCATGTCGCTGACACGCTGGCTCGCGTTGGCCGCCAGCATCTCGTCCTGGCCCAGGGTCTCGGATTGAGGGCTCAAGCCTCCGAGCGTGTCCAGGTTGCCACCCAGGTAGCTGAACAGTTCCCGGATCTGGATGAAGAACGCCAGGTTGGTCGGGTTCGGCCCGCCCCAGTCCACCGGCTGCACGCTCGACGGATCGTCCATCCCGTAGGCCTCGCCGTCGCTGGCGTCCTTGAACGTCTCGGCGTCCTCCTCCGACCCCTTCCGGTAGACCGCCATCGACTTCTGCCGCTCGGCCTGGCGACCGAGCTTCCGGAAGACATGGTTCGCCAGGTCGTGCAGATCCATCATCAAGCTCGCCGGGGGAACCGGCATCGTGTTCGACGGGACCTCGTTCAGATTCAGGATGTGGTACGGCCCGGCCTCACGACCGTCGTACTCCACCACCTTCAGCACCTTCGCCGAACCGGCGTACCCGGCCTGGGAGATGCTCGAAGCCGGGATCGTCACCACCAGCTTCTCGCGGGGAAGCCAGATGTCCCAGACCTCGGTCATCGGAACGACAGTGTCCTTCTCGGCGTCCAGACCCTGGCTCATCGCCTCGGCACGGATGTCGCCATGCTCGTTGTAGGTCCGGTTCGTGACCTCCTCGATCGAATCCTTGTTCCTGTCGGCCCACTCCTTCGCCTGCTCCATCGGGATCCGATACCGGTCGCCCATGAACGCGCACAACTCGAACCGGGGCACGGTCATGTCATGCACCCAGTCGTCCAGCGACACTGGGTCCGCAAACGGCATCCCGCTGTCGTGCATGTACCCGTACGCTTCGTGCAACCCCAGGCTCGTCACGCCGACCTTCATCAGGCCCAGGCCGAACATCGCGTCCTTCGTCGTGATCCGCAGATTCCGCTCGAACGGCATCTCATGCTTCAAAACGTGGTTCATCGCCAGTTCCAGCCGGAACGCCGATGGCTTGTTCTGCTCGTTCCTGGCGAACACGTTCACCTGGGGGCACGTCGCGGCAAGCTGCCTGGTGTAGATGCTCACCAGCATCTCGATCAGGTTGATCGGGACCTTGTCACCGGCCTTCGACTGAGTGTGATAGTGGGACCCGACGAACTGCCTCAAGGCCATCAGCCTCGCGGACCTGAAGTCCTGGAGTTCGCGGCGGGAATGCAGGATGGCCTTTCCGAGGGCATCCATCGACCGCTGATTGTTGGGATTCACCACCGCTGGGCACTCCGCTTTCTCTTTCGACGTTCCGACATTCTCGCCGCCATCGACCCGTCAGGCTCCTTCCTGGAGGCCGACACATCAATGACCGCACGCCTTCGACCGATCCCCTTCCACAGCAGGGCATCGGCGATCACCCGGTCGC
>Ga0070752_1001938_pt1 | contig 13876 bp, 8 predicted proteins | sample VirMetDEL_Aug_30_FD_77440 | JGI IMG/M metagenome (GOLD analysis project Ga0070752, IMG submission 77440) | Aqueous microbial communities from the Delaware River and Bay under freshwater to marine salinity gradient to study organic matter... | ecosystem: Environmental > Aquatic > Marine > Coastal ...
GGCAAAGGTTACGGCAAAGGTTACGGCAAAGGTAATATATGAAAATCAAAAATACAACAGGCCGGTGCAAGCGCGTCGCTGGCTACGGCGGCGGCGGCTACGGCGGCTACGGCGGCGGCGGCGGCGGCGGCGGCGGCGGCTACGGCAACGGCTACGGCGGCGGCTACGGCTACGGCAACGGCAACGGCTACGGCAGCGGCGGCGGCGGCGGCAGAGGCAACGGCAACGGCAACGGCTACTGTGAATTATGAAAATCAAAAACACAACAGGCCGGTGCAGGCATATACGCGGCAATAGATACGGCTACGGCTTCGGCAGCGGCAAAGGCTATGGCTACGGCAAAGGCGATGGCGACAGTTATGGCGACGGCAAAGGCAACGGCAACGGCAACGGCTACGGCTACGGCTACGGCTACGGCTACGGCTATGGTAACATATAACCTATGAAAATCAAAAATACAACAGGCAAAGGCTCTCTCGGAGCAGGTATATCCTTCCACTTCTTAGATGGTTCAGCTGGTGGCCTAGGCATTGGCGAAGGAATGGGACTAGGTGATGGTCATGGGGGCGGCGTTGGCCGCTGCGGTTACATGGGCTACGGAATTCTTAATTTGCGCCATAGCCTTCGCCCACTTTAAGAAAGTAAAAGTTACCTCTCCCGCATGCCTCTCCGCAGCACATCATTGCCCTATTGGCCATCTTGTGTTCAACACATCTCCCGCTTGTATAAATACAAGCGCCCGTATTACGGTGTTTATTATTATTAGCTATCAACATCATGATATGAATCCTCTGCCGCTACCTCTGTAAACCCTAAAATCGTGTGGGGCTTCAGGGCACCCCCCACAATAGTAAATGCCAAACAGTCCATATTCGAGCGGGCATCCCGTATTAAATTGAGCCTCGCCGTTTGTTTCTCTTATTCTCTTCTGTCCCACAATATCCAACATACTTTCCACTATATTTACAATAACCCCACCCAAAACCGACTATAATGAGACCAGCGTTAGAACCAGCACCAAAACCAGAAAGTGCTGGTGTGACTTTTCCTTTTGGGTGTTTAATCATTACCACTTAAAATTCTTTAAGATGAATCGCCCCGCAACCGTATGATGAACCAGCTGCACCTATACTACTGTTGGTCCTGCTGCGTCCATGTTCCCCAAATCCATTCGTTTTCTTTATTCTCACTATTCCTAAATCTACAATGAACAAAAACAATGTAAACCAAATTTTGCCCGTTTTAAAAAGAACGAGTGGGTCTTTACTCCCACCAATGTTTTATGAGACAGTAGGAAGTAGAGGTCATGCTGAAGGCTACGGTAACGGTGGTGCCCTCCGTTATAGCACTGGTTCATCAAATGGTCGCGGATTTAGTATTGTCCCAGCACGGGGCGTTACTTTTGGTTTCGGTGGTGGAAAGAGAAAAATAATATGAGCATAAAAATTATATCACCAAAGGGCCGCGTAAGAACACCAGATTTTATGCGGTCCATGGGCCGCGCCAGCGGAGACAGCCGACAATTTTTTGTTAGCGAGCCTAAACAAGCAAATGGGCGCATTTGTAATTTACGCCGTTGTAGTATTACCGGACGTGTTACTATTCGTGGAGCGGAGTGTAGACATTATACTCAGCCATAATGCTGTTCAACTTATTAAGCCGCTCAACACCAACGCTACCCATCTCCTGCAGATCCTTTTTCATTGTAGCTGACACTTCAGGTTTCTTGAAACGCCCTTTGACAATGTCCTCAATACGGTCATTTGACATGCGGTAATACTTCATGCTGTTACGAACCTGTTGAAAACTCATGCCACGAGACATGGCTGCTTTCACATATCGTGAAATGTCCTGATCAATCCGCTTGCGATCTTCAATAAACTCGCGGGCCATCGTCTCAATGTCCCCGTCCGTCAAAGCCCCGCGTGACTTGAGACGGTTGATCTTACTGCTCAAGCGGTTCCGTTCGTCCCTCTTCTTTGAGAGCACTTGCTGGAAAGCCCGTTTCACATCAAACTCTTTTGAACGTGTTGGCTTGATCTCGTTCAGCAACAATGATGACACCGTTCTATTTTCATCCAGAGCTTCGTCACCGATAGCAGCGTTTATGATTCGTTTCGTAGCCGTGAGGCTTCGGGGCTCGTAGGCTTCTTTCCAGATATAGTTGAAGACTTTGTAGATGGCGCTAACACCATCGTGTTCTTCGTAGATCGGGTCACCCGTTCTGGAGTCCTGATTAGAGGCCACATCGGCAACAGCCTGATTCAAGATTTGTTCGCCTGCGTATTCGGAAGCCATCATCTTGATTGCCCTCATGAAACCCTCAGACGGTTTCCCCCTCATGGTATCTTCCACCATCCGAAGTGCTGCATCCGCGCCACCACCAGATACTGGATTCATAAACGTGAAGTTCCAAAAGTGGTCGCCCATGTAGAACAGCGTGTTGTTACGGGCATAGTCCGGAAGAGCCTCACGGTTCAGTTCATCCTCTTCGTCGGAGATTCCAAAGATCGCTCGAAGAGCAAGTGGTGCGGCAATACTGAATCCGCCAACAATGCTGGTGAACCCAAACAAACGGGAGTAGCCGCGCTTTTTAATAATCGGGTTATCGCTGTCGATCTCAGATCGAATCTGCTTTGGCGTTCCATCGAACAGGATTCGAAGAACGTCAAACCGGAAGCGGATAAATGGAGGCAGTAGGAACGAATACTTGCTGGTCATGTATTTAACCGTCTCGTATGCATCGACGTAGGACTGCGATGTGTTACGGACAGTTACAGCAGCCATCTTTTTTAGCTCGTGGTCACTAAGCCGGTAGCCACTTCCTGCTGGAATGCCCATACTGATATCGTGTGCTCTGGCTTTCTTGAGGACGTCCAGCTCGTGTTCAAAGTAAGCAATCTTGTAGAAGGTATCCACTGCATTAGATAGCGCAAGCAGGCGGTCGGTCAGTGGCTTCGTCTTTTCTTTAACGGTCTTGCCTGCTTTCTTGGCGTTACTCTTAAGCTTACGAATCTTGGTTGAAGTGTCCTCAATGTCCTCTCTAAGCGTCTGCAGAGTTACTCTGCCTTGAAGCAGCTCTTGAGTGAATCGCGCTCTGATGTCACCTTGTATGACATTATACGCCATCAGTTCAGCGGCATATTCGTCCACTTCTTTTGGCGTTTTGAGCGCGGTAATGACGCGGCTCCAGTGCTTGACCAGCTTGTGCGGCATAACGCCCTGCATAGGCCCGAAGAAACCTAAGTTACCGAAGACGTTACGAAGGTAGAAGCCTAACGAGCCTAATGTCTTTGCGCCCAGAGACAGGCCAATACCCATCCGATAATAAGACACCACGTTCTCAACCCATTGACGCTCGAACGAGAGGTCAGCCGGTGTCTGGTGGGTCATGTGCTTCTGCAGAGCTTCGTGCGCGTCTTTGTCGATGTAAAAATAAAGACTCTTCGTGTAGTCGTTCTCCACTTTATCTGATAACACCTCATTCTGAATCTCGTCGTCGCTGACGGTCGCACCGTTGCGGAGGTTAACAAGACTGTGGTAACGCTGGTCACCATTTTTTTGCATCTTCTGCACTTCCTTCAGAGAGTAAACAAATCCGGAACGTTGGCCCAACTGAATCAGGTTCTGAATGAATGACTCACGGCTCGCCGCACGAGAGACCACCGTGACGGAGCGGAGGATGTTATCGAGAACGTCAGCGTCGTCATACTGGCCTAACAGTTCGCGAATTGGTTGAGGGACAACCTTACGTTGACGAATCTGGTCAACGACAGATTTCGCTACAGATCGGGCCATTGGTCGGCCTTTCCGGATTTGAGAATGTGAGTCCAGCGAGTAGAGGTAATCAAGAATTGCTCCTCTGATTGGGTCGGCCCTCTCCTCTATAGCCAACTTCAAACTGTATTTTGAAGTTTTGATAAGCTCGTCATAGCTCGTGCGTTGATCTTCAGGAACATTGTTATCTCGCTCTACTTTTTGCTGGTTCATCGCCCACTTCTCGTGGTAAGTCTGCTCGAATATCTCGTAAACTTTCTCATACCTCTTAAGCATAACTTCATCGCTGCCTTCCTTACGGCCTTCGATCACAGAAATCAGCTTGTCCATGTAGCCTTCTTCGATGAAAGCTTTGTATGATCTGGTAACGTAGATGCCCAGATTCTCGTCGATCACTGCGCGAAGCTCACCAGAGTGGTCGAACTTTTCAGCCATCGTGATGGACAGCCCGTCAAGAATCATCCGAAGTTCTGACAACTTACTATAAAGTTCAGGGTGTGTCGCGAGTAGTTTTTTACGGGCGGCCTCTTTGCGCTTCTTCGCTTCAGAGACGAGGCGGGCGTGCTCAATCTTGACTTTCTCCTCTACCTCCTCTGCGTAGATCAGTTCGCGCTCTGACGGAGTAACGCCGCCTTTCTCACGTGACACCCGCTTATATCGTGTGTCAAAGACTTTCTTGCGATATTCAATAAACTTCGTGGGCACCTCCGTGTCGTTCGGACGGCCTAAGAAGTCACCCAACAGAATATGATCGAGTTCCGGATCAGCTTCCACCATTTTGCGGATTTCATCAGCGATGGATCGGGCTCTGTCTGGAATCGCGGTCTTCACAGCTTCAGCCTGCTTAAAGACCTCTAACACTCGCGGGTCAAGGTTACCATTCAGGATTCGGCCCAACCATTTGTTCTGTTTGTATTCACCTTTTTTGAATGCACCTAGCGCCAGTTCGTATTCCTCGAACATTGGTAGACGCCGCGAGACTTCTTCGAAAGTGGTATCCGGCCCGAACTCAATCAGCTTGCCTTTCTCCATCGTGGCGGAGAAGCGCTCTTCAAGTTCCGTCTCCACGCTGTTAGGGGCAAGCGCATCAAACTGCATCCGCTGGTTAATGCGGAGGACACCACTACGGAGCAGGCGGACTTCGGTCGAAAGTTTGTTGACCATCCGCGCCATCTCTGCATTCTGTTTCTTGAGATTGTATGCGGCAGCCATGCGGCGAAACACACCCATCAGGAACCGGAACATAACCTGATGGAACTTAGGATTTGAGAAGTAGAATGCGCGATCCTCTTCCGTAGTGTAACCTCTGGTAAGCTGCTGCGCCTTCATCCGAAGTAGTTCCCCAACAACCTGTCTCATGACGACTCTGTCGCCGTTCTGGACAGAAGCCTTCAGGCGGTTAGCGAGTTCGGAATCTTTGGTGTAGTGGTCGATGGCCTGTTCTAAATCGTAGGATGACAGTTCGTCAGCCAGCTTATCAAGCTCCGCTTTGGGGATGGACCGGAGTTCTGCTGCGTGGAAGATCTCCTCATTTAAAATAGACTCCAACATCTGTCTAACATGCTGCTCATTCGTAATGACGCCGTGTGCCTCTGTGAGTGCCTTTTGAGCTGCTGGCCTGTTCAGGATAATGGACGAAACCAAACGGCCATTCACGCGCATTAGGCGAGCCGCGAACAGCGAGTCTGGCCGAGACTTAAATATCTCTGCTTTGGCGTCCGTAGATTCGAATACCGGAACATCGGCAGGCACAACAGATTTAATGGTCTCGTCAATGAGTTCATCTACAGCGACCTGCTGCTCAACCGTGAAGTCTTCGTCTGCCTCAATGTCATCAATGCTGGAATATCTCCCCTCGCGAGCTTGTGATATTTGGTCTTCCAGCTCTTGTTTTTTACTATCAACTATCAACTGCGAGCGCATGTCGGACGTTGACTTCCCGAAAAGCGCGGCTTGATCCAGTGTCTCAATGCCAGCAGGTTCCGGTGAACGGTCCATATTGAGGAAGTCCGTCAGATCATCAAAAGCGCGGGACATCGCAGACTTCGGCTGGATGCCAAAAAGAGATTTGATTGCGTCGATAATACGGCGAACGAAACCTTTCTGTGGAAGTGAGCGAACGTTTTCCTGAAACACCGGCGAAGTGAACAGCATCGCGACAAACTCATCAGTGTTCGAAAGTGCGTAGTCAATTGTTGAAGAAGTGTTGCCAGAAGCTTTGTAGACCTTCTCCACTTCAGACCGGAGGTTCTTCAAACGTGTCAACGCCGCCGCTTGTTTACTGCTAAGATCGGGCGAGCGAAGAAGGTCAAAAGTGGCGGCATGCAGATATTCGTGTAGCAATACAGACTCGATCCCTTTGCCATAAAAACCAGCGATGTTAATTGTGACCGACCGTGAACCATCTTCATTAGCTTCGAATAAACCAGCGTAACCGCTTTGTGGGTTGTCTTCGATACGGAAGTCAACATTGTTAAACCTGTTGGCTTCACGCAACAAAAGCTTCGCCACCGCTTTGTGGGATTCATCTGCTGAGATGCGTCGGAGAGCGGTGAGGACAGACGACGAATCACCATCCACCAGACCTAATCGGGCAATCGCTTCATTGTTAATGCTGCGGTTCTCTACAACATCAGCGGATTCGTTCAGTGCTCTGTTCTCATATTGTTCAGATATATGGACACGCTTAAGGAACAGGTCTTGTGCTTGTTCAGTGGTCAACGTCTGCGGCACATCAAGACCCATCAACGCCAGCGAACGGCGGAATGGGTCTGGTAGTTTGTCATAGACCGCTTCGAAATAGCTCTGCAGCGCTGGTGATGGCTTTCGGACTTGAACACGGTGTAGGACATCAGAAATGAGTTTGCGGATATTGTCAGTTCCATATTCACCGGAGTCTTTCAAACCCTGACCGGTGTCACCAAACACAGCGCCTGCGAAATCGAAGAGCGCTTCGTCCGCTTCTACCCTCTTCGGTTCGCTCAAAGTGGCGAGATGACCCGTCACTTTGTTCGTCATGTTATTTAAGATTTCAGTGTATCGGGCTTTCGGTCCCTTGTCCGAAAGATCAACTTGTCCAGTGTCTTGTTGCTCACCCTCAAAGTCGAAAGCAGCATTAACATTCTGATCGACTGAATCGTCGTCCTGCCCAATCTGTTGCTGCTGCTTGTTGCTAAGATCATTAATCGAAGACATCTGCCGGTCCTCTTTCAGCTGCTCACTGGAACGGAGGCGCTGCTGAACGCGGGTAGATGCTTTCGGAATGATGTTTGGGAAGTCTGGGAAGGGCCTGCCCCCCTGCTTAGAGAACTCCGGATGGTCGTAGATCTCTTCAAGAGCTTTCTTGATAATCTTGCGGTCCCACCCTTTCTTCAGCGAAGACCGATTTCTTGACTTCTTAGCGTCTGTAATGATACCGTCAGCGACCATCTGCTTCTGGCTAAAGATATCAGAAGAGCCTGTTATGGAGGTTCGGCCAGACAGAAGGTGGTAAAGGAAGGCCGCGATCTTTTGCGAATCCGTTTCTGCGTTCTTCGTTATGTTCGCGCCTTCGTAGGTCGTCCGCCCAATCTGCAGACCGCCTTCTTCATTGAGGCTGTCGAGACTTTTTTGAATGAACCGCATGTAGAATGACCCTCTCTTGATGCCTTCTTCAGAAATCATCCCCTCGATAATATCATCAACCATGCTATCAGGGATCTTGCCATCCACAATATAGGGCTCAACGATTTTCTGCAGCGGGGCAGTGGCGATGACGGCATGAGTATCAATGATGAACTCATACATCACATCCGTAATGAATTGCTCTTTGTCCTTAACTCCTTTTACTTTGCTCCAGTCAATGAAAGAGCTAAACTTTTTACCAACACCTGTAACGGACTCAATGTTTCGGCTGTTCGCAGAGACCCACCCATTAAAGTTGGCGAGCGCTTCCGACACTTTCATGGTGCCATCAAGAATATAAGTCTTGTCTGGATCACCATCTCGGAACAAACCAGCCTGATAAAAGTCCGCTTCTTGGCTAATATCAACCGCACCAGCCAGTTCTACCTTCTTGGCGGCATTCTTAATACCCGTTTCGGGGGCCTCCACCTCACCAGTCTGCTCTGCTTTCGGGTAGCGGGATGGCTTCTTGACTGCGACGATACGGTAAGTCCCGTCTTTCATCGACACTGTATCAAATGCTGGCGAAATGGGGCCATTCCATTCTTTCGGAATCACGACGTAAGGCCGCTTCATCTTACTCAGCGCATGGTCAACGACAACCGGATCGTTGTTAAACAGGACCCCACCATCAGACGTGGTCTGCAGTTCGCCGAAAGAGTTCTTTGGTTTAACGAGCGTGTTGACCTCTTCGGGCTGCACGCCGTAGACACCATATAGCGCATCACCAGTAGTCACGAAGTGCGGGCTGGTTTTATCCGCCTTCGCTTTGTTGATGTCATCGGCCAACTGTTTTGTTTTGGCCTTCCAGAAATCGGTGCTGCCCCCACCCAATTTAGGCAGGCCGTAAGCTCCGGAAGATAAAGTAAGCGGGATGCCGGATTCGGCCAACTCAGTGATGCGCTCTTCGGCTTTAGCCTTCAGGTCATTATCACTCTCGACTGGAACGTCCGCAACCTTTTCAGTTTCTGGCTTCGCGGCTTCGACTTCTTCGACAGCTTCTTTGATATTTTTTTCGGGGACCTTATCTAAGTCCAGCCCTTCGGCTGATTCTTCTGTTAACTCAGCAGCTAAATCATCGGAAATTGGTTCTTCCGCGTCCTCTTCAACTGGCTGTTCGACCGGTTGTTCAACTGGCTGTTCGACCGGTTGTTCGACCGGTTGTTCAACTGGTTGTTCAACTGGCTGTTCAACTGGCTGTTCAACTGGCTGTTCGACCGGTTGTTCGACCGGTTGTTCAACTGGTTGTTCAACTGGCTGTTCAACTGGCTGTTCAACTGGCTGTTCAACTGGCTGTTCAGTAGCTTCTGCCTCTGTGTCCTGTTTAACAGCTTCCTCAAGCGAAGGAGGCTCCTCCATCTTCTCGATCTCAAGCTGCGCGGCGTCAAACTCATCGGCCATCTCATCGGAGAGGTCAGAGTCCGTCATTGGCGTAGTCAAGACCGGCTGCTCTGTTTCGGATGCAATGGCCTCTGTTTCGTCAACTGCCGCCTGATTGGCCATTACCTTTCGGATTTCCTCTTCAAAAGCTGCTGCGGCTTGTGGTGCGTTGTTGCGTTTCAGCTTATTCGATTTGTCACGAATGACTCGGTTGGCGGAAGCAAGCGCAATGTTCCGGATGACCTCGCCCTCTTTCTGCTGCTCCGTGAGCGGGTCAATAGGCGTGAGAACTTCGTTGAGCGTCTGGAATCCTTTCCGGACGGGTCCAACAGCGGCACCGAAGATACCACCATATAGAGCGCCCATGTAAGCAGAACGGGCGACTTCCTCAAACGGTAAATCTTTATTAGTGAACACCGCTTGAACAATCGTGTTCAGGTATTCGTCAAGACCTTCTTCCAGAGCCTCATCAGTGAAACCTTTGATGATTTGCTTGCCTGCTGCACGGCGTGAGAACGATTTATGACCTTTTGCAAGAACGTCCTTCAGAACTGCCTGCAGACTGCCTTGCGACAACTCACGGCCTGTAACGCCGCGACTGATCGTATTGAATACTTTCTCGACATCTCTTCCTGTTGCCCGACGCAAGATGAAATCTTCGAGACCACCACGACCACCCAACGAAAATGAAGTGGTGATGATGCCGGTGATCATTCCAGCTGTAGCGCCAGCGGCCAATGCTTTGTCGTGCCTCTCTTCCGGTGTGAGATTCTTGCCCTCCGGTGTGCGCTCAAGCGCGTCGTAGACCGCAGCATAAGTCATCGAACCACTGCGGGTAGCGGCTGGCACAAAGAGCGAAGAAAGTTGTGTCGCTTTATGGCCCACAATACCATTATAGTATGACGCGAAGCCGCGCATGGCCGGAACAGCGGTGTTTCGTGCGCCCGAACCAGTTGCGTTAATGGCGGTTTTAATAGCCGCGTTGTCCGTCTGGTCAACCGCTTCTTTGAGGACAGACCGCTGCATCTGCTTTGCTATGCCTTTCTTAAGCACTTTACCACCAACCACCAGACCAGCACCTGCGCCTCCTGTAATAGCCGTAAGGCCCATTGTAGTGGCTACATCGGTAAGGACCGGCGCGACCATTGAAGAAAGCTCAACGCCCATTCCAAAGTCCTGACCGAACAATTTTGCGACTTCAGCGCGTGCCTGCCGGTCTTTGTAATTTTCCAAAAGCTGCTCACGAGCCCCCTCGCTGCCTAAGATCGCGCCAACACCCCAACCGATATCTGTGACGGCTTCGCCAATGGAAAGGCCGATGTGCTGCGCAATGTTCGCGGCCCCACTGTAAGCCTCGCTAGACGTGAACTCATCAAGAATGTCGGCCTTTTCTTTGCCCTCAGAGAGACCTTTTTGCAGGAATGACTGCCACTCTTCACCCAGATAAGACCGGCTCAACGAATTATTGAACTGGTCGAACTGTGCTTCACGCAATAGCGCCCTCTGGTTGCCGACGATTTTCTTGTCCCGCTCCGACATGTTCTTCGTCGCGGCTTCGAACTTCTCATTGTTCAGGATCGTATCGCGGTGCAGCGCATGGTAGCCATAGCCGAACTTTCGGATGTTGTTCTCTTCGTTTTCTTCGTCATACTCAGCGGTCCCAGACACCATTGCCCGTGAGCCTGCTGTGTATTCGAGTGCTGCTTTGATGTCAGCGTCATCATATTGGCGGGAGAAATTAGGGTCATGCCCAATCATCAAAGCCTTGAATCCGGTGACGGTCCTGTCAGACAGAGCGCCATCTTCCGCAATTTCGTTGGCTGCTAGCGCGATCTGCGCTTGGATGTTTTTGTTTTCTTTGGAAGCTTTGCTAACAAACAGGTTCGCTTCCTCAAAGTTACGGTGCCGGAACTGTTCGTATCCGTTTTCGTCTTTGGCCATCGAGTTGATGATGCCCTCAATGTCTTCGTCCCGAATGGTGCCAGCGGCCAGTGATTTACGGTAGGCGTCTTTAGCAGAAAGACCAACGGCAGCAGGTCCCGCGACCAGTGAAATCTGTCCATCTGGCAACTCCACACGGGTGAATGGGACATCCTCTTGTGTCACCAACTTCTGCGCTGCTTCTGAATAATACTGGTCAACATACTGCTCGGCCAGCTTCTTCCGGTCGGCCACCAACGCTTTGAAAGATTCCGCTTGATTCGGGTCTGCCTTCAGCAGTTTCGAAGAAGCGTAATAGTCACGAATTGACTGCGCGGCAACCGGATCGTCTACAGCGTCCAGCGCACGGTGGACGATTTCAAGCTTACGGTTAAACCCAAAAGGTTTAGGTGAGAAAGCCTGCTTGACTTCATCTTCAGCTAATCCGGCGCTCCGCATGCCTTCTTCCGTCCGTTGGTTGATGCGGGCGAATACACTGTTGCGCTCTTCATCGGACACATCAGAATTTAACACCTGCGCTTTAACGTAGGTGTTGTATTCCTTGAATTTTTGAGCGGTGTCCGTAATCTCGTTGACCTGTGCCCAGTCGTCGATTGGGAGAATTTCTAACATGTTTTTACTGGAAGCCTGCGTCGATCACACTGTTAAGCTCTTGTTGGCGTTTCGAAAATACAGAGTCATCAATGCCTAACAGCTGGTTTCGGCGAGTCCGCGTTTCGATCTGCGCCCGTGATAACATTTCCTGATCAGATGTAAACTCCGAACTTAGGTCTGACAGGGTATCTTGTGTCAACGGGAGCTGGCGGGACATGGCGAGCGCCAGTAGAACATTGGTCCGATCTTCGTTGCTCAACGTAGCCGGAAGCGGTTCGCCCTTTTCGTTCATTTGGGGCTCCAGATTAGCGGAGTTTACCAGCGCGGACATTTCTTTCAAAGCAGCTTCTTCGCTCGCGAACGCTCTGGCCTCAGACTTCTGCTGCATTTCGGCAGCCTCTTGCTGCATCTCCTGCTGTTCGAGTTGTTCTTTGTAGTTGGCCGCTGCTTGCGATACGTCGCCCAAAGTCACCTGACCGGTTTGAAGACCTTTATAGATCTCATCAGAGTAGAGCGGGGTGTTAAACAAACGGTTTTTATACATGTTGGCGTCGGCCTCCAATTTGGCAGACTCAACAGCCTCTTCAGCCGCCCGCGTCGAAATAGCTTTCTCATGCAAATTAAACAACGTGCGGAACTGGTCGTTGGAGAACAGGCTGATGTTGTCACGGCCCAGCTTGTTTAGCTCGCGCATTTGTTCACGCGGCGTCAAGCCGCTCATCTCAAGCTCTTGCAGTCTCTCTTCGACTTCCGGAAGCATCTCTGTAACCTGACGGTCCATACGGGCCTGTTCGCGCTGACGATTGAGTTCCGCTTTCTGCCGCTGGTATAGTAGATCCTGACGCCTCATCTCGACCATGCTTTGCTGCAGACCAACCACCCGATTCCGGAGCGGCGTCAGCACCTGTTGGTCATACTCCATACTACGATCAAACTCGTCCTGACCGACGAGGACCGGAAAGTATTGGCTCTTCAGCGGAGCGATGTCGTTGTCAAAATCAAAGTCCATCTTAACGGTTGCGTGTGGCGTTCAGCCTATTCCCGAACAGGGAATCCCGTTCCCTTTTTCGTTTTTGGAAATCATCTTCCCTTCTCGCGAACTCCGTCATGTTGGAATCGTTGGAATCGTCGGATTCTTCACCTTCCGCAAAGCCAATGCCTCTGTCATACATCTTCGACATGAACTCGTTTCGACGCTGCAAAAGGTCATTTTCCTGCTTCATCAGGCGACCGGCCATGATACGCTGCGCCATATCTCGCCTTCTTGTGGCCTCAGAGGCGATTCTAGGCTCTTTTAGGCGTTGAAGCTCAGACATCATAGCCAGCTGTCCTGCCTGCCCGCTGTAGCCATCCTTGCGCAATCTACGGGCTGCCCGCCTCAACGCACCACTGCGGGTGCCAATTTGGCGGGCGGGTTGGCGGAGCGATGATCCGCTACCCAACTCGTAATTCGGGTCCTGCATTCCAGAAAGCGTGTCCAGTCCGGAACCAAATTGTTTGTTAAATGATACTTTTTGAGCAGCTTCTTCAGGCGAATCGGCCAAAGCGGTTGGTTCGGGCTCTTCCGAAACACTGATCTTGTTACGTTTCAAGAACGAATCGAACTGGTTATCACTGACGCCGGAACGCTGGCGGGCTTCTTTCAGCAGGTCCGAAGTCAGTTTGCCAGATCGGTTGAGACTCTTCAAGCCTCTGGCGACTCCTCTGCGCTTCTTCTTCTCCGTCTCGTGGTCTTTGGATGCCCCAATCAAGCTAGCCACTGGCCCATACATATTTTCGTCTGACATCGGTTAGTGCTAATTTGTAGCACGAAGCGGCAACGATGTCAACGATTGGGGCTTCAGGCTTTTGTGCGGAACGCCTTTGCGAGAACTTCTTCGGCCAGCAGCAGGTTGTTCAGGCATTCTGTGCAGCACATATCGGCGACTTCTTCGTATTCGTAGGCCATGACTTCCTCAATGACATCACCGCACACATCACACCGGACTTCATCTTTTTCTACCATAGGTGCTTGCAGGCCCAATAACGGGCGGTTGTTTTGTCTTTGGCGGTCTTGCAGTTGTGACGTGCCCGAAAGTTTGACCGGCGTTTCGGATCTTTGTGCTTCGTGTAGTCGCTGTAGTCTCGGTGGCCATAGGAAACCTTTTTGACTTTGTCGCCCTCTTTGCCCAACACCACGAACTTTTTCTTCGATCCTTTTGGTGCGGGCTTTGGTTTGTTGAAACCCGAAAAGGTTTCGCCGTGATAAACGATCTTTCCGGATGGGAGTCTCTTGAAGCGTTTTGTGGCCACGTCAGCAGGATACACGGAGAGCGGTTCGGTGTCAATGATTCGGTTTAAAATTGCCCGAAATCTCTAACAGAAATTACGGTATGCATGTGGGCTCCCTGCAGTATATATAAAAAACTCTTCTCAGGAATGGTATTCACGTGGGAATCCCACCTGCATACCTGTTTTTCCAGAAACTTTTTAGGTAGGATTTACATGGACAACTGCATACCGCCTTTTTTGGGGGTAAAAA
>Ga0070752_1001940_pt1 | contig 13873 bp, 15 predicted proteins | sample VirMetDEL_Aug_30_FD_77440 | JGI IMG/M metagenome (GOLD analysis project Ga0070752, IMG submission 77440) | Aqueous microbial communities from the Delaware River and Bay under freshwater to marine salinity gradient to study organic matter... | ecosystem: Environmental > Aquatic > Marine > Coastal...
ATTCTAAATTGTCTAAATCTCTTGTTTGAATTGTTCCCTCTGTTTTTATATAACTTGTGCTTCCTACTCCTTGTTCTAATTGAGCGCCCCATAAATAAACAGTAGCTGTGTTTGGTACATCTGCAATACCATAACCATCTCTCAACCCTATTTGTAAACTTCCGCCTGTATCTGTTTTTTCAATTCTTGTCCATTCTGTTCCGATATCATATCCTAACCAAGTGCTTGAATTTCTTACAACAATTCTTTGAGGGGTATCTGCCTTTATATAAAAACTTGCAGTATTAGATTGAGAAGTAAAAGATGTTGACAATATACTTAAATCCGAAGTAGTTGTACCTGTACCTTTGTTAAATACAACCTTATCAGCATTTTGCGTTCCATCGGGGGATATTGCATTATTAGAAGTTATAACAGGGTCTGTACCTGTACCTCCACTTTGCTTTAACCAACTGCTACCACTAAAATCTTCTGAATACGTTATAAGATTTGTTCTTTGACATTCTCTTAACATAGCGGGACAATCACTATTTGTATAGTCTAATCTTGGTGTATCAGCTACGACTTCCTCAATAAGACCATCCTTGCGTACTCTTGTGCCTACTGTATCCCTATCAAGACTAAAATCTTGTGTGCCATCATTAGGTAGAATAGAATATACTGTACCTCCTTTATATCCGCTTGGTATTAGTGCTAATGTTGGTTTTGACATCTTTTTTCTTTAAATACTTAATGATCTTACTTAAATTTTTTTTCTTTATCCTATATTCCATACTATAGTAAAATTCCTACAAAATTAGCATCCTTATCTGGGTACATATCATCATTGACATTAGAGTTGTACTCTGGGAATAAATTAGTATTAAAGCTCATATAATCTATAAACCTCCTGGTATAGAAGTCTGCAAAATTCCTATGTCTTTGTACTAGAAAATCTACCTCTTCCTTTGTAGCGTTCTGGCTATTCTCAGAAGTATGCTTTACTAATCCACCATTTTTTAGCTCAAAACTCGCAAAGGGTAAGTAATCTACCATAGCGAAATGTATAAGCATTGGCTGGATATACTCATTTACTATGTTTAGATAATCTCCAGTTAAGCTATCAGTGACTATATCATTAGTGATTTTATCGTATAGCTTTGTTCCTAAGTAATTCTGAACGTGCATCTCTTGAGCAATTCGTATAAAAAATATAAACTTATCCGTATCTACTGCTCCATCAATGATACTGTTTTTTACTATGTCTGATCTTTTTATAAATAGTACTGTAGCCATATTATTTTCTCCAATAGTTATTTCTAGCAGAGGCTATCTGTGCAACCTCTGGCTCATTAGTAGGTATTTTAGCCTCACTTCTAAGACTAGGGTCTAACTCAGCTATTTTAGCTCTAGCTTCTCCTACAGATATTCTTTCATTATTTTTTCTTAGATAGGTTTGTCTCATCCAGTAGTGTGAGCAATTAACTCCGCCCTTATATAACCATACGTTATAATTATCTGCACCATCTAAACCAAACCCCTCATTAACATTATTAGCGTTTCCGTTATAATTAGGATCAGAGCTATCTAAATCTTCCTTTCTATATACTTTATTAGCTGATAGCATCTTTTGACAAAAATCTCTACTCTTTCCAGCAGTACTTCTACCAGCAGTATATTTGTATCTAATCTTTAAAATACTAGTATCTTGCTCACTTACCTTATTAGGACTACTAGAAACAACACTAGCAAACTTTAGAGTTTTATGTATTAAGTCATCATACTCATTAGCTGGTCTCTCATCAATCAGCTCATAGTCTGACAAGTCCTCATCTTCTATATTTTCTAGAGCATCATACAAATCCTCTTTCATTCTATTAATATCCTCTAAGGGTACACAGTTAGGCACTTCTTTACCATCTTTTATCTTTGTACCTATCTGCTCATATCCATCCCAGCAAGGCTTTTTTAGATGTGTACTTAACTTCTGACCAGTCTCCTCTTCTACTTGTTCTTTTGTAGTAGCATTCTCTAGGTCAGTAAATTCAAGCGGTTGAAGCGTTTTAAAGTATAAATTAAGCACTATCTCGTTAAAGGCTAGTATATCATCAAACGCACCCAATAAAAGATCTTGAAACGGCTTTATTACAGTATTATCCATTAGAATACTAGCAGTCTTTAACTCATCGGCATTATTACCTAAACCAGTCTTATCTTTAATTCCTAATAACATAGGAGAGATTATTCTGTGAGATACCATTACTTTTTGCATTGACTCCTCACTTAAAAACTGATACTGTTGATGAGCATCACTTAATTGTACTGGCTCTATAGAAGCTTCATTTTCTTTAGAGTCATTAAAAGCTAGGATAAACTTACCACTGTTAGAGCTTCCTGAGAATTTGTTTCTAATCTTTCTCTCTATCTCCTCTTGTGCCTCCTCATCTGGGACTCCATTATTAAACGAAATCATCATAGATGGACTGAGACCATTCATAATATTGTTAAGATGGTAGTTAGCTATCTCCTCTTCTAATTCTGCATACTGTAAACCACCCTGATAATCTACTGGACTGTAGTAATAAAAACCAGCTCTATAAGGCTTTACACAATAAATCTCTATCTCATCACTAGAAGTACCAAAAGCACTAAATCTCTCTGGCTCATCATTAGGCTTAGCCTCTGACCAATCAGCCATATAATAATAAGAGTCTATTTCTCCCTCTTCATTAGCTTTACCTACCCTTAGAGTTTCTATAGGGAAGTGAGCTACCTCTACTATTTTAGTGTGGTTAGAGTTATATATTACTTGCATAGCACACTGACCCATAAGTTTAAGATCATAGCATAGCTTTCTAACACAAGAGTCCTTTAATAGAGACTTCATTTGTGCATACTCATTAGGTTTTTGGCTACTGTCTGTAGCATCTATACCTTTACCAAATATTAATTGGCTAATCCCATTTATAGAAGCGTTGTTTGTTGGACTTCCATTATAGCGGTCTATAAGATACTGGTAGTAGTTGTTATCAGCTCCGTACGACACCCACTCCTTATTTTTGTACTCCTTTATCTCTGGAGTAGTGTAGGTGCTTAAGTTTACAATTTTTATGCTCATATAATTATATAATCGTTATCGTAACTATCCTCTGTAGTGTACTCATTCTCATTTATAGTATAATAGTCATTATTGGACTGATTTATTGTCTGATCTGTGCAGAATAACTTATCCTTATATATGACTGTATCTGTACCAAATAATAGTACATCTAGCGTATAGTACACATCTTTTTTAAGTGTACCGAATACTGCATTTATACTCATATAATCGTGGTCTGTTGTAGCAGTAGCTGATACAGTAGTAATACCCTTAGTGCTTTCATTTCTAAGCTTAAGAGTTACTTGACCATCTACATACTGTCTAGGAATTACCTTTAAGGTTTTTGTTCCACTAGTCCCTATAATCTTCATACTAATATAACGTATAGAAAATAGTTTTTGTACATAAAAAAAGGGATGCCCTAAAGCACCCCCTTATTAAATATAACACTAACTAAAAATTACGGAGCTATTTGTGTATCAGAAATTAATGCCTCAAAAGCAGTTCCATCTACAAAGTAAGCTGGTAGTGTTTCTTGTCCAGCTAATGTAAGCGTAAATCCAGTAAGGTCTCCCATAGCTGCTCCAGTTACGATAGTACCAGCAGTTAAATCCGCTCCGTGTACTGCTCCAATCATTAAATACTCATCATTGAAAGTCTTAACTACAACGTGAGGTCTAGCTTTAGCTATTTTTACTACCTCTTCTTGAGTAAGCAAATCTAATTTTTGCAAAGTCAAGTTAAGGGTTTGATCATAAAATACTGTTCCGTTCTCTCTTGACCCAGTGATAGTCTGCTCAAGGCTAGAGTTTCCTCCTCTTACCTCAAACTCATAGAAGTCTGGAGTACCACCAAAAGTAGTAACCTCTCCAGCAGTGACAGTTAAATCTCCCATAGTACCATACTCAGCAAAGTATACAGACTTAATGCCTCCTACGCTATCATTACAAGATAAAGAACGACCAGTTGTTAAATTACAAGCCATATTATTATTATTTTTAAAGAAAAAGGGTAGGTAAGACTATTCCAACCCACCCTCTTAATATGTTAAACTACTATTATTATGCTAAAGTAAGCAAAGTACAATCTGAGCCAATTCCGTATTGGATTCCAGCATTGAATCGCATAACGACTCTTACATTTTGGTCTCCTAAAACTGCACTGGTATCTACTAAGCGTACCTCTTGATGGTCACTTAATAAAGAAGTACCGAAATACAAGTTAGAAGCCTCAGCAGCTACAATATGGTCAGATGGCATTCCTGGACAGTGCTGAATTTTGATACCCTCAAAAGCTAAAGCATTACCCATATTATACCATTGTGATCCTTTGTTGTCTGTACCAGCAGCTCCTAATCCAGAAGCTCCAAATCCGCCTAAAGCTCGTACATACGCTTGTAAAGCTACAGTAGGCACATAGATAGTCAAATCCTCTTTACCATATACGGCAGAAGGGATAGAATCTACTACGTTTCCTAACAGACTTACGATGTTTCCAGAGTCAAAAGAAGTCTCAGAATCATTAGCAGCATCATTTACATCAGCATCAGCAGCCATAAGTACTGTGAATCCATCAAATTCTCCAGGATTAGCATTTACTCCACCCCAAATATTTTGCTCAGTTTTCTCAGCTACTTTAGCAGCTACTTGTCCGATTAGATAATCAGAGAAAGCTGGAGGTAAGTTGTCAAATGTAGACATACCCATAGAAATAGCTTCCCAATCTGAACGGTAATCTTTCTTACAAAGTTGCAAGTTTACTTGAAATTCCTCTGGCTGGAGGATTCTCTCAGTTAATTCTAAAGTATCAGCATCAAAATCAAAATCACAAGTAGCATTAGCAATAATACTTCCTACGTCTAATTTTTTAACTACCTCTTTGTACTTTACATTAGGCTTAATAGTGATAGCTCCATCGTTAAGAGTCTTACCACTCAATAAAGCTGCAGAAATATACTTACCAGCAAATTCCCCAGCGTAAGTTGTAGTGATCGGATCTTTCATTGAATTATCCGCATCAGCAAAATTAAATCTTTTTCTCATTTTTTTATTTATTTATTTGTCTTAATACTCTATCTAGAGTCGTTTCGTTTCTGTTTGTAGAGAATTTAATCTCTTGTTTTTTAGAGGATTTTCTTTCAGGACTATGCTTAAATCTCTTAGACATCTCCTCTTTTTTCTCCTCTTTCTCTTCTTTTTTCTCGTAAGATTCCTCAAATTTCTTTTTGAGTTTCTTTAGCTCTTCCTTAACTTCCTCAATAGCTGGAGCTATAACCTCCACTACTGCCTCTACAATAGCCTCTACCTCAGAAGCTACTTCCTCTGGTACTTCGGTTTCAATAATCTCATCTTCTGCCTCTACTACTACCTCTTCTGCTGGAGCTTCTGCCTCTGTAATTGAAGCTATAATACCCTCTTCCTCTACAATTAGAGACTGTCCGTTCTCTAGCTTGTATTCTCCGATAGGAAGTGCTACTCTCTCATCATCAGTAACAATAAAAACAGACTGCCCAGCCTCAAAAGACTCAGCCTCGATAATAGTACCATTGTCTAAAGTCATTTGAGCTAACTTAACATTAGCATTCAATAGAGCTTTAATCTTTGATAACATCTCTGTTGTTTTCATATTTATTTATTTATTAATTAATTCCAAAAGTTATTTAGAAAGCCAGAATATTCTACAACCTCTCTATACTTAGCCTCAGCTTCTTTAAATAAACTATCTGATGCAGATATTACTCTACCTTTTAACTCATCTAAACTACCAAACTCCATAGGCAAATCTACTATATCATTGGGATCTACTCCTAATTCAGCACTTTTATCTTCTATCTCATATATTGCCTCTAAAATATTTTCTGCATATTCTGGTAAATCTCTAGCTGTTCCATTTATTATAAAGTCATCTATTTGACCTATCTCAGACCTATACTCTTCTATTTTACCTATAAGCTCATCTCCTAACTCATAAGCTAAATAACTAGCATCAGACTCAGCTTCGATAAAAGAGTCTATATTATCCTCTATTGTTTTAATAGCAGTTAGCTTAACTTGTTTCTTAGGCATAGCCTTAGCCATTCTGCTAAATACTGTTTTTTTTGTATTCATAATTATCTGTTTAATTCGTTAGCTAATTCGTATAGCTCAAAAAGTTCGTTTTGTAATTGTGTTATGTCAGTAGCTTTATTTTCTGCATCAGTAAAAGCCTCTTGTCCTCTTCTGTATGATTCGCTTTGCTCTGGGTCAATCCCTAAGTCTGAGGCCATACCATCAAAAGATACTAAGGCTTGATCTAACTTATCCCTAGAGTCTCTATAGATATTTATAGTATCCTCTAAAGCATCAAACTTGGCTAAAAAATCTCTAGCTATACTCTGAGCATCAGATATTACTCTATTAAACTCTGACTGACTATCTCTAATTTCACTAAGTCCACTATCTAAATCTAAAGCATTAATCTCATCAATAGCAGTCTGTATGTCATCAGAAGCTGATAGCTCTGACCTAAACTGTTTACCAAATAATCTACTAAATACTGTATTTTTAGTGGTCATATTATTTAAATAAATCTTCGCTTTCTGATAACTCGCTTGTATAGTAGTTTATATTCTCCCACCAAGCATCTTCTATAATTTTAAAATAGAAAAAATCTTCTTCTGCTATCTCTTCTAATTCAGTGAAACGACCTATTTCTGATGGATCAATACCTAATAATTCAGCACCTTGTTTAGTTTTTTCTATTAAATCATCAATTTCCTCAGTATGTCTATATCCTAATTCCAAAGTAGCCTTAGCTTCTGGTATCAAAGTTTGAATCTCAGAAAGTATTTTTTGCATTTCTCCTCCTAATCGTTCCATATCTGATACAATTTGCTCAGCTTTTTGTTTAGGCTCTTGGATAGAATTTATATAAAAATCAATATCATCTTTAATTGCTCTTAATGATACCCTCTGCTTACTTAACTTCTTTTTACTATTCTTAGATAGCTGTGCGAATATTCTTTCTTGTATAGTCATAGCTGGAATTTTATAATATAACGTACCTATAATTTTTTTTGCATTTTTATCCTCTACCTATCCCTTGTGCTAGTAAGCTACCATCACAACACTTTCTGTCATAGGTATTATCTTTACATAGACATCCTCTCTTACTGTTTCTAGGACTTGTTCTACTAGGGGTTTTTTCGTACTTAGTTTTTCTCATTGTCTAGCTTTTTTAGTTTGTTAATTGCCCACTCAATACCAGAAGTACCTCCCCAAGCATCCCACATTAATCCACCACATCCCTCAGAGTATGGTACATCCTTATTTTGTTGATGTCTTTTGTAACTAGCCATTCTAGAAATCGTATCTCGGCTCAAAGGCTCTTTGTTTGCGATTTGCGAGGCTCTTTTTTTGCCAGTTGCCTCTCCACAACTACCCCATCCATTTTTCTCTACCCACTCTAAAGCTCGTTTAGCGTTGTTACTAGCACTGTCTGGATAGTCACTGTATGACTCTAGCTTCATTTCTGCCTCTAGGATCATCTGTTTTATTTTAAGTAGCTCTAAACCAGCCTCTATCTCTTTGCTAAGCTCTTCTTTTTTGCTCTTCTCCACAAAGTACCCCTCTATTGAGAAGCCTTTTACCTTACCAGTCTTTACAAAATCTTGCCAGACCTCCTCATTCGTTACTTTCATAGTACCTACCCAAGTTCCTATAGGTAAGTCCATATCGTATATCTGACTTTTATCCTTTACCTCATCCTCTACTATCCAAGACTCTACCAAACTAAGACCAGATAGCTCTAGTCTATGCTCAAAAGTAGAATTATTTTGGTAGCCATTCATTAAAAACATCTCACTAGCTTTTCTTACTGTCTCTCTAGTGAAATAAATATAATACTCATCTTCTCCATCCTTTCTATAGATAGTTTTATTGGGAATAAGTAAAGCTCCAGTCAATAATCTTTTATCTGTATCCGCCTCTGCTAGTTTATATTCCTTTTGTTGGTTAAGAGCCACAAAGTTTTCCTCTATAGCTGGATGCTCTACAATACTAATTGCATCTATACCAGCAAATAAGCTATCCTCTTCCTCTTCTATAATAAGTTCTACGATTCTCATACTATTATAACGTTATTAATTTCTATTTTGTTAAAGGGTAGCTCCCTCTACTATGTTATTGTTTAGACTCTGGGCAGTAGTAACGTCATTAGCTACTACATACGCTTGTACTGGCTCTTGTGTGGTCTCTCCTATTGCCTCAGCTAATTGGCTAGTCTCAGTAGCACCTACTATATTAAAGCTAGGAGCTTGTGGAGTAGCACCGCCTACACTAGCACCACCTCCTCCGCCTCCTCCAGAGTTAGGTACTTTAGTAGATAGAATCTTTTTGACATTAGCAAATCCTACTGCACCAGTAGCAATAGCTTGAGCTATAGCATATCCTGGCACTGGTACACCAGAAAACGCCTTCAACTGCCCAGCAATAGATGCATAGGTATTAATCAAAGAGGCAGCAGCAGCCATAGCTTTACCAGCAGCGGTCTCTTGACCTATTACACCACTGACATCACTCAATGCACTAGCATAACCTTGTGCAGCAGCCATCTTACCCTGAAACTCAGCATCAGCTATCTTTTGTCTAGCTTCTGAGAATTGATCAGCTAAGTCAGTTCTTTGCTCCTCATTTAAAGTCTCATCCTCTAGTAGTAATTGCTCTCTAGCTTGTAGTATAGCTCTTTGCTCATCAAAGGTTAAGTTATCAAACTCTCTATCAAGCTCTAATTGTTCTATTTTCTCTTCTTGCTCTTTCTCTCGTTTTTCTTTTTTCTCTTTCTCTTTTTGTTCTTGCTTAGCCTTATCCTCATCATCAAACTTATCTTGTAGCTCTCTTTCTTTTGTGGCTTGAGCTTCTATTAAAGCTGAGGTATCTTGTCCGTAAGTTTCAGCTAAAGCTATAAGCTCCGCATAGTGGTCTTGTACTTTTTTTAGCTCCTCTGCTCTTCTCTCATCCTCTGTATCTATCTCCCCTTGTCTGATTTTCTCTAGAGCATCTTGTCTCTTTTTTTCAGCTTCCTCCTCTTCTTTATCTGCTTTCTCTTGGTCTTCCTTTCTCTTTTTATTGGCATCCTCTCTTCTCTTTCTATCATCCTCAGCTTGTTTCTTTTTATCGTCATCAGCTTTTTTCTCTATGCTTAATAAATTAATCTCTAGCTTCTGTCTATCAAGTATAGCTTTATTAATTTTCTCTTCTACCTTAGCTATCTCTTCTGCCTCCTCTTCTTTGTCTCTAAATAGCTTGAATCTTTCTTTCTCAGCTAATAGTATTTGTAATTGGTTTTTAAGATTCTCCACTAGCAGATCATTCTCTGCCATTTGTTGTTTTATGAGTTTCTTTTTTTCCTCTACTATAGCAGCAGTATTTTTACCTTGTAGCTCTAGTATTCTTTGGTTATTCTCCGCTACTGCTAACTCTTGCTCAGTCTGTGCTAGTATGTCTCTATGCTCTTTCTCTTGATTCTGTAAAGCCTTAGTGCCATTATCAAACAAATCTACAATCTCATCCCAGTAAGCTATAATTGTCCCTAAAGCCACTACCAAAGCACCTACACCAGTAGCTAATAAAGCTCCCTTTACTCCTTTTAAAGCACCTACAAAACTCTTAGCTCCTTTGACTGCTCCCAGAATACCACCAGCTAAATCTTTGATTTTACCAGCATATCCACCAGTAACCTTGTCAAGTAGCTCAAAACCCTCTCTGTTTCTATCCCCGACCTCAGCTACTTGCTCTAGGTTTTTATTTAACCCCTCTAGAGCCTTTTCAGCTTGTTTAGTATTAGCTACTACATTTAACTCTACTTGTTGTGCCATAACTCCTCCTTAATTTGTTGTATACCCTCTTTTATAGTCTCTGGCATCTTATATTTGCCTTTAGCTATGTCTATGTACTCTCCTCTAAAATCGTACTCTAAAGCCTCTAATATATCTCTTATCATTAGTCTGTTGTTTCTATTGTGTTTGTAATCGGTGCATCAAAATTTGTATAACTCGCTTGTACCCCCAACTTGTATGTTATGCCACTTTCTAAAGGACTAAACTTATGAGCAGTACCTAATACGGTTTGATCATATAAGTCATCTATATATAGCTTATATCCCGTAACGCCACTAACCGCATCCCAACTTAATGTCACGCTACTTGTGTCTTTAGTTGTAACTGTTGGCTGAGCTACTCTCGGAGCGTTAGGGTTAATACCATTCTCTAAATCACTAACACTTATTAAGTCAGTAATTAGCTCTAAATCGCTTTTATTGGTTAGTAAGTTTGTTTTTATAGTGTTTATTTTATAAGCTCTTCCATTTATTATAAATCTATCGTTTAGCTTATACCTCAATATAATTTGTAGCGGTAGATATGCACTTATGTTTAGCTTTCTGCCTTTTGGGCTAAAAAGACCAACAACGTAATCCTGATAATAATTTTCAAATAAATTAGTGCCAACAGGTTGAAGAAAAAACTCATCATTTTCTAAACCGAAATTTAAGGATGTTCTGTTACTTGCGTTTTCAAATATCTGTGATGGTCTTTTATAATTAGTAGGGATAGAATTATCGGTTTTCCATTTTATATAATCATCGGGGTCAGTATTTACGCAATATAACAGCAAAGGCTTACCTATTGTTGGCTCAAGTTTTTTATCTAACATAGTGCCTTGAGTTATAGGGGTTAGTACTTGTGGGTTTTGATGAGTATCCGTTAATCTCTCGTACATCATTTTTTCAAAGTCTAATTCCACTTTGTAGTCTCCACCATCCCATTGGTCGTTTCCGTAACTCTCCTCTGAGAAAGGGATACCTTGCAATTCGTCTGAAAACTGTACAAGCTGACTTACTTTAGATTTAAAATTAAATATTATGTTTTTAAATTGTAGTAACTTGGATACACTACTCTGACTCATATCTACATACTCAGTAATATCATATCTTTTGCCAGAATTATAAAAGTCATTTAATGGCTCTACAACAAGAACACCATCCTCTTTATAGACCGTTAGATTAAACATCTTAAATAAATTTATAAGAAAATCAAAGACTTTCATATCGGGCATATTATCAGCTACATAGAATTTGTTTTCTATATCATCAGTAGATGCATCATAATTGGCAGTTTGTTCGGTTGTATAGCTTGGATTAAATGTAGTTCTTGTTTGTAACCTTGCAGTCAATGTTTGGGTCATTGTAAATGTGTTGGTGCTTTGTACCTTACATAAATAATTTAAAGGGTTAGGTAATTGACTACTTAAATCGTTTTGTTCTACAATAGGACTTTCCCAAGTTATAGTTTGGTCTGAACCATTACTAAATTCTTGCTCTAATACAGTACCGTTAGGGTCTGATACTATAATAGTATAAGGGTCTGTACTTGCGGTTTGTATATCCCAAGTAAACTCATACCTTGCTCTGAAAAATCCAGTGTTTTGTAAATAAGCAAAATCTAAAGGTCTTAAATCTTGGTCAGAACCCGTTGCGTTATAGACCCAAGAGTTCTCACTATCAACTAAATGTATTCTATTAATTACTGTCTTAATACCCCCACCCTCATCAGCGTTAGATATATAGCCCTCGTTCCTATGTAACCACAGATAGAGATTATTAAATTCCTCACTATTAAAGAAATCCCCACTAAATGTTATGCCTATTGTACTGTCAGCTTCAATAGCATCTATAATCTTTTTAACCTTTATAGCGGGTTTCAAATCTAAATAATCTAATAATGTATTACCATCATTTATTGACTTCAATAAGCTATCATTAGCTATCTCAAATCTCTTACTGTGGGTAATCAAAGGCACGACTATATCATCAGCAGTTGTAGAAGTAAACCTACTCTTAACATTAGCAGAATTATAAATAAAGTTCATACTCTCATCAAACGACAAGTCCTTTAGCTTTAACTCCGCTAACAACTCTTTTAACTCTATCGTATCCCCAAAGAAAACAACCTTATAAGAGTACGGAGCGTTGTCTTTTAAATCAACAGTATTAAGTCTTATTTTACCTTTCTTGTAATCTACTCCGTTTAACTTTATAACTGCATCTGCTTTATATCTCGCATCAAACCCATTATCTATATCATAATTATAATAGTGTTTAAATAGCTTGTTATTGGTCTTTGAAGCGGGTAGGTTAAACTGTTGGCTAAAGGCAGTAAATATTTTACTTATATCCCTAACGTTTTGGATGCTATCTGTGATGCTTACACTCTCATCCTCAAACAGATCTACCTTAGTATTGTTTATATATAGCTCTATTATCTGCATTAACGTATGTTATTAATTGTATCGTAAGCGTAATCTATCTCTATAGTGTAATTGATTAGCTTGTCGTTTAGATGAGTCTTATATGCAAAGTTAGAGCCACTAACGTTTATGGGTAGTGTTTGACTCTCTACCTCTATCCAACAGTCCTCACTCAGTTGCATCTCTTTAAATACATCATTATACTCCTCTGGATAGTAACCAGTGTTTAGGGTTAGATTTTCTTTACCATTCTTAGTTAGTATTTTAGTCTGATGCTTGTTTATTGCATAGCTACCATCTACTACTGTATTACGCTTATACTCTTCCTTTTTTGTGTTAAGCGTTTCTTTGCTTACTAAGAAAAACCATAAATCCTGGAATGCTCCAAACTTATTTATAAAGGTTACCTTATATGGCTGATACTTACACTCCTCTACATTTTGTACCGTTAGCTTAATAACACCATCATCTGTATCTACATAAATAGTATCAAAATCAAATAGCGTAAAGTCATCTACAAATTCTTGTAGGCATACACTATCCTCAAATGTACCCCCATCTTGTATTACCCTATCCTCAAACTCATCAGCACCATTTACACCGCTTGTAACGTATTCTATTTGCTCGTCATTCTCATTACTGCTACTAATAGCTTTGGTGTATATCTGCTCTCCGTTCAGCTCGTAAGTTACTTGTGTAGCCTTTGACGTATCTACTGGTATTACTGCTGGAGCATCATCTAACTTAACTATAGTTGTATTGGTTTGTAATAGTCCACTATCGTTTTGTGGGTTTACTCCATCCTCAAAATATCCATATCCATAAAACCCAGTCAGTAACTGCATAGTCAAAGGGGTTTGTTCTATTCCATTTATTATTTCAGTCAGTTGATAATCTACCCAGTAATTGTCACTAGGATAGTCTCCACTAAAGTCATTGTCAAAATAGTCCTTAACTAGCTCACTAATCTCAAACGTAACCTTATCATCTATTGCGTTTGTTGATAGGGAGTAAGTGGGATCAGTAGGTCTACTGCCTTGTGTACCAGTGTATATGTATACATCTATAGTTACACTATTTAGGTTTGTAGCATTATGATATATGTAGTATGGACTCCTTACGTTTATCTTACTCATTTCTTTGTGCTTATTTCAATCATTTTTTCTGTATCTAGTTTTAAGGCATTCTCTAGTTTGCCGCTTACATCCTTTTGTGCTTTCTCAAAAGCATTAGTAAAGAATAGACTAGGCTTTAATCCTCTGTTGTATATGTTTCCAGCTATAATCTTTCCTATTGTCTCATATGTACCTCTAACAAATCTACCTTTCTCATCTCTTAATCTAAAGTTACGTCTCTTTGCCCAGTCTCCTACACTCTTTGCAAAGTCATCAAAAGTACCTCGCATATTACCACTACCAAACTCATAATCACTATTAGGAGCTTGTTGTCCTTTTATAGCTTTGTCTCCCCCTTTTACTTTACTTGGGTCTGCACCCTTTACCCCTTGATCTTG
>Ga0070752_1001949_pt1 | contig 13844 bp, 16 predicted proteins | sample VirMetDEL_Aug_30_FD_77440 | JGI IMG/M metagenome (GOLD analysis project Ga0070752, IMG submission 77440) | Aqueous microbial communities from the Delaware River and Bay under freshwater to marine salinity gradient to study organic matter... | ecosystem: Environmental > Aquatic > Marine > Coastal...
AGCGTTACCGGACGCGAGACCACAGCTTCCACCAGTGGCGGCACATCCGACGGACGCTTCATCGCCACCCTCGGGACTCAGGTAGTGGAGCTCGGCCCGGTAAACGCGACCATCCATCAGGTCGATGAGCACATCCTCGCCAGCGATCTCGATCTGCTGACCGAGATCTACTACCAGACCCTGGTCAACCTGCTCGCATGCTGATCTGTCCCATCTGCCAGGCCGCGCTGAGCCAGGTCGACAATGGTGTCGCCTGCCCGGCTAATCACCGTTTCGATCGCGCCCGCCAGGGTTACCTGAACCTTCTGCCGGTGCAGCACAAGAACAGCCGCGACCCCGGTGACAACCAGGCCATGGTCGAGGCGCGACGGCGCTTTCTCGATGGCGGCCATTACGCACCGCTGGCCGCGCGCCTGGCGCAATTGGCGGCCGATCGCTCACCGCAGCGCTGGCTGGATATCGGATGCGGCGAGGGTTACTACACGGCGCAAATTGCCCAGGCGCTGCCGGATGCCGATGGCTATGCGCTGGACATATCCCGTGAGGCAGTCAAGCGCGCCTGCAAGCGTGCGCCGCAGTTGGACTGGCTGGTGGCGAGCATGGCTCGCGTGCCGCTGGCCGATGCCAGCTGCGATCTGCTCGCCAGCGTGTTCAGCCCGCTGGACTGGAACGAAGCCCGGCGCCTGCTCGCACCCGGCGGCGGTCTGCTGCGCATGGGCCCGACCCGCGATCATCTTTGGGAACTGCGCGGCCTGCTGTATGACGAAGTACGTGACTACGATGACGAAAAACACCTGTCGCTGATCCCCGAAGGCATGCACCTCGCCCACAGCGAGACCCTGTCGTTCGAGCTGCAACTGGATAGCGCCCAAGCCCGCGCCGATCTGCTAGCCATGACTCCACACGGCTGGCGCGCCAGCGCGGAGCGCCGTACGGCGGTGATCGGCGCGCCATTGCACGTGCGGGTTGCGATACGCTACGACTGGATTCAGCGTGACCAGCACTAAACCACACACAAGGCAGCCGCCCATGCGTCAACCGGACATCGAGATCTACCTCAGGGACGCCAGCCAGGGCGCCGTTACCGATTGGCTGACCCAGGCGGTTGGCCCCTGCTCACCCTGGCAATCAAAGGGCCAGACGTACAAATGCAAAGCCGGTGAGATTCCGGTGACCTGGCTGCCCAAGGCTGTCGGCAAATGGCACAGTCTGCTGCTGGAAAGCGACGCCACGCCGTGGGAAGACGACATCGCATGCGCCCGCGCCGCGTTTCAGTCGCTGAAAGTGGAAATCCGCTGCGCCCCCGGTGGCTGGCAGGAAGAAGAGTCAGTGGAAGATGCCGACCGTTGGATGAGCGTGAGCGAGCGCGGCGAAGAGGAAATCGTCTGGCGAACCGATTGAGCCCCGGCGCATAACGGACCATAACGCCAGCGCATGAAAAAGCCCGTCGATCGACGGGCTTTTTCCATTGTCGCGGTTGGCTGTCAGAGCCCCGCTACATCCTCGGCCTGCAAGCCTTTCTGGCCCTGGGTTACCGAGAATTCCACCTGCTGACCTTCGGCCAGAGAGCGGTGGCCTTCGCCACGAATAGCCTGATAGTGAACAAACACATCCGCACCACTACCACGCTGGATGAATCCATAACCCTTGGCATCGTTGAACCATTTAACGGTTCCGGTCTCGCGCTCAGCCATCCTACTTCTCCAACTCGATTCTTATTATTCCCCGTTTGGGGACGGAACGATCAGGCCCGACCCACTGAGTCCGCCTGCCTCGGCAATATACCGAAGCAGGCATGACAAGCGCGTTTCAGACCGTTCGCCGGCCGAGTATAGAACAGGAACAATTCTCGTCTGCGAGTTTTTTCCGGGCGTTGAAGCCAATGCCGACCGCGAAGCTGCCTGGCGGTGTAGATGAGTTAGAGGGGCGTTCCAAGCGCATCTGCGCCATCAACCCACCGACCTGAACAGACCTGCCGTGCACTACCGCCACAACCACACAACTCCGTAGGAGGATGCAACCCATCAAACTCACCGAAGCAGCTCAATCAGCCCGTCCTACGGTGCCATAATCACCACGGCAGAACACCCCCCCCCGTCAGCACCAGTGGGGACCATCGATTCGTGCGCTGGCGTTCGGGTTGTACTAGCCTCAACCCGGCCCTCACATGAGCAAGGTCAGCAACTCCAACGGCTGACGCACTGACAAAATCAATATAGCGAACCCGAATCCTGCTGGAGAAAGCCTGAATGATCATAGCCATCACCACGTTCCGGTTGCCCAAGCCCATCACGCGGAGCGAGGCGCGCGAGATATTCCTGAGCACCGCACCGACATACCAAGGCGTGGCCGGTCTCGTCCGAAAGCATTACGTTCTTTCTGAAGACGGGAGTACAGCCGGCGGAATCTACCTGTGGAATTCCCAAGCCGAAGCGGAGGCGATGTACACCGAAAGTTGGAAAGCTTTTGTGCAGGAGAAATACGGCACGGAGCCGTCGGTCGCCTACTTCGACAGCCCTGTCGTGGTCGACAACATTACCCAACAAATTGTCTCGGATGACTAGCTTGCCTGAGCACGCTTACACAGCACCAAACACAGACACCTAGCCCCTGTCGAACGGACTGCCTTAGGCTGCCGCTCATGGCGGAACGTGCAACTTACGCCAGAGACGTTGCGATACTCCCTACCGTACAAGTAGCGCCCGTCATCAAGTCCGGCGGCTTCGACGAGCCGTTCTGTTTTATTAGACAGGACTACTCCATGCCTGGTTTTCAAGGCGTGAATCAGGCCATCCGCCTGACAATCATTCCAGCCAACGCCATATTGGCGTGGCTGAACTCAAACGTCAGGCCCCCATGAACCGATCGTTGATCCTCCCCTTTCTAGTCGCTGCTCTAGCAGGCGGTGGTATCTGGGCATTGTCTCCCTTGATCACCGGACATGCTGAGCCGTGGGATGCAAGCGGCATTTACTACACTGCGGCTCTGGTTTTATCTGGATTCCTGTCAGGCCTTCTCGCCGCAACGCCGCTCTGGTTGCTCTACATTGGCAGCATCTTCGGGCAGGTCATGTACCTATTTCTGTTCTTGCCGTCAGGCCCACTGATAATCGTTGGCCTCGTATTCCTGTTGTTATGGTCGTTGTTATTTCTGGGCGGTGCCTATATGGGTTCTCGCGTTCGAGGCCGCTTTGGCCGACATCCAAGCGCGAGCTGACAATTCTTGCAGAGTTGGATAACGCGAGGCTTACCACCAACAGGCACGAGCATTTTTCTGTACGACGTAGGCGCATCATCGCTTCGGTGAAAAACGCTTTGCGGTTTTTTCCCCAACGCAAAGTCACTCATCCGAGCGTCAGACATTTTGCCCGCCACCCTCGCTTGCGGCACACTTGCGCCCTTCGAGGGCACCGCCCTTTTTCTAGCCGAATCTGCCGTATGACCCGTTCTCCATTCCGCCGTCTGATCTTCTCCATCGTGCGCCGCGTGCTGTATTTCTGGGTTCGCTCGGAAACCATCAACCAGTCCGCTTTCACCCTCAAGCTGGACCGCAGCAAGCCGGTGTTCTACGTGCTGCAGCGCGCGTCGCTGAGCGATCTGGCGGTGCTCGATCATGAATGCAGCAAGGCCGGGTTGCCGCGTCCGGTGGCTGAGGTAGCGGTGGGGGATCACGTCGAGCCGGCGGCTTTCATCTTTCTCAATCCGGCAGCCAGCTGGTTCGGTCGGCGCACCCGCATTGAACCGTCCCCTCCGTTGGTGCGGTTGATTGGCGCGCTTGAACAGAACGCGGTGGACAATGCGCAGATCATTCCAGTGACCGTGTTCTGGGGGCAGAATCCGGCTCGGGAAACCAGTGCCTGGAAGTTGCTGTTCGCCGACAGCTGGGCCGTCACTGGTCGGCTGCGCAAGCTGCTGAGCATCGTCATTCTGGGCCGCAAAACGCGCGTGCAGTTCTCCACGCCGATTCAGCTCAACGAGCTGGTGGCGCAGAACAAGGGCCACGAGCGAACCCTGCGTATGGCCCATCGAATGCTGCGGGTGCATTTCCGCAATCAGAAGACGGCGGTGATCGGCCCTGATCTGTCGCACCGCCGCAATCTGGTCAAAGGTCTGGTGCATGCACCACAGGTCCGCCAGGCGATAAAAGACGAAGCCGAGCGCGAGAACATTCCACTGGAGAAGGCAGAGGCCCGCGCGCTGCGCTATGGCAACGAAATCGCGTCGGATTACGCCTACACCGCCGTGCGTTTCATCGAGGTGGTGCTGTCCTGGTTCTGGAACAAAATCTACGACGGCATTCGCGTCAATCATCTGGAGCCGCTCCAGGAGGCGGTGCAGGGTTACGAGGTCATTTATGTACCTTGCCATCGCAGCCATATCGACTACCTGCTGCTTTCCTATTTGCTCTTCCGCAACGGCCTGACGCCGCCGCACATCGCCGCCGGGATCAACCTCAACATGCCGGTGATCGGCAGTCTGCTGCGCCGCGGCGGTGCCTTTTTCATGCGTCGCACATTCAAGGGCAATCCGCTCTATACCTCCGTTTTCAACGAATACCTGCACACCCTGTTCAGCCGTGGTTTCCCGGTGGAGTACTTCGTCGAGGGCGGGCGCTCGCGTACCGGGCGGATGCTGCAGCCCAAGACCGGCATGCTTGCGATCACGCTGCGCAGCTATCTGCGCTCCTCGCGTCTGCCGATTCTCTTCGTCCCGGTTTATATCGGTTACGAGCGAGTGCTTGAAGGCCGCACCTATCTCGGCGAGCTGCGCGGCGCGGCGAAGAAAAAGGAATCGATTTTCGACATCTTCAAAGTGATCGGCGCGCTCAAGCAGCGCTTCGGCCAGGTGTGGGTGAATTTCGGCGAGCCACTGAAACTCAACGAGTTTCTTGAGAAGGAGCAACCGGGCTGGCGCCAGCAGAACCTGGCGCCGAACTTCCGTCCGGAGTGGCTTAACGAGACCACCAATCGCTTGTCCGAACGCATCGCTCAACGGCTCAACGAAGCAGCAGCGGTCAATCCAGTCAACTTGGTGGCGCTGGCAATGCTCTCCACCAGCCGTCAGGCACTGGACCGACGCTCGTTGGCGCGCATCCTCGATGTCTACCAGAACTTGCTGCGCACTGTGCCCTACTCGCCTCACACCACGCTGCCGGACGGCGACGGCGAAGCGTTGATTCATTATGTGAAGGACCTGGGCCTGCTGGCCGAGCAAAAGGACGCGCTGGGCAACATCCTTTATCTGGATGAGCAGAACGCCGTTCTGATGACCTACTACCGCAACAACGTGATGCATATCTTTGCATTGCCGGCGTTACTGGCAAGCTTCTTCCAGAGCAGCGGGAGAATCAGCCGCGAGCAGATCTTGCGCTTCACCGAGGCGCTGTATCCGTACCTGCGCGCCGAGCTGTTCATTCGCTGGGAGCCGGAAGAGCTCGAGGCGGTGATCGATCAATGGCTAGCCGCCTTCGTCGAACAGGGTCTGCTCAAGCTCGATGGCGAAACCTATGTGCGGCCGGCGCCTAGCTCACGTCAGTTCGTGCTGTTGACGCTGCTGGCGCGGGTAATCGTGCAGACACTGCAACGCTTCTACATGGCGATTTCGCTTTTGCTCAATAGTGGTCAGCACAGTCTTGACGCCGAAGAGCTGGAAACCCTTTGCACGGTCATGGCCCAGCGCCTGTCGATTCTGCACGGACTCAACGCACCGGAGTTCTTCGACAAAAGCCTGTTCCGCCACTTCATCAAAACGCTCCAGGACCAGGATGTGCTTCGCCAGGACGCAGCCGGCAAGCTCGGCTATCACGACAAGCTCGGTGAGCTGGCTGAAGGCGTCGCCAAGCGTGTGCTACCGGCGGAGATTCGCCTGTCGATCCGCCAGGTAGCCCTGGAACGCCACGAGGATGAACTGCCGGCGGATTAGCCCGACCTATGCGTCCGAGCCGGGAGCGCCGGCCTTGACGCGTGAACCGCGCTAATGGTTGTCAGGCTTAATGCCGAAACAATCATTCGGGCTTACATACACCGTCCATAATCAGCAAGGCTTCCCCTTAAACCCCTTGGTTAAACGCCACGAGGAGGCCTGCATGACACGCGCCAACGCTATCGCCCTGTTCCTTGCAGCCGGTCTAGGCGGCTGCGCAACACCCGACCTGACCAACCTGACACCGACCTCTACGGCGCGCTCGCTAGTGCCGCTGTATCCCTTGCGGGCGCAGGTTGACGGGCGCGGCAATCGTATCGCTCATGTCAACGCGGTTATTCATGGCATGCCCTGGTCGATGATGGCGTTACCCAGCGGTCAGCACGCAGTCGGCTACTTCGCCGATACTTGTGAAACCAACATTCCCTACCACTTCAGCGTCGGTTATCAGCGTCGCAATTTGCTCGGTTCCGGCTACTCCAGCACGGTTCAGGAAAAGCGCTTTCCAGAAGCCTCCGGTTACGTCCTGAATATCACTGGCGATCCTGCTCCAAAGGCTGTGCGGCCCCGATCGGATTGACGTTGCGAGTCGACCACACGGCAGATGAGGTAGACATCGAGCCCGGCGATAGTCGCTGCGTGACCGTTTCCAATCACTGCACGCTCAGGGCGGCAGTCATGGAAAGCAACGCCAGTCAGGGCCACGACCTCATCGAGGTGCCGCCAGGGCGCTATCTACTTTCGTTGACGGGCAGCGAAACCGCTGATGTGGCAAACGATGCGATCGGTGACCTGGATATCACTGACGGCCTGACAGTGATGGGCCTTGGCCGCGCGGCAAAAAATGATGACCTTTCGGTGATTATCGACGGCGGCGAGATCGACCGGATTTTCGATATATACGCCGGGGCTCCGCAGGCCGTAACACTCGCTTACCTGCGGCTGGAAAACGGCCGACCAATGAATAGCGGTGGAGGCGCCATCTGGAACCGTGGCAACTTGCGGATGGACCGGATGCTGCTCCGCGCTAACCACATTGACTATGAGCTCGAATATTCCTGCGCTGCGTTTCCCAGCAGACGACTCTGCAATCGCGGCGGTGGTCTATTCAACGAGGGCCAGGCGCTGATTGCACGCTCGACGATCGAAAGGAACTCTACCGGCGATGTATCAGGCCACGGCGGAGGCATTTCCAACATGGGCAGCAACGCGCAGCTCTTTTTGCGAAGCAGTCTGGTTACCGCCAATGATGCCCGCTTCTGGGGCGGCTTGGTGAACTATCAGGGTCTGGTCGACATACAGAATTCAACATTCGCCGATAACCAGAGCACCACCAGCGGCGTACGCGCTGCGGAAATTGGAAATGCGGAGGGTCGGGTAGCCATCCGAAATTCGACCTTCAGCAATCCGTCGCAACTTTTCAGCCATTCGGGTGCGGGAACATTTCGTCTAGCCAACAGCCTGGTCGAAATCAAAACCTTCAACGATGTGCCCTTCTGCAGCGGTACGCTGACCAGCGGCAGCTTCAATGTCATTGGCGGCTCCAGCGACCTGGCCGATATTTTCAGCGGCTGTGGCTTCACACCGTCCACTGCGGACGAGACCGAAATACGCCTCAGCCTCGGCGCGCTGCAGGATAACGGTGGCCCAACCCGAACCATGGCTCTGCGTGAGCCGTACGAAGACAGCCCCTACTTCGACCCCATCGATATGGGTGGCGTACTGTGTCCCGAGACCGATCAGCGTGGTATGCCGCGCGATGACGGCAGCTGTGACGCGGGCGCTTTCGAATTCTGACGCAACCGGCGATGAAGTCAGCTCATCGCAGCCCATTCAGCCATTACGCCAGCCCGCTCGAACGGCAGCTGGCGAGCTGGCGCGGGTGAATGCCTCACAGCTGGCATGGCTATTCCGGCAAACCATCCGCCTGGCACGATGAGCCCACACTTTGTAAGCTCCCCGTTCGCTGCATCCATTCCAGAGGATTCAATCATGCTTCGCATCACGGCTCTTATCGGCAGCCTTCTGCTCTCTGCCGGGGCGCACGCCCTGTCGCTATCCGACACCAGCCAAGGCGATGCCAACGCCGGCCTCAAGGATGCCCTGAGCCAAGGCGCCAAGGTTGCCGTGGAGCAACTAGGGCGCCCCGGCGGTTTCAGCGAGGATCCGGATCTGCGCATCGAGCTGCCGGGCAACATCGGCAAGGCGTCGCGCATGCTGAAGATGATGGGCATGGGTGCCCAAGTCGAAGCGCTGGAAAACGGCATGAACCAAGCGGCCGAAGCGGCTGTGCCACAAGCCCAGGCGCTGCTGCTGGAGGCGGTCCGCAAAATGACTGTCGCAGATGCCAAGGCGATTCTGGCCGGTGGCAACGATTCGGCGACTCAATACCTGAACAAAACCAGCCGCGAGCAGATCCGCGCGAAGTTCCTGCCCATCATCAAGCAAGCCACCGATCAAGTCGGCGTCGCCCAGCAATACAACGCATTGGCGGCAAAGGCCTCAGGCCTCGGCGCGATGGATGCCAAGTACGGCACCGTCGAGGGCTACGTGGCCGAGCAGGCCCTCGATGGGCTGTTCACCGTCATCGCCGAGCAAGAGGCAAGCATTCGTCAGAACCCGGCCCAGGCGGCCACCAGCGTGGCGAAGAAAGTCTTCGGCGTGTTGACGGGCAACTGATCGACGAGGTTGGCGAGTACAGATGTACCACGGAGAAAAATTCAACGCCTGGACGCACCTTGCCGGTGGCGTGCTGGCCCTGATCGGAACGGTCTGGTTGTTGGTATTGGCCGTCATGGACGGCGATCTGGCAAAGATCGTCAGCGTGGCGATTTACGGCTTTACGCTGGTGCTGCTGTACAGCACCTCGACGCTCTATCACAGCGTGCGCGGTCGGGCGAAGACGATCATGCAGAAGCTCGATCACCTGTCGATCTATCTGCTGATCGCCGGCAGCTACACGCCCTTCTGCCTGGTCACGCTGCGTGGCGCATGGGGCTGGTGGCTGTTCGGTATCGTCTGGTCATTGGCGGTGATCGGCATGCTGCAGGAGATCAAGCCGCGCTCTGAAGCTCGGGTCCTGTCGATCATCATCTATGCAGTGATGGGCTGGATCGTGCTGGTAGCAGTCAAACCACTGCTCGCCGCACTTGGCACGGCCGGCTTCAGCTGGCTGGCCGCCGGTGGGGTTTTCTACACGGTTGGGATCATTTTCTTCGCTTTCGATCAGCGCTTCCGCCACTGGCATGGCATTTGGCATCTGTTCGTCATCGCCGGTAGCCTGCTGCATTTCGTGGCGATATTGCGCTACGTCGTCTAGCCGGTCGTTCCCTCCTAACGCAATCGAACCAACAACCGCCACCTGGCAGCGTCAGAGCTCGTGCATGCGGTTGACTTGCTGCGCCAATCGCATGGTTTCGTGCTCTTCCAGTTGCAGCATCTCACCGAGCAACTCGCTCGCTTTGTCGATACCGGGACGGTTTTCCAGCGAACGGTACAGATCGATGATCCGATTATGGATCGCGAAGACCTCCTCTGAGATTTCGTCGACGCTCATCCGCGCATAGGCATCGCTATCCAGCTCCAGCGCGAGCATGTCGCCTTGCACGAAATCGTGAAGCCTAGTCTACAGAGCGCGTGGGTCGGCGTGCTCTTTGATGCGGGCAATGGTCCCAGTCAGCTCCTGCTCATGCTGCGCCAGATAGACCATTAGCATCTTCGCCAGCGATTCGCCTCGCTCATCGGCCCCTTCGGACAGGCATTGGGACAGACGGCTATGGGCCTGGCGCGTCCAATCGATAAGGTCTTCGCATCGTTCGATGTTCATCGTTTCTCCATCCGCCGCTGTGATGGTTGTCGGGCGTGATATACGAGCAAGGCTGCCAAGCAGAGCAGTAGTGGACCGATGCAATCATGAGCAACGTCGATTAGCCAGTGCCAAGTGTCGGCCGGCAGAAAAACAATCCGACGGAGCCGATGACGAAGCTGTAATGCCATTTCGTATCACTCGATTGCAATCCTAACCAGCGAACGGACCACCACCGACTCTGGTCTGGAGCTGGCAGACCAGTTCATCCAGTCCCAGCGTGAGAAAGTAACTCAAAGGCTCCGACTAACGCCGATTTCCGTGGCGCTTCATCAGGTCAGCCCAGATGGCGGAACACGATATCGAACGAGGTCCAGCCGTCGTGGCTGCTGCAGCGGACCTCACCTCGATGCGCTTCGATAATCGATCGGGTGATCGCCAGCCCCAACCCCGCGTTGCTCGGGCTGCCTTCACGACGAGCCGGATCGACACGATAGAAACGATCGAACAGACGCGGCAAGTGATCTGCCGGGATGGTGGCGCCAGGATTGCCGATACTTAGCAGAACACCCTTCACTTCTGCCTCGATGCTCAGACGGATCACGCCGCCGTCTGACGTATACCGCAGCGCATTGGACAGCAGATTCGATAGCGCGCGGTGCAGCATCGGTGGATCACCCTCGATGCGACCGCTGCCGGACAGCTCGAAGCGAATGCCGTGCTCCTCGGCAGTCAGCTGGTAGAAATCCAGCAACTTGCCGCACAGCGCTTCCAGCTCGATCGGTTGCACCCGGGGAATGACCAGCCCATTGTCGGCTTTGGCCAGAAACAGCATGTCATCGATCATCCGCGCCATCCGGCGCAGCTCTTCCAGATTCGAGTGGAGGTTGTCCTGATAGTCTGCCGCACTCCTGCTTCGGGTCAGCACAACCTCGGTGTGGGTCATCAGATTGCTTAGCGGCGTGCGCAGCTCGTGGGCGATGTCCGCGGAGAAGTTGGATAGCCTGACGAAGGCATCTTCTAGTCGCTCCAGCATCGCGTTGAAGGCCAGCACCAGTTGCTGCAGCTCGGCCGGTGTCGACTCGGCGGAGATGCGCTCGGTCAGTGACTTGGCCGAAACCGATGCCGCCACCTGGGTGACGTCGCGCAACGGGCGCAAGCCGCTGCGCGCCAGCAGCCAACCGAGCAAGGCACTGATCAGCGCGCAGAGCACCAACGCGCCCCAGAGCCAGCCGGTCAACGTATGGAAGAATGCCTTGTGCGTGGTGACGTCAAGTGACAGCACGACGCGCAACGACTGACCGGCCGCCGTCACCGAGCCGGTCCTGCTGCGCCAGACATGACCGTCGTGCTGCAATTCGCCATCGCTGTCGCTGCTCGGATGCAGAGTCGGCGGCAAAGCGCCCCCATCGACGAACAGCAGCCGGCCTTGCGTATCGAATATCTGCGCGGAGAGTTCGCTATGGCCGCCCAGCAAGGCCTGCAATTGCGGGCGCAACTCGTCGAACTGCGCCAGATCATCGAGCTGTTGTAGCAGGCTTCGAGTGGCCTGGAATTTTTCCTCCAGTGTGTGCCGATCGAGCTCGTCGAAATGATGCTGGCTCATCTGGTTGAAGAAGAATCCGGCCGCCCCCAGCACGCCGGTGACGGCGAGCATGAACATCAGACTGAGCCGCGCCGTAAGCGACAGTTGCTTCATGGCGCATCCGGCTCGTCGAGCATGTAACCCATGCCGCGCGCGGTGTGGATCAGCTTGGGTTCGAAGCCGTCGTCGATTTTCGCTCTGAGCCTGCGGATCGCCACCTCGATGACATTAGTGTCGCTGTCGAAATTCATGTCCCAGACCTGCGAGGCGATCAGCGACTTGGGCAGCACCTCGCCGCGCCGACGCAGCAGCAGTTCCAGCAGCGCGAACTCCTTGGCGGTCAGGTCGATGCGCTGACCGCCACGCATGGCCCGGCGCTTCATCAGGTCGACTTCGAGATCGGCAATCTTCAGCTGCGTCTGCAAAGCCGCGGCGTTGCCCCTGCGAAACAACGTGCGCACCCGCGCCAACAATTCCGAAAAGGCGAACGGCTTGACCAGATAGTCGTCGGCGCCCAGTTCCAACCCCTTGACCCGGTCCTCGATGCGATCACGCGCGGTAAGAAACAGCACCGGTACCTCGTTGCCCGAGGCGCGCACCATGCGCAGCACCTCCCAACCCTCCAGGCCGGGCATCATCACGTCGAGAATCAGCAAGTCATACGGCGCGCTGAGTACGGACTGCAGCGCATCGGTGCCGGTGGTGACGCGGTCGACGGTGAAACCCGCCTCGCTCAAGCCCTGCTGCAGGTAGATGCCGGTTTTTGGCTCGTCTTCGGCGACCAGAAGTTTCATCGACTCATCCTTTCAAAGCATGGCGAGAGTGTGCAGCTATCGAGTGCGACGAACCAGAAGCTGACAGAAAAGTAATGTTCCGCTCAGCTTGGCGAAAGCCGCGAGGGGCTATTTCTGAAAGCAGAAAACGAGACTGCGCCGACTGCTTGACCTTGCCATGAGGTGAAGGTTGAAGATCCAACCAAGCCGGAATGACCGGCGACTAGCTGAGGACTTCTCATGAGCACCATCGATCTTCAAGTACAGGGCATGACGTGCGGCTCCTGTGTTCGCCATGTGACCCAGGCGCTGACACCCGTGGCCGGCGTCGACCGCGTCGAGGTGGACCTCAACACCGGTCTGGTTCGAGTCGAGGGCAACACCGACAGCACGGCGCTGATCGCCGCACTGGACGATGCTGGTTATCCGGCCCAAGTCGCGAACAACGCAACGCAAACAACCGCGCCTAAAGCCGGTTGTGGCAGCGGCTGCGGTTGCCACTAAGTTCTTTTTGGCCAAGTTCTTCTGGAGTACGCGTATGAAACTGAAACTCGCCATCTTTGCCGCCCTGTTCATGGCCGGTAGCGCACAAGCTGCAGAGATCATCGATGTGCACCGCGACGCCAATTGCGGTTGCTGTAAGGACTGGGTCAAGTACCTGCAGGCCAATGGCTTCGAGGTGCGCGACCATGTCGAAAGCAACATGAGCGCGGTTAAGCAACGCCTTGGCGTGGCACCGCGTCTGGCCTCCTGCCACACCGGCGTGATCGATGGCAAATTCGTCGAGGGACACGTGTCGATAGCGCAGATCCATGAGTTGAAGCAGCGAAACGACCTCGCCGGTGTGGCCGTGCCGGGCATGCCCGCTGGCTCTCCGGGCATGGACTACGGCCAGCCCGCGCAGGCCTATCAAGTGATCGGTCTGACAACGAGCGGCAAGGACGTGGTGATCGCGGAATATCCGGCGGACTGACTGGCACGGCGACCATCGTAGCCGGACCAGGCATCGATGGTTCCCATGCTCTTACGTGGAAACCATAACCGGGCCTCTCCTGCGGCTAGAACGCAAAGCGTTACCAAGTGGCGTACCCAAGCAAGAGCGTGGGCATGCTCATCAAGAAGACAGCTGACCGAGCAAGGCATCATGCGCTCCACATCTTCGCGACGAAACTTCGTCAAAAGCCTGGCTGCTAGTGGCATTGCTGCTGGGCTGGGCCCCTGACATCAGCCCGTATGGGCGGTGGCACGCCCCGGTCAGGCCAGCGAACAGGCTGTGCTGGCGGGCACCGAATTCGATCTGACCATCGACTCGCTCAGCGTCAACTTCAGCGGTCACGAACGCACCGCTATGGCCATTAACGGCAGCATTCCCGGCCCGCTTCTGCGTTGGCGTGAAGGCGATACCGTGACGCTGCGGGTGCACAACCGTCTGCCACAGGACACCTCTATTCATTGGCACGGCATCCTGCTGCCGGCCAACATGGACGGCGTGCCCGGCTTCAGCTTCACCGGCATCGCCCCGGACGGCATGTACGAGTACAGTTTCAAGGTGAAGCAGAGCGGCACCTACTGGTACCACAGCCACTCGGCCTTTCAGGAACAGCTCGGCGTCTATGGGCCGTTAGTGATCGATCCACTCGAACCCGAGCCGTTCGAATACGAGCGCGACTACGTGGTGATGCTCACCGACTGGACCGACGAAAGTCCGGCGCGAGTAATCAACAAGCTGAAGAAGCAGTCCGACTACTACAACCGCGGCC
>Ga0070752_1001950_pt1 | contig 13843 bp, 12 predicted proteins | sample VirMetDEL_Aug_30_FD_77440 | JGI IMG/M metagenome (GOLD analysis project Ga0070752, IMG submission 77440) | Aqueous microbial communities from the Delaware River and Bay under freshwater to marine salinity gradient to study organic matter... | ecosystem: Environmental > Aquatic > Marine > Coastal...
AATTACTAGATTTTCTCTCTTTTCTTTGGAAACAGAGGTCTTCCTTCCTCTGGAAATTGAACCACAACTATTACACCTAAAAGTTTCATAGGCATTAACGTATGTCTTGTAGTCTCCCTTTTGAGTAAGGTCTTCCGAACCACATGTTGGGCAACATGTTTTATCGTCTGCTACAAATAATCCCATGTTAGGGTGTGGCTTAATCCAAGCTCTCATGGCAAGGTAAACTTCTTCCAGAACCCTTACATCTTGGATGTTATACTCTTCCATCTCATCCAAAGCTGCTTGTTCCCCATACTTAACGCATCTTTTCCAAAGCTCAAACCCACTGTGTTTTATTTTTCCTTCCAATCCGAGCATTCTAGCTAAGTAGTCTAGCTTATTAGACATCATCGAAAACCTTTTTCTGGCGTGAATCAATGTATCTATTACTTGGTAATGTGAGGGGGAGGGAAGACCTTGTAGGAAAAAGCGGGTATTGAGTTTTTTAACATCAAATCTTAAAGCGTTGTGTGCTATCACAACATCTGCTTCATCAAACAATTCCCACATTGATTTTGTTATCCTAGAATCATCTTCGTTTAATGCTTCTTCTGGTGTTAACTTACCAGTCATTATTTTGTCTTCAAACAACCATTTAGCACTCCATGTAATCATAAACCAATCCGACTCAATCATATCAATAACTGCGGAAGGATTAACATTCCACCCTTTCCATACATAGGCTACGGAAGGAGCTGTTTCTATATCAAATACAAGAACTTTGGCAGGTGATTGATATTTTATTTTTGGAGCAGCTTCTTCTAAATCCTCTTCTTCTTCTGACAGTGTTAAACTTAATCTTCTGCGCCATGAATCAGTGTACTCATAATTAAATTGCTCACAAAACCATTGTGCTGTGTGGGTAATATTATTTAATTCTTGGTATTTTTGTTTAATAACTTGGAAGTTACTATGAATTACTTCTGAAATTTTCATTTATTGCAGTTTACGTCAGCAGGGAAAAATTTCCCAAGTATGTTACCATTATAAAACTTATCAGGTTCTCTTAGTACATCCATTTTTATCAGGGCTTCGAGTTCCAAAAAAGTTAATTGTTTTTCACAAGTTGCAAATCCCCAAATCTCTTTTTCAATGCTATTCCCATCTTCTATGGCTTGGTTTAGTTCTTGGTTACTGCCTGTGTACATCAACCAATCACTTTCCAATCTTGCTTTGTGAACCCAAACAGGACTACCCTTCTTAGATTTCTTTTTGTTTTTATGTCTGGCAACTTTTATACCTTCCTGTTTAAGTTCGTTGTATCTTTTTATCCCAACTGTTTTCCAGTGGAAAAGGCTTTTTTTGCCTATGTAACTTTTTCCCGTAGTCAGGTCAGATATACAGTAAATAAAACCCACTGCGTCTTCTGGTACTTTTTCTATGGAGTCTATTTTTTTATTGTCCTTCCTCCACATTAGCTATATGCTTTAATTATTTGATTACGAATATCTTGGTAAAACTCTTCGTTGTCGGCTAAAAAATCTCTTACTGAATTTAAACCTTGCCCAAGCTTAGTTCCATCTGGTAAAGAATACCATGAACCACTCTTTTTTATAAATCCTAAATCCACTGCTAAGTCTATAACTTCACCATAAACATCTAATCCTCCTTCATAGAAAAAAGCTATATCAGTACTTCTACTTGGTGTACTTATTTTGGATTTCATTATTTTAGGTTTAATAATTTTACCTAATTCCCTACCAGTAGAATCTTTTTCTGTCATATTAGAAGCATGACTTCTAATTCTAAGAGAAGCATAAAATGCAAGAGCATTACCACCTGTGGTGGTTTCTGGGTTGCCGTAGGTTACGCCTATCTTATCCCTTGTTTGGTTAATAAAAGTTAGGTTGGTATTGGTTCTATGTACTAAGCCATTTATCTTCCTTAGTGCTTGTGACATTAACCTTGCTTGTACGCCCATATGTGATTCACCAAATTCTCCCTCCAACTCTTTCAAGGGGGTCATGGCAGCCACAGAATCTACAACCACCATTGCTAATTCACCAGTGGATACTAATTTTTCCACTGTGTCAAGGGTTTGTTCTGTTGTTTCGGGAGCGGAGAAAACAAGCTTTTCTACATTAACACCGAGCCTTTCAGCCATATCCTTATCAAAGCTTTGTTCGGCATCAATAAAAGCACATATTTCTCCGTTTCTCTGGGCTTCTGCAATTGTCAGAAGACATATAGTTGATTTGAACGAAGCTTCCTTTCCATATATTTCAACAATTCTTCCTCTTGGGAAACCTTTGAATTTCTTCTCACCAATCAACAAATCATACTTTAATGAACCAGTTGAAAGACATTCTACGTCTGGAAAATCCATTTCTCCAAAAATACCTACAGAACCTTTTCCGTAAGTCTTTTCTAAATTATCTAGTACGCTACTTAGTTTGGATTGCTTATCTTCTTTTTGGTTTTTGTTTTCCTTACTCATAAATATTTTTTGAAACGGATTAGAAATACACTTACTAACCAGCTTGCTCTATCTATACCTACTCCTGCATGATACAAGTCGTTAACTAACGCATCCAAACTCAGGAGGATTTCGTCATACAACGCCTGTGGCAGTAGTTCTTCTTCGATGTTTTCTACTACGAAGTTAAAGTATTCATTATAGTCGTACATACTATTCATAGCTGATTTTTTGCAAACCTAATAAAAATATTTGACAATTCCAAACAAAAGACAGTTTTTATTTTACAGTTACAGTGTTTTTAAGGGTTTTAGAACATAGTTTGTCGTCTGTGTGACAAAAATGCTTAAAAATTTGGAAATGTCAAAAATTTTTTGTAGTATTGCACCCTTACCTTGGGGAAGGGGGACTACAGGGGGTTAGGGCTAGTACTACAGTAACTGAAGAAAGTTCCATGAATTAAGTAAGTTTACTTTACAGGGTTTAAAAAAATTATTACAGTACATAGGAGTATTATAGATTAATAATACCAAAAGTATAAATAATATTTCAAAAATAAAAGCTTTTATAGCTAAATGGTCATATTCTGCCCAAAACAGACCTAGTAGTAAAAAAGTTCAAAAAAAGTAGGCTGAAAATTTGGATAATTCAAAAATTTTATATATCTTACGCAATAGTTATGGCAAAGAAAACATATTCAACTACAACACTTAGAATTAACTACTCAGATAAAATAAAGCTTGTTAAGACTTTACTGGGGATTTATAGTGTAACCAAGGAGCACTTGACTCCTAGAGACATAGATGCAATGACCATGTGTATTTTAGGGGACATGAACTCCGACTCTTTTATTGATGATGTCTTGGCAGAACTCAACGCAAACTCAAGGGAAAACGTCAACACAATGATGAGTAGGTTGAAAAAGAAGGGGTTGATAGACAAACACCCTGTAAAGAACAAAAAAATATTGTCCAGTAATATGGAGGTTATAAAAAACCTTACTACAAGTGGCAGTAACATAGGATTACAACTTCTTTTTTCTAGGGATGGAAGATAAACTATACTTCATAGAAGATATACTAAAGCTTTATGAGCAAAAGTACGGTAAAGAGGAAGCCTATCTAGCTGAGAAACTGTATTCATGGTGGCAGAAAGAGCTAGACAAAGAGATTAGGGAAACTGACGAGATAGCATGGAAGATACCAATGCTTGGTAGAATAAACATGACTGGATACACTGCACAGGATGCTTTGAGGAACGCAGAAGAAAGCTTGAACAAAGTTTATAAGTACGGACGCAAGAATGCAATAAAGCAAGAGGTTAATGCTGATTGGGCTAGGAGAAAGGCTAAAGAAGTTACAAGAAGAATGGAAGAGCAGCGACAAGAAGGACTGTGGTATAAGAAACACTGGTTAATGATTAAAGGTAAAAATAGAAAATATTTGTTAAATGGGTAAAATTAGACCAAAGAGAATAGTGGAGGGCTTTGCAAAGAAAGTGCTTCCTAAAGAAGAAATACCTAAAAACAGATTAGCTGTTTGTAGTGGCTGTCCACTGTTGGAGATTAGCAAGTTAGGTATTAAATCCTGTGGGGTGTGTGGGTGTGAAGTAGACGCTAAGACTAACGTGTTAGATGAGTATTGCCCTGCCAATAGGTGGGATGATATTAAAATGGATAAGGATGTAGGGATTGCAGTAAGGGTTAAAGAACCTTCAGTAGCAACTGTTGAACTTGAGGATGATAGAATAACTGTAACTTACAAAGAGTCATTTAAACACGGGTCAAATACACAAGATACAAAGCTTGAACTTGAAATTATTAACGCAAGAGGTGATTTTGATTATATCCCTAAGCAGCAAAAAACCCTTACTGACATAGAAGCAAGAGTGTGTTCTTGTTTTAATATTGCAATGGATAAGAACATGTTGAGAGACGGGCAATCTCTAAATCTTTCACTGATGTATAATACACAGTTGAATACAGTAGATATTGAAAAACAATTAAAAATCATAACAGCACAGGATGTATTATACATTAATTTAAAAGCAAAAATGAGTCATGAGTAACTTTAGAAAAACATATATCATAGATATTTTGTCCTCGGCAGTAAGAGATAATCCAGACCTAGAGATAATGGACATTGTAAGAGCAGCACTAAGGGGTAAAAACTACAAGAATCAGACTGGAGTATATATAACAGCAACTGATGAAGAATTTTCAATGGCGTTGGAGACAACAATAGAACAACTGAATAATGAAAGAAACTGAAATCAAGAACTTCCTAAAAAATAAGTTCAAAGACAACCAAAAGTTATTCTTAGAAGTAAGAAACAAGATGGATGAGTTAAAAGAAGACTCACCAGAAGAAGCACAAATTAAATATGTCCTTTCTGTGGACTATGCTTATCTTTTAAACAAACTTCAGGAAATTAGAGATATATCTTTAAGAATTACTGGAGATGACTTTGAAGATATAATTGACCCTAAAGTAAGGGAGTATTGTCAAAGCTCCAAAACAATATTTTACCACCACAACAAAGATGGGCTTAAAACAGTAGCTAATGATTTTACTGTGGAAGATTTAATTAGTAAAGTGAGGGACAAAATTGGAGCAAGTAAGTAACATACCTACAGTACCATATAAGGACTGGTTAATAAACCAACAACAACCGAGCAGGGACGACAAACAGTACGTCCCTTTTTGGCTTAAACACATAGAGTACTGTAAGTCTGGTGTTATGGTTGGAGGTGTATTTATTTCTGGTTGGTTATATTGGCACTTGAATTTCTTTGTTATCATGGACGACCAAGAGGACGATTATGGTAATGAAATAAGAATGCCTATTCACCCTGAACTTAGGGATAATGAATGGTTATTGGAGTGGGCTTTTAAAAAGGCAAGGGAGCAGGATAACAAGCCTATTATGGCTTTTGGTACACGAAGGTTTGCAAAGTCAGTAATAGAAGCTTCCCAACTTGCTTACAGTTCGTTTATACGGGAAAACTCTTTTTATGTTATCGCAGGTGGTTCTAGTGCGGATATTAACAATATCACTAACTACTATGATGACTTCTACGAAAAACGTCCTGACTGTTTTTCTGACTTTATGATTAATGGGGATTGGGGAAGGATTTCTTCTCCAGTGGTTATTGAGTTTAACACCCGTAAAGTTAAGAAAAAAGATATTAACCCACTCTCCTTTCATCTTTTCCCTCTTAGAGAAAAACCGAATGACACTTCTTTTTCCTTTTCCAGAGTAGCAGTAAGAAACCTAGAACATGGTCAAGTAAGGTCAAAAGAGGAACTTTTAGCAGGTCTTACACCTACTGGTCTTGGCTGGGATGAGGTGGGTAAATACGGCTATACCAAACAAAGGTCAGCAGTTAAACCTGCTATAATGAGTAAGAGAGGTAAGAGAAGGTTTGTCGAACTTATGGTAGGTACTGGTGGTAATATTGAACTTGCTACAAGTGCTAAGGAAGACTTTATGAATGCAGATAAATCTGGATTTTTAGTTTTTGAACCCGATGAATACAGACAAGAAGTTAAAGAAAAGTATTATCCATATCAAAGAGAATCTGATAAAAAGACAGGACTTTTTGTAACAGCAGAAATGTCAATGGCTGGCGGTCAGAAAACAAAAATACCTTTGTGGGAATATCTTAACAAAAAATTTACAAAACAACAAAAAGAAGAAATGGAAGGTCTGTACATCTATGTAACAGACTGGGAAAATGCAAGGGAAAGAGTACAAAAGGAGATAGATGATGAATATGCTATTTCTAGGGACAGAGGTAAAAAAGCCCAAATGTACTATCCTTTCCAACCAGAAGATTGTTTTCTTCATATGGGTAATAATCCTTTCCCTGTTGAAGAAGCCCAAAAAACCTTTGACAGGATAATGAATGAGTCTGGAGGGGTCTATGGGGAATACATAGATATTGACACAGATTTAAGGGGAAATATTTTAATATCTGAAAGTAGTAAAGAGCCAATCACAGAATATCCTTTTAAAGGGGGCGCACATGATGCACCTATTATTATATATGAAAAGCCTATATTCCAAGACCCACGACAAATAAAAAGAGGTACGTATATAGCAGGGTTTGATGGTGCTAAAATAGCTACATCTAAGGTTACAGACTCTACAATTACAATGTATATATACAAAAGAGTTGCAGGGGTAAGTGGTTTTCAAAATCAAATAGTAGCTTCTATTTCTGGAAGACCAAATGTGGAATCATCCATATACAGGCAATGTATGTTGCTTTTGAAAATGTACAATGCTGAGTTACTTCCAGAGCAGGATACAAATTTGTATAAGTACTTAAAAAGTAAAAATGCAACATACCTTTTGGCAGCAGCAAGAGGTATCAATCTCAGGATTAACCAAAAGTCCAAAGCAGAAACAAACTATGGTCTGCCCCCAACATCTGCTAACAAGTCACATGGTCTAAAGCTTTTAAAAGAATATTGCTGGGAAGAAATTCCTACTGGAGAAGTGGGGGAAGATGGAGAACCTATATTTATACTTGGAGTAGAGACCATACCAGACCCAATGTTACTTTTGGAAATAATTAACTTTGGAAACTATGATAACTATGACCGAATAGTTGCTTTCTACCACTGTTTGATTTGGGATGAGGAGTTACGCATAAACAACATAAGTGGTTCTGAGCAAAAACAAGAACAGCAGCAAGAGGTTGCAATGAGAATGTCTTCAAAGTCATTCGGAAGAAACAAAAAATATTCCAGAAGAAGGTAACCCTAATTGTAACAATTTTGTAAATAAGTAATTTAATTACTAGATTTGTAGCTTTATACAATTTTATCTATGTTTCTATACCACGACATGCGGAAAATGCCTTATTTAGGTGGAGATACAATGTATCTACCAGCACAGGCAATACCTAAAAGTAAAAAAAATGATAAGTGGGTAAAAGAGTGTTTAGACTCGCTAGAAACAATAGGTTTAAGGCAGCTTTCTCTAAATAGGGAAAGATTTGAAGATGCATACAGGATTGTAGATGGTAGTTACAAATACAGTGAAGTAACAAGTACTTCTGCATTCTTATCGGAAGTAGACCACTTAAGAGCACAAGCAGAACTCCCAGAGGAAATAGACCATCATGGTTTTATAGAACCGATTATCAATACTCTGGTTGGGGAGTATCTAAAGAAACCGAATAAAAGTGTTATTTGGACAGATGACCCTGAAAGTACTAATGATTTTTTAAGGTACAGAAAAAATTTGCTTGTAGAAAATACAATGAACAGGCTCAAAAATGAAATTGAGCTTAAAATGCTTCAAAGTGGTTTAGACCCTTACAAAAGGGATTTTGCATCAGAGGAAGAGCAGCAAGCACACATACAACAAATACAACAATTTCAAGCACAGAATACTCCACAGAAAGTACAGGAATTATCAAAATCAAATTTCAAACCAAACTATGTTATTTGGGCAGAAAAAATAATTGATGAATCAGACATAAGGCATCACCTAGATGAAAAGAGAAGACAAGCTTTAACTGACTATCTTATTACTGGGAGGTACTTTTTACACTTTAGGATGGGTCACGACTTTATGGAGGTGGAAAGATGGTCACCTATAAACACTTTCACATCTGTAACTCAAGAAGAAAAATACCCACAACTTGGAGAGTATGTAGGTCGCATACAGCATTTAACCCCAAACCAAGTAATTACTAATTGGGGGCATAAGTTAAGCCAAAAGGAAAAACAAGCTATATTAAGGTCTAAAAATTATAGACCTAAAGCAATGTCTGAGCCTGACACAATAAGTTCCAACTCAGAGTGGATGAGAAGGTTAGGAGGGGTTGAAAGGCAAGTATCCCACCCACAGGCTATACCTTATGAGAATCTAGGCTACCTGCAAGAGTTAACTGGTCAGGATTTAGGGTATAGAGGTTGGTTTCCAGATAACGATGTAGATTTATGGAGTTTGTTTGGAGATAATAATACTCGTACTGACCTTATAAGAACAGTAGAGGGTTACTGGCTTTCATACAAACAGATAGGATATTTGTATATGGAAGTAGAGGGGGAGGAAGGTGAACCTGTTATTATAGATGAGATAGTAACGGAAGATTTACTTACCGACTTAATAAAAGATTACGGTATCAAAAATATACGCTCAGTATCACTAGAGCAAAGAATAGCTGACCCACAACTAGGTACTATTGTTTGGGACTACATTCCCGAAGTGTGGTATGGTGTTAAAATTGGGATGGAAAATACAGACTTGACTGAGGACTTGTATTTAGACGGTAAACCATTAGACTACCAAATGCATGGGGAAAGTGATACTTACCACACAATGATGCCTGTAGCAGGAGTAGTTGAAAATACATCCTTAGTATCCAGATTGGAAATAGACCAGATAGAGTATTCAATGGCTATGAACATGGCTAGAGATTACATGTCAAAAGAACTAGGAGTTTTCTTCTTAATGGATTTAGCATACTTACCAGAGTTCCTGAAAGACCAAGGAGGGGAGGAAGCTATTGAAAAGCTGAATGATATTACTAGGAACTTAGGATTGCTACCTTTGGATTCAACCCAAGCAAAAGGCACAGCTTTTAATAATTTTCAGTCTGTTAATATGGATTTAACAGCAGCAATGCTGGGTAAGTTTGAACTTGCCAAGAATATAAAAGTAAGAGCTTTTGAGAAGCTTGGATTACACCCACAAAGAATGGCTATGCCTACCGAGCAGGAAACAGCCACAGGTATTCAAGTATCTCAGGATGCAAGTTATGCTCAAACAGAAGTGTCATTTGATAAATTTGCAAAAGGTTTGCAAAGGGTAGATGAGATGCTTATAAACGTATACCAGTGGCTGCAATATAATGGTAAAGATGTTACCGTCAATTATACAGACCCAGACGGTGTAAAGCAATTCGTGAGGTTGAATGACCCTAAGTTACCTTTAAGGAAATTTAGGATATACCCTCAAAACAATTCTAAGAGAAGGGCGGAATTAGAACTTTTGAAGCAAACTTACTTCCAAGATAATACTATTGAAAAGTCATTGGAAGATATGGCTGAAATAATTTCATCTGACTCTACTGCCAAGATTATAAAAATAGCAAAACTTCAACGCCAAAGAAGAGAACTTCTCCAAAAGCAAGCAATGGAGATGGAGAATCAGAGGGAGGAAATGAAACAAGCTAGAGAAGACAATAGACAACAGCTTGAGTTTGAGCATAAGGAAAGGATGGCACTTATTAAAGGTAAAATTGACCTAAACAGACAAGCAATCCTTGCGCTTGGATTTTCAGAAGACAAGGATGTTAATAAAGATAATGAACCAGATATAATTAAGCAATTGGAGCTGTCTATAAAACAATTAGATAGTGAGCACCAACGTCAACTTTCTGACAGAAAGGAAAAGCGAGAGGAAGTAAAAGATATAAGACAGTCTCAAATAGACAGAGAAAAACTTAATCTGGAGAGAGAAAAAGTCCAAGTAGAACGTAAAAAAGTAGAAGCTAATAGATATATAGCTGATAAAAAGCTTAAGGTAGCTAAAACTAACAAAAATCGTTATGATAAATAAAAATAACAAATTTTGTAATAGTGAGTATCAGTTGTTATTAAATTGAAAAAATCAATATTTTTAAATAGATTTGTATTACCAAAAAACCAATAAACCATGTCTAACGAAAAAGACCAACTTTTTAATACTGACTTTAGTAATGTTATTCAAATTGAGTTTGATGACGAAGAGGACGTAGAAGAAAAAAAAGAAGTTACCGACACTACAGAAAACGATGATGATAAAGAAATCGAAGAGAGTAGTGACGATGACAATACAGAAGAAAAAGAAGACACTGACCTTATAGAAAAGGTAATTAGTTTTGGTGGGGAAGGCGAAGAAGAGGAAGATACCTCTAAAGATACTGATGAGAAAATCAGCAAAGATTTAGAGCTTGCTGATGACGACTTTGACTACAAGATGTATGCTCAAGGTTTAATAGAGTCTGGAGAATGGAAGGAAGTAGAGGGTTTTGAGGACATGGAAGTGGACAAAGACACCTTTGAAGAAATAAGAAAAATTCAGCTAAAGGCTCAGAAGTCTAAATTAAAAGAAGAAGTTCTTAATGAACTTGACGACTCTGAAAAAGAGTATTTGGACTTTAAAAAGAATGGTGGTAGTATAGATGAATGGTATGCTTCAAGAAAAAGAATGGAGCAAATAACTGACTTTGATATTTCCACAGACGAAAATAAAGCGAAAGCTGTAGTTATGTACTACAGAAACTTAGGCGAAGATGATGAAGATATTCGTGACATCCTTGAAAATGCCATAGAAAATAACAAGCTGGACAAGTTAGCAGAAAAAGCTAAAGAAAAGCTTGAGCATGCGTTTAAGAGTCAACATGAGGCTATGTTGGAAAGACAAGCAAAGGCTGATGAGCAGAGACAGGAACGCTTAAGAGAGTACAAAAAAGATATTGCAGAAGTATATAAAAAAGCCAACCTATCTGATTCAGTCCGAAAAACGGCAGTAAAAAGACTGACAGACATTAATCCAAAAACCAACTTAACTGCTGTTGACCAAGATTATATTGCTTTCAGAAATGACCCTGAAAAAGCAATGCTTCTTGAAAGATTTTTAGCTGACCCTGACAAGTTTATGGACAAAGTAACTGAGAAAGAAGTTACAACCAATAAAACAGAAACAATGCTTAGGTTAAAGACAAACAAAAAGCAGGAAAACGAAAAAGGTCAAATTAATACACAACAAAAGAAAAAAAGTGGAAGGATTAAAACTACTAAAAATCCTTTCCTAGATTAACATAACAACTTAAACAATTTAAAATGGGTTACGAGAACAACACTTTTGGTAAAATCATAGGTTCTAACATGAACGATGGAACTGTGATTGGAATCACTAACAAAGACGACCTTTCAAAGAAATTTGATTTTGTAGATTCGTTAATGCTCAAGGAAGAAGAACTTTCTGACGACAGGATGAATCTTGGAATGTTAGATTTGTTTGAAAATTCTAGAATTATCAAAACACCTTTCATGTCAGAGGCTCTTTTGAACCATGACAACATTTATGTAAATGGAATGCGTGGCTCTTTTACCTATGACATCGAAATGGACTTTGATAAGCCAGTGGTTGTTCAGAATGTAGAGGAAGGTGACTATCTTGGAGTTGATAATTCTTACTTTGACATTAAATTGTCTCACCCCTTCTCACAAGGTGACATTATAACTTACGACCCTTTTGACGGTGTACAAGTTATAGTATCCGAAGACTCAGAAGTTATTGATGAAGGAGATGGTTTTGTGCATACGGTACAACTTACCAGCCGTGACAAGGAAGCATACTTCCCTAAAGAAAAACTCGTATCTGGTACTGAGTTTGTAAAAATTGGTTCTGTTCAAGGAGAATTTTCCGAGCAGTTTTCCGCACCTGACCTTATTGGAATGAATCGCAGTAAAGTAACGATGCAGTATACTTTAGGCGACTTCTCTGGTGTAAATGTTGGAGTTTCCCGCTATGGTGACATTATGACCATTGATGGTAAACGTGCTGACTGGCTTGTAGAGAAAATCAAACGCATGGAAGCTCGTTATGGTGACCACCTTTTGTTTGGTAAACTTACCCCACAAAAGAAAATTAACCCTAACACTGTTAAGATTATGCCTTTGATGCAGTCTATGGCTATTGCAGAATTGATGAAAATGACTGCTGCAAAACTAATGTTTGCTAAAGGAGGTTTGGTACAAGGTATTAATGGTAGTAAAATTATCAATGAAGGTATCTACCACCAACTTCGCAGGGGACATCGCTTCGTTTATAAAAACATTGTAGAGCTTCGTAACTACATTCAAAGAGCTGCTGAAATTATCTATCATGGTAGACCTATTCAGATTCACGAAAGACGTTTAGTGTTCCGTGCAGGATTCCAAGCGTTCAACCTTGTGCGTGAGCTGTTCAAAGAAGAGTTCAAAAATACAGCTCCTATTCCAATTGACCAAAAAGCTCTCCCTGTTAATGTATTGAGTGGCAATGACCGATACAACTTGGTTTACAACTCTTATGCAATCGGAGAAGCGTTCTTGAACGGTATTGGAATGGTTCGAGTAGAGCATGACCCTTCACTTGACTTTGATATGTTCGGTGACTACATTGAGCGTGGATACTCTCAAGGGTTCTCCAAGCGTACATGGACTCTTGTAATGTGGGATATTTCTGACCCATACTACTCAAATCTGCAAGATAAGAGTGTACAAGTAAAAGGAGCTGAGTATGACACCCGAAGCAATCCTACCAAGAACCTTTATATGGTTCGACCAAAAGATACTCCTATCTTCTCATATGGAGAAGCTAACGGATTCTCTCTAGGTCAGCAAGGACAGAACTTCAACCCTTACCTTAATGGTAAGCAGTTCATGGCTGCTTCAGCACTGTCTGCTTGGATTCCAGACAAATCCAGAGTAGTAATGATTGAAAAAGAAGAGACTAGGGAGTTTTAATAACCCCTAGTTCTCTTAACTTTTAAATAAACCAAAAAACCAATTAATATGAAAAGCGATTGCTTTAAAGTAGAGCGTAATAAAGTCTACATGATTAGGGAGAAAATCAAACCTGAAACTCCCCCTGAGCTTAGAAAGATAGGAAGAGCTAAGGAAGTTGCAGAAGTATCAGAACCTTTAACATGTGAATACTATGGAGGGGGTAGCGACTGGACAGAAGTTGCACGAGGTGCAGGTTCTTATGACACTGGTTTGTATGAGACTTCAAGAGACTTTAATGGAATGACTTCCACCCAAAGAAAAAAGATTCTGGAAGAACGTAAAGAACTTAAAGAATTTTTTGAAAGCAGGTTTGAGGAATTTAAACGTAGTCACCCCGATGCAACTCAAAATGACTTTATAAGCTCAAGCAATTGTGTTTTGTATGCTCGAAATGGTCAGGTTATCAATACATCTAGCTTAGATGACTTCTTAAGGCTTTTTCTAGCTTGTAGAAGTAACCAAATAGCCCCTAAATGTGATGAGAGAAATCCTAATTACAATGGAGCAGATTTTGTTATTGAGGAGCTTAGAGAAAACAATGAGGACGAGACTTATACTTTGAGGAAAAAGACTCAACAGGCTAACGTATGGTTTGCAAACACATATGAACGTGACCCAGAGTTAGTTAGAAGTTACCTTATGTATGTTGGAGCTATGGCTCATGGAAGAAAGGCTACAGAAGGTGTAATGTTATCCTTAATGGATAGATGGATTGGAGACCGTGAATACGGAGATAAAAACCTTGAATATCTACTTAAAGTAATTGAGGAAGTCTCTGAAGAAGAGATTATGATTACTAACAGTATTTCTAAGGCGGTTCGCTTGA
>Ga0070752_1001956_pt1 | contig 13816 bp, 18 predicted proteins | sample VirMetDEL_Aug_30_FD_77440 | JGI IMG/M metagenome (GOLD analysis project Ga0070752, IMG submission 77440) | Aqueous microbial communities from the Delaware River and Bay under freshwater to marine salinity gradient to study organic matter... | ecosystem: Environmental > Aquatic > Marine > Coastal...
AGCATCAGCCATTTTGGCCGTTGCTGTGTAACCATCTAAATCAACGGCATCACCGTCTGAATTAGTTACAGTTACATCTGAGGTAAATGTTGCCCCTTGGTCTATTCTAAGATTTGCTACTGCTGCCATTGAATTGTTTTATACCTTCTGCAATTTTTTCGTTGTAGTAATTTGTTAGTACATCAATCTTTTCCAATTCAATTTCATGTCGCACTTTAGATGTTTGTAATTCTTGTCTGGCCGCAATAGTATTTCTAAGGGCTAAAGGAAGAACATCTAAATCATAATCTTTTCCATCAATTGTTATAACATTCTTTGGTTGTTCACTCATAATTTCTCCTGTTAAACTATTTATCCGTTTTCATTCAGTCTTTTGACAACAATATCGTGTTCTTCTAAGACCCGCCAAGTGGCTCCTCTATAACTGTGTATTTGGGTACCAATATTGTCTTCACTAGGATAAGTAGATAAAACTTCATTAATATTTATTGATAAAGGTTTGCCTAGGTAAGGTTGTACGCTACTGTTTTCTAATATTGACCCATTTGTAAATGTTTTAAATATACCTTTTGATTTTGTAACCTTTAGAGGTTTTAAATTATTTAAATTCACTTCATTTTTAGTTTCTTTTTCCATACTATCTCCTTATTTTTAAATAGTCTATTTGAGATTTTTTTGATAATAACTCTCCCTCAATATGAAAGTTAAATGCCATAGAGTATCTATCCATATCCGATATGTTGGCTTTTATACCATGCAATAAAGAAGAAGGAAATAAAATTATCATACCATTTTTTGGTTCTAAAGCGTACAAATTACAATTATCTATAGTCAATTCAGAAAAAGGTAAATTACAAGATAATGGGAAAATAGGCCTATGATTTGTTGGAGACTCAAAAATTATATTACCAGATTTTTCATTTGTTCGTAAATATAATACACCACTTATTAAACTATTTGAGTGAAAGTGACTTTGACCCCAATCACCCTTTTCGTGTTTATTTACCCAACTATTTTGTAAGTACCATTCTAAATGAGTATCATCCACTTTTAAAAAGTTTTTAGTGTATAATTCTAAATTATACATAATTTCTTTTTTCAGCTCTTTAAATTGTTCGTTATCTAAAATGTATTTGTCTTTTGTGATTTTACCATTTTCAGATTCCATTAATTCATAATCAGTATGGTACAATTCTTCTAAATTGTATTTTTTTAAATCTATAAAATTTTGAAATACTGGAGTAGGAAATAAATTATATACTTTAAATTCTCTATTCATTTTTATTTACCATCAGGAATAGAATAATAGAAATGTGTTATTGTCCATCTGCCATGTCCAAAAGGCATTTTTTGTTTCATTTTTATAGGCGTTACGGAGTGTAAATATGGGCAAGGAAAAAATATAGCTCTATTATGTTTACAATTAACAGTCACATTTGGTTCTTTAAATACAAAATCGCCACCTGTAAACATTTTTGGGGTTTTATAAAACCATACTAATTGTGTCCATTGAAATGTATCATAATGGTCATCATAATAGTCTTCTTCTTCATAATAAGAAACCATATTAGAGTTTCTATTAGAACTCCCAAAACTTCTAAAATAAGGGTCACAAAAGTTTAATTCATTTTTAAATTCATCACTTCTTACTTTGTATAATGTATTTTCAATTGGAAATCTAGTATAATGTTTATCAGTATGATACTCAGAAGTGTACCATCTATAAGATTTTCCTTTAGCATTACCTTCTTTATCTCTTGCGACAATAGTATCTTCAGCCCTATCAATATCTTTTAGATGAGAATATAAATTCAATTCAGACCAAATAGCCTTTTCTTCTTCTGGTGTGTACCAATTATCAACTATCAGAAAAGGAAATTTTGGATTTTCCTCAAATTTTGTAAACTTCCAATACTGTTCAATTTCTGCCATTAAATTATTCCTATCAATTAATCAATAACATATTTTTTTGTGCCTGAAGTATCAATTTCTTGTATTGATGTTTCCTGGTTTTTTTCAGCGTTATCAATAATATCTTCATCTCTAAATGAAGCAGGCAATCCTAATAAAGGTCTTCCGTCAAACATAATGTTATATTGGCCTGATTTTTCATTATAGTGCATAAAAAGTTGAGCATGATTTAATCCCATAAAAGGTTCTCTCCAATGTTCAACAATGTCTCCTCTATAAATTAACATATCACCAGGTTTCATATGAATGGGAAGACCTGCTGTATCTTTTGTACCATCTTTAGGTCCTACAAACATAGGCCAATCCCAATCTGGATATCTTTTTTCATCTACATTTGAATTGTCGTAACCTAAACAAAGTGTTGTAGAAATCTCACAACTTGGTCTATCTTTATGTCTTTTTAATTCTGTGCCTGTTGTATAAAGTCTATGATATGTGTAAGTAGGAATTAATTCTTTACCTGTTAACTCATTCATTTTTTCTAACGATATACTCAACAAAGCGTCAAAAATAGGTTCACCGTATTTACTAAAGTCACCAGGAGCTTGTTTGTCATTAAAAGTGCCCCATAAATCCTCATCATATTGAACGCCTTGTTCTTCAAAGAAAGCCAATCTTGTGGATTCTAATTGTACATGATGATACAATAAATTAGCCATTTCAGTTGATAAAAATTTTTCAATTTTAACCCAACCATTTTCTTCAAAAAATTTAGCTGCAGGATGCACCACAGCAGGATTTAATCCAGTTTGACCCTTTAATAAAGACATAGCATTATTTTTCTGTTCTTCAGTTAAAGCGTCCCAATTTGCAATTTTATTTTCCATTATAACTCCTAACTATTTAAATGGTTTACCTAATGCCCATAATACTAATGAATATCTTGTCCCTTTAGTAACAGGTGTAACTTGATGATATACAAATGATGGAAATATAATAATTGAACCTTGTGGTCTAATTTCAGTACATTCATGGAATCTTTTTCCTGAAGCATGAGGACCAAAGTCAAATTTTAAATTTCCTCCTTCATATTCACCTGGTTTATTTAGATTGATTGTCATTGACAATTTTCTTACTTTACCTACGAAATTTGGATTTTCCGAATATCCCATAGGCAATCTACCTTTTTCGTCCTTTTTATGAACGCCAGGTATAAATCTTTTATATTTACCCTCGTGGTCACTATTACCATCAGCGTGCCAGCCATAAAATTGATTTAAACCGTATTTTGTAAATTGAAATGATTCGGCACTATCAAATTCATATAGCCATCCTGATGCTTTATTTGCTTTGTGTAAAAACGGCCAGACTAAATCGTATAACCATTGAGGATTCATCCAGGCAACTTCACTATCTCTAATAAATGTACCTTTTTGTATATCATTTGAAGCAATACCCTTTTCATCTCTTAATTCTTCATATGTAACATCAGCCATTGGCTTAGAGTTTTCATCTATATCGCCTTGTTTATGATTGTACCCCATTGTTGTGGCATTGGTCTCGCCACCTTTTTGTTTTGTTTCGTTGATTATATTTTCTCCAAAGTCAATAATTTTTTGACACATTTCTGGGGTCAATGCGTTTTGAAAGAAATAATAAGAATTTTTAAGTAACATTATATAATACTCCTAACATCTATTTATCTTGCTCCCATACCATAGCATAATTGCCAGATACACTAACTCTAGTATCATCTGTCCAAAATGGATTAACACTATGTTGTAAATAAGACGGGAACATAAACATTAATCTTTCATAAGGTTTAACTCTAAAATCTGAACCATGTAGTGAATTGGGAAAAGATTCCCCAAAAGAAAATATAATTTCACCTGGATGATTTGTATTTGATGTTACATACGACTTATCAAATATTCTTTCAGGCACTTTTGTAAATATAACAAAAGATATATTTCCTGTGTGAGTGTGTCTTGGATTAAAATCTCCAGCTTTTTGATAATTAATCCATAGAGATTCTAATGTTAATCCGCTAGTTTTAGAATTAATAACATTTGGGGTTAAGAACTTTTTAATATAATCTTGGCCAAGACTTTCAGCTATATTATCAAAATAGTCATTAACATAAGGAGTTAATTTTTTTGATATAAATTTTGCATATTCTTTATTGTATAAAAAACTATTACCTGTTTTCATATTGCCAGCTAAATGACTTCTAAAATCATTTTTTTCAACATTTAATTTATCACCTTCTTCATTTAAAGAATTAACAATGTCTTGTGAAACTTCTGTTTGATAAATTGGAGGACCAAAAGGTTTAATAATTTTAGAACCACTTGAACAAGTTTGGTGTATAGCGTTAGTATCAAATGTATTATTAATCATCATATAATTTTTACCTTATTTTGAATGTTTTTTCAATTCTTTTATCATATTAGCTTTAGTTAATCTTTTATCTAATTCTACACCGACTTTTCTACCAACCTTTTCAATTTCATTTTTTGTTTTCTTTTCTAAAGATTTGATTTGTTCTTTTGTAATTTGTTCTTTTGATTCCATAACAAATAAATCAGTAATAAATTTTTTAATGTTATTAATTAGTTTCATAATTTTCTCCTTATAATTATTTATCAGACTTTTTAAAGTTAATCCAGCCAGTAATTATCATCTTTTCATGTGTATCTGATATAATACCCTTGTGCATATGTGTAAACCCAGCAGGCCATATTATTGTATCGCCCTTAATACACTCAGTTGTTACATTTTGTTTTGGAAAATAAGTTCCTGCATTAGGAGTATTTGTTAAATAAGTCATAAAAACTAATTCTCTACTTCTAGTTTCATATTCCATTCTCTCAGAATGTAATTTTTTAAATCCACCACCAATTGGATATTTTTGAATGTTCGTGCCTTCTAATATACTCAATGGACCATACTTACCTGCATCTGTTGGAATGTGTTTTTTCAAATACATTTTTGTCATTGCATATAAATTTGTATAATATTGTTGTATATATTTTTGTTCATCAACTTCTATTCTTATTTCTTTTGACACCTTAGTATCTTTGTCAACCTTAGAGGTTGAAGATATACAGCCATCTATAGCATTACTTTCATTTTTTTGATATAAGTCAATAATTTCATCACACACACTCAAAGGCATTTCATATTTTTCAATAAATGTTTCCATGTTAACTCACATTATAATTTATAATACATCTTAAATTATTTTCTGGTTGACACGCTGTATGCCAATAATAACCATCAAATATAACTACACGGCCTTTTTTTGGAGTTATTCTTTGTTTTTCAACAAGTTCTGATATATGAGGTACTTTTTTACCGTCTTCAAAATTATTTTTGTAAATGACTGTATCGCCGTCACTATCTAAAACATAATAAAGTATTACCAAATGTCTAAAATCAGTAATATCTAAATGTGGACTATCTACAATATGTCTGTCTTTAATGTTTAGGGGTAATTGGAAAAAGGCTCGTCCTTGGTGTATCTTAGAATATTGATAACCAATTTTTTTACAAGAATTTTTTATGATAGGTATTAAAGGTTCGTGCCAATCGCTATTATCATCACCATTTTTACTGACAAAGTAATGAGAAAAACCAGGTCGCTTTTGTACATCATTTTTGATATAAGAAACATCTGGATTAAAGAACCAAGGAAAATTTAAACTAAGAAAGGTTTTTTGAATATCATCTTGTAATTTAACATCAATAATATCATCAAATACCCATATTTTTTTACGAAAAAACTCACTCATTTTTATAATATAAACCTCAATCTTAGTTATCTAAGAATATTTAGTATGATACGATTACGATACCTTTACCGCCATTACCACCAGAAATAACATTACCTTGTGAAGCGCCACAGCCTCCGCCGCCGCCACCTGTATTAGCTCCGCCTTGGTTACCGCTTTCACCCATAGCTCCTGAATCACCACCGCCGCCTTGGCCGCCTGGTCCCGGACTACCATCATTTCCTGAAACTGCATTTTGTCCGCCTGAACCGCCACCACCTGCATAGTAAGTAGATGTTCCTGAAATATTGTATGCTTTACCAATACCGCCTGCTCTACTTGGTCCTGGACCGCCGTTACCCCCGCCTGCACCTGAGCCGCCACCTGAACCTGATGGTGTGGCTGGATTCCCTCCAGTTGCACCTGTATTACCAAATCCGTATGTACCTGAATCACCTGGTTGTGTTGGTTGAGTTCCACTTGGTTGAGGTGCGCCAGGTGTGTCACCGGATCCCCACCCAGCAGTACCGCCGCCTGAGCCACCATCTTGACCTTTGTTGCCGCCATAACCATCAGGATGGCCAGGAATATATCCTGAACCTCCGCCGCCGCCGCCTTTAGCAGTTAATGTACCAAATACTGAATCTTGTCCAGGGTGGGTAGGACCTGGATGTGAAGGATCTGAGCCGGCATAATTTTGACCTCCAGTACCAACTGTAACTGTGACTGTACCGCCTGGAGTTACAGGGAATGCTGGTCTAAAAATAAGTCCACCTGCACCACCACCGCCACCAGTAACTGCGTTGTTATTTGAACCACCACCTGAACCACCACCTGCAACGACTAATACATCTACTGCTGTAATACCACTTGGTACTGAGAAAGTACCTGATGATGTGAACGATTCTACAACTGGTGCATTTACAGTAAGAGAAAATGCTCTATCACTTATGTTTGAGTTAACATCTTTTGCTCGAATAGTAAAGTTTGAAGTTGTGTTTGAACCTACGGCATCAGCATTACCACTAATAACAGCTCCTGAACTTGTAGAAGTTAAAGATAATCCTGCTGGTAATGAACCTGATTCTAAAGTATAAACTATATCACCGCCTGATTCTGGATCCGCAGCTGCAACTGTAAATGATAAGCCTGTTCTGGCACCATTCAAAATAGTACCTAATGAACCTGCCGCTGTTGAATATACTGGTTGTGCATCAATATTTAATGCACTTGCTAGTGTACCTGCAAGGCCAGATGCGTTAGTAATTTTAACATCAAATGGTTCATTTGCATTTGTTAGGTTTGCTGTGTTTTTTGCAACAACTAAAGTCACTTGTGTTGCACTATCTCTTGTAACTGTATCAGGAGTAATTATAGTTGAACCATCACTCGCAATTAAAGCTGCTGTAACACTTGTAGAAAAACCTGAGCCTGTAACTACAATTGTATAGTTACCTGTACCATCACCTGATAATAAGTTTGAAGGCGAAACACTTGACACAGTAGGTGGAGCATCAATTGATTTCCATGATGTGCCATCATAATACTCCAATAAGTTTGTTGAGGTATTAAATCTTAAATGTCCTTGTTCTTCGATACTTCTTTCTGCTGTAGTACCTGTTGATATACCTTTTCTTTTTGCCATAATCCTATTTATCTACCTTATGCCGGCAGCTCCCTAATATCAATTTTATCATTTACCGAAGGGGCTGTTGTTAAAGTTAAAGTTGTACCTGAAACTGTATAGTCTGTTCCTGGTAATAATACTAAACCCTCATTCATTACCAATAAATTATCTTCACTTACACCACTTGAAACTGTGAATGTAGTTGTTGAACCATCACCTGTGTAATCTCTTTGTGTTGTGGCCTTGACAATATTACTTGTTTCAATCCATTTAACTGATTGTGCTGATAAATCATACACTAAAAATCTGTCGTCTGAGGCCGCTCTTGCAGCTAATTCTGTATAAGAAGTAAATGATGCTTGGCCTACTACAGCGCCGTCATATGCAATTCCTAAGTAAATTAGAAATACAGTATCACTTGCACCAGGAGCTTCTGTGAATACGATTTGTGTTCCACCACTTCCTAATGTGTATGCTGAATTTGGTTCCTGAAGTACACCAGCAACGGAAACTAAAATTGAACTTGTAGAAGCAACTGTATAGTCTAAAGTGAAAGTAGTCGTACTACCATCAGCAGTTAATGACTGTCTTTCAAATGCTCCGTATGTTGGTTCTCTTCCTAAATATGCCATTTAATCTTTCCTAATATTGTACGATTACAATTCCTTTACCACCATCGCCGCCATCATCTGCGTTAGGTCCTGCTGTTGAACCTCCACCTCCGCCGCCGCCACGGTTAGCTGTGCCTGGTTCGCCTGCTCCACCAGAAGTTGGATGACCATTACCGCCGCCACCTTGGCCGCCTAATGCAAAACTTTGGAAACCGAATTCGCCTGAACCTCCACCACCGCCGGCATAATAAACACTTGTGCCTGAAATATTGTATGCTTTACCGATACCGCCGGCACCACACTCACTAGCACCTGGACTTGCAGGTTCACCAGCTGCGCCTGCACCACCGCCACCGCCGCCTACATAACCAGCTGTTTGATTATTACCATCACCACCATTAGTTCCAAATCCGTATGTGCCTGAATCTCCTGGTTGAGTTGGTTGAATACCTTGGCCAAACTTGCTGCCAAAAGCAGATTCTCCTCTAGCCCCACCGCCTGAACCACCCGGAGTTGCAGGTTGTGTCATACCTCGGCCGCCTGAACCACCGCCGCCACCTTTGGCAGTCAATGTTCCGAATACTGAGTCACTACCAATTGTAGCAGGATTATTTACGGCATTTTGAGATAGGTCATATCCACCACCTGATGCACCATTACCTACTGTAACTGTGACTGTTCCACCTGGAGTTACGGGGAATGCTGGTCTGTAAATTAGACCACCTGCACCACCCCCAGCACCAGCAGAACCTCCACCGCCGCCGCCACCGGCAACGACTAGAACATTAACTGTTGTTAGACCACTTGGTACTGAGAAAGTACCTGAAGATGTAAATGTATCAGTTGTTGGTGCTTTAATTGTAATAGAAAATTCTCTATCAGCTGTGTTTGAATTAACATCAGCAGCTCTGATTGTAAATGTAGATGTCGTATCTGAACCCACAGCGGTTGGTGTTCCTGAGATTACATAACCTGAACTTTGTGATGCGCCTGACATACCTGCTGGCAATGAACCTGTTTCTAAAGTATATGTAATGTCACCACCTGATTCGGGGTCAGCTGCAGCTACTGTATAAGCAGCACCTGAGGCTCTAGCTCCATCAAAAATTGAGGCTATAGAACCTGATGCTGTTGACCAGGCTGGTTGAGCGTCAATTGTAATTTGTTGGTTGAGTTGACTATTTAATCCTGAAGCCGCAGCTACTTTTACACCAAAAGGTTCATCAGCATTAGCTAAACTTGATTTTGCAATTACACCAGTGATTTGAGTTGCACTATCAACCGTGACTGTATCAAAAGAAACTTCTGTAGCGTTATCACTTTTTAATAATTTAGCTGTTGCGTTTGTAAAACCTGAACCTGTAATGACAACAGTATAATTGCCTGTACCGTCACCAGATGTTAAATTAGTTGGTGATACACTTGAAACTGTTGGAAAATTTAGAAAATTTGATTGAGTAACTTTTTTAAGAACACCAGCAGATGTATCGTAAACTAAAATTTGGTCTGTTGAAGCTGCACCTTCACCTAAAGCAGTTTTATTTGTAATAATACCAGGACCTACAACATTTTGTGATTCGATAGCTTTTAAACTGTCAGCGCTAGCATCATAAATTAAAAACTCATCCGTATCCGCAGCTTCTGAGCCTAGATTCGTTTGGTCTTTAATTGAGCCTTTGTCTAACCCGCCTTTACCTACTCTTGTTAATGCCATTTTGTTCTCTCTTTATTACTATTTATCTTCTGCCTTTGGTAAACTAGCAATTTTCTTAGCCAGTCTATTAACAAATTCATCTAAGTAATCAAGGTCAGCAGAAAATCCGATATGTGGTATTCTTATTTTGTTACCCTCACTATCGGTTGTTTGTCTAAACCCTTGCATTGATTGACCAAGTCTTTCGTCTTTTGTCAATTGATGCCATACTGTATCTTCGACTTTCATCATTGGTACTGTTACCAATTGAAATCTCTCTTTTATTTCAGCTATGACCATTTCACTTGGAACGCCTGGTCTTGCTTGTAATAAGTTAATAACTTCTTCTACTACCGATTTATCTCTATCAGTAATATCACCGTAGTCAAATAAAGGTTCAATATCTTTATCAGTTTCTACATTCGATTTAATTTTACTCATTGTATATTCACTCCTTGTTTGAATAATTAATTAATAATATTTAGTACGATACAATTACAATCCCTTTACCACCTGAACCAGATAATCCTGAACCTGGAGATTGGGCATCGCCACCTCCACCGCCGCCGCCTCTATTAGCCGTACCTGATTGTGCATTACCAGTGCCTTGTAGATTACCATTACCGCCGCCACCTTGGCCGCCGGCACCACCACCTTGAGCGCCCGGTTGAGCGTCTTCTCCGCCACCGCCGCCTCCAGCGTAATAAACACTTGTGCCTGAAATATTGTATGCTTTACCGATACCGCCTGTTCCGCCTAATGTAGGTGAACCTTGTCTGGCTTCACCAGCTGCGCCTGCACCACCGCCACCGCCGCCTGGGTCAGCGTTGGAATTTGATCCTTGGCCTCCTGGATTACCAAATCCGTATGTGCCTGAATCTCCTGGTTGAGTTGGTTGTGTAGCTGTACCATGTGAGTTGTTAGGATAACCAGCAGAACGGCCTCCACCGGAACCTCCTGGAGCACCTTGATTTGGTCCTGCATCGCCGGTATTGAAAGCTCCGCCTGCACCACCGCCTTTAGCCGTTAATGTGCCAAATGCTGAATCTTGTCCATTACTTGGTTGAGTACCCCCTGAATTACTAGCTGTGGCACCATCGCCGACTGTAACTGTGACTGTACCGCCTGGAGTTACCGAGAATCCTGGTCTATAGATAAGACCGCCTGCACCACCGCCACCGCCGCCTTGGGTGGTTCCATATCCGCCAGCACCACCTCCACCTACAACTAAGACATCAACAGTTGTTAATCCACTTGGTACTGAGAAAGTACCAGATGATGTAAATGATGTAACAGTTGGAGCACTAATAGTAATACTGTAAGCTCTGTCACTCGTGTTTGAGTTGACATCTTTTGCTCTAATGGTAAAATTTGAAGTTGTATCTGAACCTACAGCGGTTGGTGTACCAGAAATGACATAGCCTGAACTTGTAGAAGTTCCTGATAATCCAGCTGGTAAAGAACCACTTTCTAAAGTGTAAGTGACATCTCCTCCTGATTCGGGGTCAGATGCAAAAATTGTAATTGCACTAAAACTTGCTCTTGTACTATCATAAACTGCGGCTAAAGAACCTGAAGCTGTTGAAAACTGTGGTTGAGAATCTATATCAATTTGTCCTGTTGAGGTTGCAACTAAACCTGAACCTGCGGTAACTCTAACACCATAAGGTGTATTTGCTTCTGTCAATGAAGATTTTGCAATAACTAAAGTAATTTGTGTATCTGAATCAACTGTAGAAGTGTCTGCACTTACTTCAGCACCTCCTGTTGCTATAAATGAACCTGTTGCACCTGTATAACCTGAACCTGTAATGACAACAGTATAATTGCCTGTACCGTCACCAGATGTTAAATTAGTTGGTGATACACTTGAAATTGTTGGAAAGTTTAATAAATTTGTTTGAGTAACTTTTTTAAGGACACCAGCAGATGTATCATAGATAAGAATTAAATCGTTTGTAGCCGCACCTGCTCCTAGAGCATCTTTACCTGTAATAAGTGTTTCATTTGGTGTAACATTTGCTGCTTGAATTTTTTTAAGAGTACCTGTAGAAGCATCATGGATTAAATATGTGTCTGTGTCAGCAGCCTGTTCTGCCAATTCAACTTGGCCTGTGATTGCGTCAACATTTAATTTACCAGATGTGATAGCATTATCGGCAACGGAAGAAAATTCGCCTTGTACTGTGCCTGGATTTAAAATAACAATTGCGTGGCCATTAGTTGGTGCGCTTGTGAAAGTAACTCTTTTATAGTCGCCAGCATCATCAACACCTAATGTATAATCATCTCCAGGAATTTGTCGAACATCATTTACGAATACTTGTAAATCATTTTGGCCTGCTTCAGCTATGGCAAATTGCATATCAAAAGCGACTGTAGAACCATCACCTGTAAAAGTGTCTTTGTCGGTATATGTTCTAAAAGCTGTACCTGGTTTATTTGCAATATAAGGCATTCTTTATAACTCTCTCTTAACTATATTTATTATACATCTTCAAGTACAGATAGTGTAGCATCTAAAGAAGTTGCTGTTCCACAACTTACTCTAATTACATCTCCTGTAGTACCATTATTTTGTAATACAATCTTGTTACCTGCCATAACTTCTAATGCTGAACCAGCAGGAACTGTTGCGTCTTTTACAATATAAGTATCTGTTCCATCGTAACCGTCTAAAAATATGCTAGCCGTAACACCTGTAGTTGTTTTATTTGCTAAAGTGATACCGATAACGATACTTTCTAAGGCAGATGAACCAGAACCAGCAGGAGTAGTGTACAATGCGTCTGCACTAGCGCCTGTGCTAGTTGTTGCACTACTGACTTGAAATCTTTTAAAATCGTTTGCCATTTTGGTCTCTTCCTATTATTTATACTTCTATTTATACTATTTATAATATTATCCTAAGGCAATTGATTGAGCAATTGCAAAAGGTCGAGTGGCCACTCTTACAGAATTTTCTGTAATTATAGCACTTTCAGTTGTTCCAGTAGCCGTGATATTTACAGCACTTGAAATTGACCCACTATTAATAGATAAAGTGCCATCTGTTATAGTGGTTGACGAAACACTTGTTAGTCCACTTATTGTACTATTTAGTGCTACTGTTAAAGTATCAGTTGCTGATACTGTAGCAGTAATGTTTGAACCTGATGAAATTCTGAATACATCACCTGAGTTAACTTGTTGAGTTGTAGATGTATCGTCAGCAATAGTAAAGGCTGTTGTTACTGCACTATTAATCTCATTGATAGCCGCAACAATATCCGAAGTATCAGTAGTCGTTAAACCACTAATATCACCAACATCTGTTCCTAAAGAATTAAAGGTCGTTCTAAATTCTTCAAGTGTATTTGTTACTGCTACGCTTCTGATTGCCATTACTTGTTACCTAAGTCCTTTAATAATTTTTTAATTTCAAATAATTCTGCTTTTAAATTATTTATTTCTTTACAAGCGTTTCTTATTTGGTCACCTTGTTGTTCTCTTGCTTTTATTCTTCTCATATAAAGTTGATATTCAGTTATATTGGTATTTACAATGCCATTTGAATATGTATCTCTAACTAAATCAGTATAACCTTCTACTTTTAGTTTAGTCATAACTTTATATTGCTAAAGCAATTCCTCTTAAATCTTGTATTACAGGCGGATATGCTGAGTTAGTACCTTTCATTACTACTTTAATTTGAAAAGCCGTAAAGTCATGGATGCCTGTTGCACTATATTTGTATTCTTTAAATGTAGCTGCATCTTCAGCTGGAACAACTGTAGTATCTTCGCTACCGTCTGTGTTAAATGGAATCCAATTCAAGTCGTCAATATTTCGGACTTCTTCAGAAGATGACACACGATAATAAACTCGTACACTTGAAGTTGAACGAACATTTTGTGTCAATCTAACTTCTAATGCTGTTGAATCATTTTCTAAAGTAATTGGTCTTGTACAGTAAATAGCTGCTGTTGAAGAACCTGTTGCTTGTTCATCATCTACAAAGTTTGGTGTATTTCCACTTGTAGGATTATTTAACCTGTTTTGTACAGTAATTGCACTCATTCTTTGAGTATCTAAAACTGGTGAAAGTTTAGTATTTTCTGTATTAAATTCTAAAGTAACAAATAGTGATTTACTTCCACTCATTTCGTTTGTTTCATTAATTGTACTTGCTACCATTTGAGGAGCAGTAAAGTAAATATTA
>Ga0070752_1001962_pt1 | contig 13798 bp, 11 predicted proteins | sample VirMetDEL_Aug_30_FD_77440 | JGI IMG/M metagenome (GOLD analysis project Ga0070752, IMG submission 77440) | Aqueous microbial communities from the Delaware River and Bay under freshwater to marine salinity gradient to study organic matter... | ecosystem: Environmental > Aquatic > Marine > Coastal...
CCAAACTGTGCTCTCAGCACTTCGTGAGTTCGGAAGAGGCGCGGCAGCGTGTGCTGGCGCTGGGTGAACCCGCTGCTCGCGTGCACCACATCGGCTCGCCCGAACTCGACACGCATGCGCAGCCCACGGGGGTGACGCTGGCGCAGGTGAAGGAACGTTACGCCATTCCGTTCGACGACTACGGCATTGCGATCTTCCATCCGGTCACTTCCGAAGCCGACACCATCGGTGCGCAGGCGCAGGCGCTGTTCGGCAGGCTGGAGAGCAGCGGCCGGCATTTTGTGGTGATTGCTCCCAACAACGACCCGGGGACCGAAGACATCTTCGACGTGCTCGACCGGCTGCCTCGCGCGCGTTTCCGCCAGATACCGTCCATGCGGTTTGCCTATTTCTCCGAACTCATGCGTCATGCGTCGGCCATGGTGGGCAACAGCAGCGCAGGCGTGCGCGAGGCGCCGTTTCTCGGCGTGCCCAGCCTGGACGTGGGTACGCGGCAGAACAAGCGCGCCAGCGGACCTTCGATCACCGCCTGCGCGGCAAACGAAGGGGACGTCATCGACCGTTTCCTGCGCGAAACCTGGGGCCAGCGTTTTGAGTCCGACACCACCTTCGGCAACGGCCACGCGGCCGACCGTTTCGTGGAAGTGCTGCGGCGTCCGGTTTTCTGGCTCCAGCCGCTGCAAAAGGCTTTTTCCGCCGACTGATGGCCATCGACTCGCCTGCCCCTTCGCTGCTGCACCGTTTCCAGTCCGCCATGGACCTGACCGCCCGGTGGGCGGCGGTGGCGCTGCTGCTGGGCGCGCCCACGTCCATCGCGCTGGTCAACATCGCCGTGCTGCTCATCCTGGTGTGCTGGCCGCTGTCGGGCCGCTACGCCGGCAAGTGGGCGTTGATCCGCCAGCATCCCATTACCCTGCCCAGCCTCCTGCTGTTCGCTCTGGTGCTTGTCGGCATTCTGTACACCGATGCGCCGCGCTCCACCATCGGCACGCACCTCTACGTCTACAGCAAGTTTCCGATGATGCTGATGCTGATCACGCTGCTGCACGAGCCGCGCTGGCAGAACCGGGCGCTTGTGGCGTTCGCTGTCGGTTCGCTGATCACCCTGGTCTCGACCTATGCCAACATCTGGGTGCAGGTGCCGTGGTCAGACTCCCATACCCGTGGTTTTGGCGTGAGCCACAACATCTTCAACGACTACATCGCGCAAGGCCTGGCGATGTCGTTCTTCACTGCGCTGGCGGTGGTGTATGCGATGGAAGCCAAGGGGCGCGCAACGCGCCTGTTGTGGTCCGTGGTGGTGGTCTTCGCCGTGTTCAGCATCACCCACCTGCTGCAGGGGCGCACGGGCCAGGCGGTGCTGCTGGCCATGTTCTGCGCACTCGCGCTGGTGTCGGTGCCGGTGGTCTGGCGCTGGCGGTCGCTCGCTGCGGTTCTGTTGCTCATGGCGCTGCTGTTCGCCTCGTCACCCTTGTTGCGGGAGCGGATCCTCTCAGGTTTCACCGAGTTCGGCCAGTACCTTGATGGCGGCGTGGTGAGCACCTCCATCGGGGCCCGGCTGGACATGTGGAAAAACGCGTGGACAATGTTCGTCGACAGCCCGGTCTGGGGGCATGGCACCGGCGGCTACCGGGTGTATTCCCTGCAGTTCTACAACGACGCGGGGCAGTGCGCGATTTCCTGTGTGCACCCGCACAACCAGTTCCTCTTCTTTGCCGCCGAACACGGCGTGATCGGCGTGCTGGCCTATGTGTGGTTGCTTCAGCGCGCGTTGGCGGCGGGCCTGGCGCTTCATGGGCGGTACCGTTTGCTGGCGGTGGCCTTCATGGCCATCCTGCTGGTCGACAGTTTCATCAACGGGCCGTTCTGGGTCACGACGGAGCGCCACTTCTTTGCTTCCATGCTGCCTCTGCTGCTGGCCGGATGGCACGCGGCGTCTCAGCCATCAGGGAGGCAGCGCGCATGATTCCACGCTGGAAGATCGAGCGCGAACTTGAGACCCTGCGCCAGCAGATCCAGGCCCTTCCCGAGCGCCTGCTTGGTCCCGCGCGCCAGCGACGGCTCGACGCCCGGTTCCCGTCGGATTACCAGGTGCTCAACGGCGCTGCGCCGCTCACACCGAAGGTGGCGATCTTTCTCGTGTACCAGCCCAGGGGCATGGCGGCGTCGGTGCTGGCGACCTGCCGGCACCTTTCCAGGCAAGGTTATGCCGTGTTGCTGGTGGCGAACTCGCCGGTGTCGGCGACGGACCAGCAGGCCCTGGGTTCGTGCATCTGGCGTTTCGTCGAGCGACCGAATTTTGGCTACGACTTCGGTGGCTACCGCGATGGCATCCGGCTGCTGTGGCACTGGTCGGTGGCACCGGAGCATCTCATCATCCTCAACGACAGCGTGTGGTTTCCGTTGAACGAGAACGAGAACATGGTGGCCTCCATGGAGCGATCGAGCGCCGGTTTCGTGGGTGCGCTGCGACATGTGGACCACCCGCAAGCCGACACCGAACACGCCGGCATCTTTCTCTCGTATTTCTTCCTGATCAAGCGCGCTGTGCTGAGCTCCCCAGTGTTCCTGGACTACTGGAACCACTATGTGGCCACCAGCAATAAGTACCTCACCGTGCGGCGGGGTGAACGGGGTTTCTCTCGCGCCCTCTTTGCGGCGGGAGTGCCCAGCGAGGGGATGTACTCACGCGACCGGCTGCTGAACGCCTTGGCGCAGCAGCCCGTGGAAGCGGTGGTGAAAACCCTGGAATACGGCGCCTACACCGACCCACACCTGCAACGCGAGCGCGACGAACTGATGGGAGCGGGGCCGCGCGACGCTGCCTGGCGTGCCCGGGCCATGGCGCACATCGAGGCGGTCACCGCCAAGCGCAATTTCCACTCCTCGTTCTGCTACGCCACCATCGGACTGCTGGGCGTGCCATTGCTCAAGAAGAACCGGGGCGAATTGCAGATCCGCATGCGGCGGCAGTATGTGCGCGCGGTGGAAGCGGGTGACCTGCCGCGGCCAGACGACGCCACCTTTGCCGAGATCGCAGCGAGCGCTGCGCAAGACCGATGAAACGCTTCAGGGCGCCAGCAGTGAATTGACCGGCAACAGATCGTCCGGCACCAGCCTGCCGCTGGCCTGGCGCAGGCGCAGGGCGCCGAGCAGCACGTTGTAGCGCGCCTGGGCCAGGTCGCGCTTGGTCTGGAACAGCTGGCTCTGCGCATTGAGCACGTCGATGTTGATGCGCACACCCACCTGGTAGCCCAGGCGGTTGGCGTCCAGTGCGCTCTGGCTCGACGCCTCGGCGGCTTCCAGGGCCCTGACCTGGCTCTGGCCCGAGACCACGCCCAGGTAGGCGCTGCGCGTATTCAGGTCCACGCCGCGCCGCGCGGCTTCCAGGTCGGTGCGCGCTTTTTCTTCCAGCGAAAGGGTTTCCTTCACACGGTTCTGGATCGAAAAGCCGGCGAAGAGTGGCATGTTGAACTGCACACCCACGCTGGCGTTGTTGGTGCGCACGTTGCCCGGCACGATGGCCACGGTCGACGGTGCGCGCCCCACCTGGTACTGAGCCACCAGATCGACGGTGGGCTTGTGTCCAGCCTCGGCCTTGGCCGTCTCCAGGCGGGCAATCTCCAGGGCGCGCGTGGCCTGCAGGATGGTGGGATGGGTCTCGTCGGCCAGGTTCACCCAGGCCTGCGGATCGGCCGGCAGCAGATCGGGCAGTGCCACCGGGGCAATCAGGGGCCGCGGCGTGACGCCGGGACGTCCCACGAGCTGGTCGAGTGCCAGTTTCTTCACCCGCAGGTCATTTTCAGCGGCGATCTCCAGCGCCACCACCAGGTCGTACTGCGCTTGCGCCTCGCGAGAGTCGGTCACGGTGGTGGTGCCGACCTCGAAGTTGCGCTTGGCGGCAGCCAGTTGCTCACCCACAGCGGCCTTCTGGGCCTGCACGAAGGTCAATGTGTCCTGGGCGGCGAGCACGTCGAAGTAGGCCTGCGAGGTGCGCAGGATCAGGTCCTGTTCGGCCTGCGTGAGTCGGGCCCGGGCAACGTCGATGGAAAGTTGGGCCTGCTCATTGACAAGTCTGTTGACCGGACGGTACAGCGGCTGGCTGGCCGACACGCCGGTGCTCTGGCTGTTGGTGGTGGCGTCGAGCAGGTTGTTGCTGCTGTCGCGCCGCGCCCAGCTGGCCGCTGCCGCCAGACCCACCTGGGGCAGCAGGCCCGCGCGAGCCTGGGCTGCGCGCGAAAGATCGGCTTCGTATTGCGATCGCGCCGAGAGGTAGGTGGCATCAAAGCCGCGTGCGGCATCGAACAGTTCCACCAGACTCTGCGCCTGCGCGCCCGTGGCCGCGCCCATGGCCAGCAGCGCCGCCAACGCGGTGCGGCGGAGGGCGGTCGGGCCGCGTCGGGCGGCGGAGGACGAGGCAATCGGGGCGTTCATGGAAGGTCCTTTGGATCAAGGCAGTGAGATGCGGGGCAAGGGGCTCAGTACATCGGCACGCTGGGATCGACTTCCTGCGACCAGGCGTGGATGCCACCGTGGATGTTGACCACGTCAGTGAAGCCGTTCTGCAGGAGGAATTGCACCACCTGTGCGCTGCGCGCACCGTGATGGCACAGGCAGGCGATGGGGCGTGTGCGGTCCAGCTCGAGGTAGCGCGCCGGCACGCTGCGCATGGGCATGCCCACCAGCTCGAATCCCTCTGGCTTGACGGACGCTGTCTGCAATTCCCAGGGCTCCCGGACATCGAGCACCACGGGCAAGCGGTCCGCAGTGGTGCTGGCTGCGGCGAGTTGCAGCCAGTCCTGGAGCTGGGCGGGGTGGATCGCTTTCATGTGCATCCTGGTGGACCGGGTTTGAATCAGAAGCGGAAGCTCGAAGGCGCGGGAAAGTTCCGCAGGCGGGGTGCCACCGTGTCCCACGGTTGTTCGGTCTGGAACGAGGCGTCGCCCGTGCGCGTGACGATGGTCGCGCGCATCATGGGCTCGAAGCCCACGATGGCGGCCAGTCGCCCGCCTTTGGCCAGAAGTGCCAGCAGGGTTGCGGGCACTTCTGCCACCGAGCCGCTGAGCACGATCGCGTCGAACGGGCCCAGGCTGGTACAGGCGGAGAATCCGTTGGCTGCGGCGTCGGCTTCGCGCACATCGACGTTGTGGATGCCAGCGGTCTGCAGGTTCTGGCGCGCCATACGGGCCAGTCCCGGGTTGATTTCCAGCGAGACCACGCTGTGCGCCAGGCTGGCGAGCAGTGCGGCCATGTAGCCACTGCCACTGCCGACCTCCAGCACCTTGTCGGTGGGCTTGAGCATCAGGTCCTGCAACATGCGCGCCTCGACCCGGGGCGCAAGCATCGCTTCGCCTTCCACCGCCGGGTGTGTCAAGGGCAATTCCAGGTCGGCAAATGCCAGCGACTGGTGGGCCGGCGGCACAAAGGCTTCGCGCCTGACCTGGGCCAGCAGGTCGAGCACGCGAGCGTCCAGCACCTCCCAGGGGCGGATCTGCTGTTCGATCATGTTGAAGCGGGCGAGGTCGAAGTTGGCGCCAACCGTTGTGTTCTGAGGGGACATTTTTATACTCCTTGGGGTATGTTATCTGAAGTTGCCCGATTCTACCGAGCGGCCTCTGGATGGGCTGTGTGGGCTGGGGCCATGCCGAAACGCCGCCGCAGCCAGTTGGTCAGGTCGTCCATGTAGCAATAGACCACTGGCACCACCACCAGCGTCAGCAGCGAAGACGTGATGACGCCGCCGATGACGGCCTGGCCCATGGGCGCGCGCTGTTCCGAACCCTCGGTGAGCGCGAAGGCCAGCGGCACCATGCCGAACACCATGGCCAGCGTGGTCATGAGGATGGGGCGAAGGCGCACGCGGGCGGCCAGCAGCAGCGCCGACTCCCGGTCCAGTGGCGGCCCACCGGCACGGCCTTCGCGTGCGCGGATGGCGAAGTCCACCAGCAGGATGGCGTTCTTGGTGACCAGGCCCATGAGCAGCACGATGCCGATGACCGAGAACATGCTCATGGTCGAGCCGAACATCAACAGCGAGAGCACCACGCCGATCAGCGTGAGCGGCAGCGAGGTCATGAGCGCCAGCGGCTGCAGGAAGCTCTGGAACTGGCTGGCCAGGATCATGTAGATGAAGATGATGGCCAGCGCCAGCGCCGATAGCGCGTAGCCGAAGGACTCCTGCATGTTCTTGGTGGAGCCGCCGAATTCGTAGCGATAGCCGGGCGGGAAAGCGATGGTGTCGAGCACCTGACGAATCTCGGTGGACACTTCGCCAGGTGAACGGCCGTACACGTTGGCGTTGATCGCCACTTCGCGGTTGAGGTTGCGCCGGTTGATCTGGTTCGGCCCCGTGGCGTCCACCACGTCGGCCACCTGGCCCAGGCGCACCACGCGGGCCGTGCCGTCGGCGGCGGTGCCCACCATGAACGGCAGGTTGGCCAGGTCGCTGGTGCGCTCGCGCTCGCCCGGTGCCAAACGCACGTTCACGTCGTAGCTCTGGCCGTCGGCGGCACGCCAGTTGCCCACCGTCGTGCCGGCCACCAGCGTGCGCAGGCTGGCGCCCACTGCAGCCACATTCAGGCCCAGGTCCGAAGCCAGGTCGCGCTTCATCTTCACGTCCACGGTCGGCTTGTTGGGCTTCACGCTGGCATCCAGATCGACCAGACCCACGATGGGACGGATGCGCTCCATCACGGTTTGCGTCAGCCGTTCCAGTTCGGCGAGGTCGTCGCCCTGAAGCGAGAATTCCACCTGCTTGTTGCCGCCCACCGCATCCAGCAGGCCGACGTGCGTGACGGTGATGCCCGGCACGCTGCGAAGGCGTTCGCGCAGACGCGCCGACATCGCATCGGCACTCAGCGTGCGGTCCTTGCGGTTGACCAGGCGCACGTAAATGCTCGCGTACATGGCGCCCTGCGCGTTGCCGGTGTTCAGCGTGGAGAGCGTGTACTGCACCTCCGGAAACTCGCGCAGGATGGCTTCGACCTGCCGCGTCTTGGCTTCGGTGGCCTGCAGCGACGACCCCACCGGCGTGTTGAAGCTGAGCGAGGTCTCGGAGAAGTCGGCCTTGGGCACGAACTCGGTGCCCAGCAGCGGCAGGATGAACAGGCTGCCGATGAAGGTGGCCAAGGCCAGTCCCAGCGTGGCGAGCTTGTGTTTGAGGGACCAGCGCAGTGTGTTTTGGTAGGTATCGGTGAGGTCGTCCTGGAAACGGTCGAACCAGCCGGTGACGCGGCCTATGGTCTTGTCGTACAGGCTCTGCGGCGCGCCGGTCTTGCCGTGCTTCTCTATTTCGGGGTCGTGCCAAACGGACGACAGCATGGGGTCGAGCGTGAAGCTCACGAACATCGAGATGAGCACCGCCGCCACCATGGTGATGCCGAACTCGTGAAAGAACTTGCCGATGATGCCGCCCATGAAACCAATGGGCAGGAACACGGCCACGATGGACAGCGTGGTGGCCAGCACCGCCAGCCCGATTTCCTGCGTGCCATCCATGGCCGCGTTGTAGGGCGTCTTGCCCATCTGCACGTGGCGCACGATGTTCTCGCGCACCACGATGGCGTCGTCGATCAGCAGACCCACCGACAGCGTGAGCGCCATCAGCGTGATCATGTTGATGGTGAACCCGAACAGGTTCATGAAAAAGAAAGTGCCGATGAGCGCGATGGGCAGCGTGAGCCCGGTGATGACGGTGGAGCGCCACGAATTCAGGAAAAGGAACACGATGAGCACGGTGAGCAATGCGCCTTCGATCAGCGTGCGGCGCACGTTGTCTACTGACACGCGGATCGGGCGCGAGCCGTCGGCGATCTGCTCCAGCCGCATGCCCGGCGGCAATTCCGCGCCGAGCGAGGTCACGGCGGCCTTCAGTCCGTCCGTGACGGCAATGGTGTTTTCGTCCTGCGCCTTCTGTACCTGCAGCAACAGCGTGCGCTGGCCGTTGTAGAGCGCCAGGCTCTCCACTTCCTGCGTGCCGTCGCTCACACGCGCCACCTGGCCCAGGCGCACGGCCTGGCCGCCGCGCCGCGCCACGATGATGTTCTCGAAGTCCTTCGGGTTCTGCAGGCGCGAAAGCACCTGCACCACGCGCTCGGCTTCGCCGGTCTTGAGCGTACCGACCGGCAGATCCTGGTTTTCGTTGCGCACAGCGGCGTTGATCTGCTCTGTCGTCACGCCAAGTGCCTCCATCGACGAAGGATCGAGGTCGATGTTGATCGCGCGCCGTGTGGGGCCGACCAGTGTGACGGAGCCGACACCGCGCACGTTCTCCAGCCGCTTCTTGAACACCTGTTCGGCCCAGGTGGTGAGCTCCACCGCGCTGGGCGTCTTGCCGTTCACTTCCTCGGGAATCACCGCCACCGACCAGATGGAGCGGCTCGCGGGATCGAAGCGCAGCACGCGCGGTTCTTCCACTTCGTCACGGAACACGGGACGCAGGATGGCGATCTTCTCTCGCACGTCTTCCGCCGCCTTGCGGCCATCCACCGTGAGCTGGAATTCGATGATGACGATCGACTGACCTTCGTAGCTGCGCGAGGTGAGGGTGTTGACGCCAGCGATGGCGTTGACGGCTTCCTCGACCTTCTTGGTGACCTCGGACTCCACGATTTCGGGCGAAGCGCCGGGGTAGGCCACCTGCACCACGACCACGGGGAAGTCAATGTTGGGGAACTGGTCGACCTGCAGACGCTGGAACGAAAACACGCCCAGGACCACGAAGGCGATCATCACCATCGTGGCGAAGACCGGGTTGCGCAGCGAGACCTGGGTGAACCACATGGCGGGGTGCTCAGGGGGTGGCCAGCTTCACGGCTGTGCCTTCGCGGATCAGGCCGGCCTGTGCACCGAGCACATGCGTGCCTTCGGAGAGCCCGGCGATTTCGCGCATGGGTTCCGTTCCGCGCAGTCCAGTCGCACCGCCGTTGACGGTCAGGTGCGCCACCGCGCCTTCGCGCACGATCTGGACATAGGGCTGCGGCTTGTCGTTGCGCACCGCCGAAGTCGGCACCGCGATCGCCTTGACCGAACCGGTCACCAGGTGTCCCTGCGCGAACAGGCCCTGGCGCATGCCAGGCGCTGCTGGCACACGCAGGTACACCAGCACGCTGCGGCTGCCGGCCTGCACACTCGGGTTGATGCGCGACACAGTGGCCTGCACCGGATCTGGCAGGCCCTCGACACGCAGCACGGCGGGCTGGCCCACGCGCACGGTCACGGCGTCGGCCGGCGAGATGGCCGCTTCCATTTCGAATGCGGAGAGGTCAACCACGTCGAACACGCGCGTGTCGATGCCGACACGCTCGCCGTTCTGCACCAGGCGGGCCGAAACCTGCCCGTTCAGGGGTGATCGGAGCGTGGTGTCGGCCAACGACTTTCTGGCGATGTCCAGCGCCGCCAGCGCGGCGCGGTGGTTGGCTTCTGCCGCAGCCAGGTTGTTGTTCGAGGTTTCCAGCGCGGTGGCGGAGATGAAGCCCTGGCGAACGAGTGCCTGGTTGTTGTCCGTGGCGCGCCTGGCAATGCTCACCTGTGCCAGCGCCGATTCCGCCTGCTGCGCAGCCTGACGCACGCGCGCCTGGGCCTCGGTACTGTCGATGCGCGCCAGCACTTCGCCGGCCTTCACTTCGTCGCCTTCGCGCTTGCTCAGCCCCTGGATCTCGCCGGCGGTGCGCGCCTTCACCGCGGCGGTCTGCAAGGCCTCGACAGAACCAGAAATTCCCACGGTCTGCGTGAGTTCCAGCGATTGCGCCGTCACCACGTCGCTGGCCGCCAGCGTGTAGACAGGAACTTTCTGCAGGGATTCGGCTGCGGCTCGCGCGTCTGCGGCCTGGGTCTTGCGTTTGTCCAGTGCGCGCACCAGACCCACGCCAATGCCCAGCACCAGCAAAGCCAGCAACAACCATTTGACCCAGGTGGCACGTGTGCGGGGAGCGTTCATGGACAAATCAAGGAAAAGTGGGCTCAGACAGGTTTGCCGGGCACGAGCATCCCGTTGAGCAGGAGATCGACCTGGTTGTCCAGAAAGCCGATCGGTTCGATCTGCTCCGACGACGGGCAGCATGGCGCCATGGAGTGTTTCCACATCAGCAGGAAGATCATGGGCGCAATCAGGCTGTAGACCGCGTACTCCAGTCGCAGGGGCCGGAACTCGCCACGGTCAATGCCGCGCTGCAGCACTCGGCGCAGCAGGTCGTGGCCGGGCGTGATGACCTCCTGCTGGTAGAACGCGGCGATCTCCGGAAACATGCCAGCCTCGCTCATGACCAGTTTGGTGATGCCGGAAGCTGCCGAATTGCCGATGCGTTCCCACCACGACTGCATGCAGTAACGGAGCAGTTCGGCGCTGTCGCCGCCGAACTGTTGCAACTCCTCGTTCCACTCGGTGAATCGGCCTGCGATGTTTTCGCGCACCACGGCCTTGAACAGCTCTTCCTTGCTCGGGAAATAGAGGAAGAGCGTGCCCTTGGAGACGCCCGCGCGGGCGGCGACTTCTTCGACGCGGGTCGAGGCAAAGCCCTTCTCTACGAAGAGCTGCAGCGCGGCGTCGAGCAGCTCACCCGGACGCGCTTCCTTGCGCCGGGCGCGGCGCTGGCGCGGCTCCGATTCGGCGTCAACAGGCGGGGGTGAGGCTGGCATGGGCGTAGGTTAATGACCGATGGGTTAGTAATATACCCCATGGCCCGCGCCGGTTCGTTTCCCGCCGGTAAAGCCGGCGCTCCGAAAATCAGGAAAACGCCGCGATGCCGGTGATCGCGCGTCCGAGAATCAGCGCGTGCACGTCGTGCGTGCCTTCGTAGGTGTTCACCACCTCCAGATTCACCAGATGGCGCGCCACACCGAACTCGTCGGAGATGCCGTTGCCGCCCATCATGTCGCGCGCCAGGCGAGCGATGTCCAGCGCCTTGCCGCAGCTGTTGCGCTTGAGGATGGAGGTGATCTCCACGGCGGCGGTGCCTTCGTCCTTCATGCGCCCCAGCCGCAGGCAGCCTTGCAGGCCCAGGCTGATCTCGGTGAGCATGTCGGCCAGCTTCTTCTGGATCAACTGGTTGGCGGCCAACGGGCGGCCGAACTGCTGGCGGTCCAGCACGTACTGGCGGGCGCGGAAGTAGCAGTCTTCGGCCGCGCCCAGCGCGCCCCAGGCAATGCCGTAACGTGCGCTGTTGAGGCAGGTGAACGGGCCCTTCAGGCCGCGCACTTCAGGAAAGGCGTTCTCCTCCGGGCAGAACACGCCATCCATCACGATCTCGCCCGTGATCGATGCGCGCAGGCCGACCTTGCTGTGAATGGCGGGGGCGCTGAGGCCCTTCATGCCTTTGTCCAGAATGAAGCCCCGAATGGCGCCTTCGTCGTCCTTGGCCCAGACCACGAACACGTCGGCAATCGGCGAATTCGTGATCCACATCTTGGAGCCAGAGAGGCTGTAGCCACCGTCCACCTTCTTGGCGCGCGTCACCATGCTGCCGGGGTCGGATCCGTGGTTGGGTTCGGTCAGGCCGAAGCAACCGATCCATTCGCCGGTGGCGAGCTTCGGCAAGTATTTCTGCTTCTGCGCTTCTGTGCCGAACTCGTTGATGGGCACCATCACCAGCGAGCTCTGCACGCTCATCATGGATCGGTAGCCCGAATCCACGCGCTCCACTTCGCGCGCCACCAGGCCGTAGCACACGTAGTTCAGGCCGGCGCCGCCATACGCTTCGGGAATGGTCGCGCCCAAGAGGCCCAGCTCGCCCATCTCGCGGAAGATGGCCACGTCGGTCTTCTCGTGGCGGAAGGCTTCCGTCACGCGGGGCAGCAACTTTTCCTGGCAGTAGGCGCGCGCGGCGTCCATCACCTGGCGCTCGTCGTCGTCGAGCTGCTGCGCGAGGTGGAAGGGGTCTTCCCAGCTGAAGCTGGCCTTGGCTTTGGTGGGGGAAAGCATGGTGGTTGTCTCCGATTCTGGGCAAAGAGCCATTGTCGACTGGACATGCATACTTGTCTAATATCGTCCCTGTATTCATTGATCCAGAAATCATATTCATGGAATTTCGCCACCTGCGTTATTTCCTCGTGCTGGCTGAAGAATTGCATTTCGGGCGGGCGGCGCAGCGCCTGTCCATCACCCAGCCGCCGCTTTCTCTCAACATCCAGCAACTCGAAGCCTCGGTGGTCGCGCAGCCCTTCACCCGCAACAGCCGGGGTGTGCAGCTCACAGCGGCGGGCGTGGCTTTTGTCCCAGCGGCGCGTGCGCTGATCGATCAGGCCGGCCAGGCCGCCCGCGAAGCGCGGGAGGTGGCGCAGGGGCTGGTCGGCAGCTTGCAGATTGGTTTTGCCGGCACGGTGCTTTACCGGGGCCTGCCGCAGATGCTCAAGGGCTTTGCCGCCGAGCACCCGAAGCTTCGCCTGGCCTTGCGCGAACTGAGCTCGAGCGACCAGCAGATCGACCTCATGCACGAACGACTGGACGTGGGGTTCGTGCACACCACGCGGGTGCCCGCCGGCTTCTCGCAGATTCTGGTTTCCAGCCAGCCTTTCGTGGCCTGCCTGCCCCTGGGCCACGCGATGGCAGGGCGCAAGCGGCTCACGCTGGGCGCATTGCACGGCGAGCCTTTCGCCATGATCTCGCGCGCCGTCTCGCCCGATTACCACGAGCGAATCCTCGGGCTCTGTGCCGACGCGGGTTTTTCCCCAGAGGTTCGCTACGAATTGCGCCACTGGCTCAGCGTGGTCTCACTGGTGGCGCAGGGGCTTGGGGTGGCGCTGGTGCCGGCGGCCATGCAGCAGGCCAATCTGCCCGGTGCCGTGTTTGTGTCGCTTCAGGGTGCAACGGCACCCTACGAGACCCACTGCCTCTGGAAGACCGACAGAGACCAGGCCGCGCTGGGGGCATTCCTGGCGGTTGTGCGCGCGGCGGCGCAGTCGGTACATTCGGTGGGCTGACGTTTCTGGAGAGATGCAATGAGTGACAAACAGGTGCTGGTGTTGGGCGGTGGCTGCTTCTGGTGCACCGAGGCGGTGTACGTGGGGGTCAAGGGCGTGACCGATGTGGAGTCGGGCTACAGCAATGGGCAGGTGAAGCAGCCGAGCTACGAGATGGTGTGTACCGGGACCACGGGTCACAACGAAGTGGTGCGGCTGGAATACGACCCGGCGCAGATCAGCACGCGCGAGATCCTGGAGATCTTCTTCGTGGTGCACGACCCGACCACGCTGAACCGCCAGGGCAACGATGTGGGCACGCAGTACCGCAGCGGCATCTACTTCACCACGCCCGAACAGCAGCAGGTGGCACAGGCGCTGATTGATGAACTCGTCAAGGACAACGCCTTCGGCAAGCCCATCGTCACCGAGGTGAAGGCGCTGGACAACTACTGGCCCGCCGAACCCTATCACCAGGATTTCTTCGAGCGCAACCCGCACCAGGGCTATTGCATGGCGGTGGCCGCGCCCAAGGTGGCCAAGTTCCGCAAGACTTTCACGCGTCTGGCGAAATAGCGCCCTGTGAACGCCTGGCTTGCAGCAGCGGCCAGCAGACGATGACCGCCAGACCCAGCAATACCAACGCGGCAGCCCCCAGCTTCCACAGCGGCAGGGGCTCGCCCAGCAAGAGTGCCGAGGCGCTCATGCCGAACACCGGCACCAGCAAGGCCCAGGGCGCCACCGTGGCCGCCGGGTGGCGGGCCAGCAGCCAGTTCCAGGCGCCGTACGCAAACAACGTGTTGCCCACGGCCTGCCACAGCACGCTGGCCCACACCAGTGCGCTGGCCTGCTGAACGCCTGCGACCATGGCCTGAGGGCCTTCGAACCACCACGACAAGACGAA
>Ga0070752_1001964_pt1 | contig 13794 bp, 15 predicted proteins | sample VirMetDEL_Aug_30_FD_77440 | JGI IMG/M metagenome (GOLD analysis project Ga0070752, IMG submission 77440) | Aqueous microbial communities from the Delaware River and Bay under freshwater to marine salinity gradient to study organic matter... | ecosystem: Environmental > Aquatic > Marine > Coastal...
ATTGCGCCCAGCTGATCCGTTTGAGCGAGAGGATGGCGAACAACACGATCAACGCGCCGCTGATGACGTCGTTCCAGGTCATCAGCAGCGCGCGAGTGGCGACCTCGGGTAGATCACGCTCGGCTGCGAGGCGTGGCAGGTCGAGGTCGCCCGGCGCTACGTTCATGTAGCCGAAGATAAAGGGCGCACTCAGCACCCAAAAGCCGAGCAATACATTGACGAAGTGGCACCAAAGCGTCGCGATGTGGCGCCGCTCCATCATTTGCATATGCGCGTCCATCCCCATATCGGACGACATGGCGCTTTGGCGTAGATACTCTCCCTGATGCTCCATAGATTTTTGTCCTCTGCGCTGAAGTACGCTGTGGCGACAGAAAATCGCACTTGTTACGATGAGCAGCAGGGCTCAGAGTCAATTCGGCCAGCGTGTAGCTTGGCCTATTCAGGATGCGTGACCACGATTTCTAGTCCGACAGCAGCGCAACTTCCGCTTCACATTTACATTAACGCTGGGATTAATAGCCTAACCCCGCTCCAGGTGGTTATAGCTGTTTCTTTTGGTCGAGCCATGTAAGCGGAACATAGCGCTGCATTTCGTTACTTCTAACTGCTTCGACATATAGCCATGCCAGAGCAGCAAACTACGAGTTACGCTGCCATACGCTCGCATTCTTCAGCGCACTTCATGCACGCCTTGGCGCAGTCTTGGCAGTGATCCACTTGATGTTTTGCGCATTCCTCTCCGCAAGCGCGGCAGACCTTGGCGCATAGTGCACAGAACTCTTTAGCGTACTCACTTTCGCGGCTCATCAAAGTGGCAGCCAGCGTACAAATGTCCGCGCAGTCGCGGTCAAGCTCGACGCATCGAGCCATCATTTTTACATCATCTTCACGTAGGCAAGCAGAGGCGCACGTTTCGCACACCAGCGCGCAGTTCGAACAAGCTTGGATGCAGGAAGTGAACATTGAATTGGTCATTGCGTTCTCCAGAGTTCGATAGTTGTATGGCGATGTGGTTTGCTAGTCGAATAGCCGCATCAGCGTTAGCAAGCACAGAAATACGACATACCCCTGTCGCACCCGTTTCATTCATCTTGATTACAATGCTGTAAGGTTGCCGGGCCGAGGTATAGACGCCGGACAACTACTAAGGCGCGAGGATCCAGACCGTTTGATAGCCTGACCGGCTTCATTTGTGCGCCCTAAAAGGCAAGGGCGACATGGGCAACTAACGGTAGACATGACTAGTAGCGCTGAGTGGACAATCGGCTGAAGTGACAACCGCCTAGACCACCTTCTTTACGAGCCCGGCAGCCTAAGGGCAATGTCCTAAAATCGCGGGCAGACCATGTACAGGACATCGCCATCCGTCCTGCCGCACCGAACTTTGTTACAAATGGGGCAGTCGGTTGAGAACACCTCGAAGAGCTCAGCGCCGCAAAGGAGTTTCCGATGGCTTTAGCCGTTCGCTTTCATGACCAGCTCTCACATAACAGCACCGCCTCCCTTGGCGACGAAATTCTGGCGGGCTTTGCCGCGAGACCCAAATGGGCTTCGCCAAAATTTTTCTACGATCGCCGCGGGTCTGAACTCTTCGAAAAGATAACCGAGCAGCCCGAGTACTACCCTACGCGCACCGAGGAGCTGATACTCAGCCTGGCGGCCCACGACATAGCGGAGATTGCCGGCCCCGAAGCAGACCTGATCGAGCTGGGTAGCGGCGCCAGCCGCAAGGTGCGTCTGCTGCTCGAAGCCATGCGGCCGTCGAGCTACCTGGGCATCGACATTTCCGAGGACTTTCTGCGCAGCAGTACCTTGCAACTGGCAGCTGATTATCCTTGGCTCGACGTTCACGCACTGTGCGCCGACTTCTGCGACGAGTTGCATCTACCGGAGGGCTTCGACAGCGTCTGTCCGCTGGCCTTTTTCCCCGGCTCAAGCATCGGTAACTTCACGCCGACTCAGGCCCAGCAGTTCTTAACTCGTCTACACTGCCTATTGCCGGTGGGTAGTGGCCTGCTGGTCGGGGTTGACCTTATAAAGAGCAAGACGGTACTAGAAGCGGCTTACAACGATGCGGCGGGTGTCACCGAGGCGTTCAACCTCAACCTGCTGGAACGAATCCGTTGCGAACTTGACAGCGACATCGATCCGAGGCGCTTCATGCACAAGGCGATCTTTAACGAAGGCCAGTCGCGCATAGAGATGCACCTTGTAAGCCGTGAGGCCCAGGATGTGACCATAAAAGGACGGCGCTTCCACTTCGAGGCGGGCGAAAGCCTGCACACCGAGAACTCATATAAATACAGTCTCGCCTCTTTCGCCGCGCTTGGGCGCAGCGCCGGCTTTGAGAGCATTGCGCAGTGGACCGATCCGCAGCAGCTATTCAGCGTTCACTACCTGCAACGCAGCGTCTAGTACCCGCGACGCTGCGCCGGCTCGTTACGAAAGCAGTCGACCCGGCACATCGATTGGAGGCCCGATGGAACTGGTTGCACTTTCGCTTATCGTACTGGTCATGCTCGTTGCCGGGCTGGCCTTGCAAAGGCCGTGGCAGCGTGAGCTGCCGGCTTGGCCGCAGCGCGCACCGTTTCTCGGCGGTGGCCAACCGGACAGCCACGCCTGGAGCCGCTTTCACGTTCGCTACTACCCAATGACGTTGCTGCTGATCGCCTTCGAGATGGAGATGATGTTCATGTACCCCTGGGCGGTGGTGTATGTGGCCGAGGGCATGAAGGCGATGATGGAGATGGGCATGTTTCTCGCCATTCTCTCAGTGGGCATCGTCTACGCCTGGCGCGAGGGCGTGTTCCGGTGGCAGTAGGCCTTTTGCGACGCCTTGCGGCCGCTCGCCCAGCGCCGGTTTTTGTCGCCGTTGGGATGGATGCGGGCCCGGTGCGTGAGGTTCTGGCGCTGAACCCGCGCGTCGAACTGGTGGATTCGCCACGGCACGCCAGTGTCCTCTTGGTCGCAGGCGGCGTGCCGCCGGATCAGCACGACGCGCTACGGCGGGTTCACAGCCAGCTACCGCGACCGGCCGCTTCCCTGTGGTTCCGAAGCGATCCGCTGATCGAATTGGACCAGGCGCGGCGCATTGACCGGCTCGGCGATCTCCCGGCCGAGATAGCTCGCCTGCACCGCGCGCTTGTCGGAGGAGACATGCCCGGCGAGCCGGGCCTTCTGCCGGACCAGCCACCCCATCCATGGCAAGGCAAGGGCAAGCACGGACAGGGCGGCGAAGGCATGATGGGCGGCGTGCCCTACGGTCGGGCGATGGCCATGGCCATGATGGACGATCTGCGCGACGGCCTGCAGCTCGATTCGCTGTCCTTCACGCTGGGGCCTTTCTACCGTGCCCTGCCGCCCGGTTTGCAACTGAAACTGACCCTGCAGGGCGATCTGCTGCAGATGGCGATGATCGAGTCCAGCGCTTACCCCGTGCACCTACCGGCGCTTTTCTTCGAGGCGCTGCAACGACCAATGCCTATAGCCGCGCTGGAAATAGAGCGGGCGCGCTATCACCTCTATCGCCTGGCGCAGCTGATGCGCATCGCTGGTCTCGGGTCGCTGGCACAACGCACGCTGGCCGATGCTGCACGGATACAGCCGGGCTCACGCCTGCCGGATCTGTATCGGCGCATCACGCGCAGCGGTTTGCTACAAAGTTTTAACCCCGGGTTGGGGCAGCTCGACATGCACCAGGCACGCATGCTTGGCGGTGTGGCCTGGCGCGCCGCGGGCATGCCGCACGACGCTCGATCCGACGACCCGAGTTACGCCCGGATCGGTTTCGAGCCGCTGACGCACGAGGGCAGCGATGCCCGTGCCCGGCTATTGCAGACGGTCGCGGAAATCTCCCAGGCGTTGAGCCTCGCCACCGCAGCCAACGAATTGCAATTGCACACGGGCAATACCGAGCGAGTCGAAACCCCAAAAGGTGAACTGAGCACAGAGCAGCGACCTGCCGATGCCAGTCATCTGTTGATGGACCTTTTGCCCGGACTCGAGTGGAGCCAGGCGCTGCTGCTGATCGCCGGCCTGGATACCGCTGCGCTTTCGCCCTACCCGATGGAACGACAGCAGGCAGCGCTATGCTGACCGAGCTGCTGCTGCCTGTGTTACTGGTCTGCTTGACCCTGGTTTTGGGCCCCTACCTGCTCGCCGTGATCGATGGTGCCATCGCCGCTGCCGTCGGGCGTCGCGCCACTGGCAGCCTCTGGCTCGCGCCGTTACATCGCGGCGCCTGGCTATGGCTGCAGCCGCGCAACCACACCGAACGTCCGGACAGCCTCAACTGGCAACTCGCGCCTGCGGCCTATCTGGCTCTGGCCGCAGCCGGGCTGGCCGTGGTGCCCTGGTCGGCCACGCTGATCCCGACCGATATCAGCACCGGGCTGGTGCTCTGGGGCTCGGTAGAGGCGCTGGCCACGGTGGTGATATTTCTGCATGGCTGGTCGGCCAACGCACTGTTACCGCTGATTGGCGCCTATCGCTATGTGGCGCTGGGCCTGTCCTACATTCTTATCAGCATGTTCGTGCTGATTGGCGTGGCGCTGCCGGCTGAGTCACTGCAGGTGTCTGCGGTGGTCGAGTCGCAGCAAACGCTGTGGAATGTCATCCGCCAACCGCTGGGCCTGCCGCTGTTTCTCATCGTGGGGCTGGGTGTGAGCTTTTGGGGGCCGTTGAATTTCGCTGATTCGACTGATCTGGCAGGCGGCACCGCATCTGAAATCAGCGGCCCGTCGCGGCTCGTCTGGCAATGGGCGCGCGCAGCGATGCTGGTGGCCTTCAGCGCCATGGCGGCGACCGCCTTTCTCGGCGGCTGGCTCGGGCCCTGGCTCCCCGGCCCGCTGTGGCTGATCCTCAAATCCCTGGCGCTGATGGCGCTGCTGCTCTGGCTTGGCCATGCGCTGGCGCGCGTCTCGCCGGAACGCTTCGTGACCCTGGCCTGGGTGCTGTTCCTGCCGCTGTCCTTCGCCGATCTGGTCTGGGCTGGGTTGGAGGCGATGCGCTGATGCTTGTCGATATCGCTTTTTTCATTTTTGCCGCTATTGCGCTGTTTACCGGCTGGCGGGTGTTCTGCACCGATTCGATGATCCGCGCCTCATTCCTGTTGCTGGTGTCGTTCATGGCGATCGGCGCGATCATGTTGCTACTCGCCGCCGAATATCTGGGCGTGGCGCTGTGGTTCATGATGGCGGTGGAAATGACCGTGATGGCGCTGTTCATGGTCATGTTCATGATGAACCCCGCCGGTCTCAACCCGATGAACATGGTTCACCAGCCGCGCATCGCCATCGCGGCTGGTATCGCGATATTCCTGGCGCTGGGCGCCGTTGCCCTGTTCTCCGATTTCTCCGCAAACCCGGCGCCGGCCGATCTCGACCCGGTGCGCTCACTGGGCACAGAAATGCTCGGCCCCTCGATGCTGGTATTCGAATCCGCCGGGCTTGTGCTGCTGGCGACGATGATCGGCGTGGTGGTGATGTCCAGCCACCGAGGCCGCTATGGTGCATCCGGCGAAGGCTCGATGCCGCCCGGCCTGAACCCTGGCGGTGATCCGGCCGGGATGCCAGCCAAAGAGGAAGATGAGGACAACGGGCAGAAAGAAGAGGACCAGCAAAGCGAAGACGAGCCACACGGAGGCGAACATGAGCACAGACACTGAGCGCAGCCGGGAGACGTTCCCATGACCCTGACCACGCTGCTCCTGCTAGCCGCCGGTCTGATTGGCATCGGTGTGTACGGCGCGCTGTCCCAGCAATCCTTCGTCATGCTGATGATGGGGCTGGAACTGATCCTCAACGGCGTGATGCTCGCGGCGGTCGCATTCTGGGCCATGGTCGGCGGTGGCGTGCCACAGGGCCAGTTGCTGACCATCGTGGTGATGGCGGTGATGGCGATCGAAATGGCCATGGGCTTCGCCCTGGTGGTGGCGGTGTACCGCGCCAAGCAGGCCGATACCACCGAAGCGCTCGATGGGTTGAAGCACTGATGCTCTGGCTAGTCGCGCTGATTCCGCTGCTCGCCGCGCCGGTGCTGTATGGCCTGGGCCGGCGCGGCGGACCGGCGCTGCTGGGCTGGGCATCGGCAGCCATCGTACTTGGTACTTTCGGGCTTGCTTGGGCTGCGGTCATTGGTGACTGGAGCGGCAGCTACCGCTGGAGTGCACAGGTCGTGTTGTCAGCAGCACTGTCGCCAGCTGGCGGCGTATTTGCCCTGATCGTGCCGCTAGTGGCCGCGCCAATTCTCCTCTACAGCGCCTATCACGAAGCCGAGGCATCGAGCGGAACCGCGCTCGCTCGACTTATCGCCTTGCTGCTGGCTTTTGTAGGCGCGATGGAATTGCTGGTGCTGGCCGCCGACCTGTTGACTTTGCTCATAGCCTGGGAGCTTGTCGGCGCGCTGTCCTGGGCGCTCATAGCCCATCACTGGCCAAGCGACCGTACCGTGCGGGATGCAGCCTGGGCGTTTCTGGTGACCCGCTTCGGTGATCTGGGGCTGTATATCGCGGCAGGCGCGGCCTTTGCCGGTACCGGTTCGTTCGACTTCGTCGAACTGGCGCAGCTCGACGGTACTCCGCTGCATGTATTTGTTGGCGGCATTCTGCTCGCCTGCGCCGCCAAGTCGGCACAGCTGCCGTTTTCGCCCTGGCTGTTTGCTGCCATGTCCGGGCCGACACCGGTTTCCGCGCTGCTGCACGCGGCAACCATGGTGGCCGCTGGCGTCTACTTACTCATTCGTCTGCATCAAACTCTGGATGCCGTCGCCTGGTTCGCCCCCCTGGCGATTGGGCTCGGACTGGCGACGGCGCTGGCCGGTGGCGTGGTCGCCAGTCTTCAAGGCCATGCAAAAAAGCTTCTGGCAGCCTCGACGTCGTCGCACTACGGATTGATGTGGCTGGCGGTAGGCGCCGGCTATCCCGGTGCGGCGCTGCTGCACTTCGTCACGCACGCGTTTTTCAAAGCCGGTTTGTTTCTCGCCGCCGGGATCGCCGAGCACCATGTCGGCAGTTATTCGCTTGGCGATATGCGCCTGGGTCGAAAATTGCCTGGCATCGCCCTGGCAACGCTGCTCAGCAGCCTGGCATTGGCGGGCGCCCCCCCGCTAGGCGGCGCCTGGAGCAAGGAGCAACTGATAGGTGCCGCGAGCCATCATGCGGCTTGGCTGGCACTGATCGCCATGCTGGCAGGCGCACTCAGCGCGCTCTATGCAACACGCTTTCAGTGGATGGCGTACGGCCCGGCGGCGTTCGACTTCACACCTCCGCGCGCACGCGGTCCGGGCCATACCCCGCCAGAGGCGCTAGCGCTATACGTGCTCGCCGGGGGCACGCTGGCATTGTCGCTGCTCTGGTGGCCCGGCTTCGCCGAAACGCTTTCCGACCGTTTGGGCATTGAAATGCCGCCCAGCAAGAAATGGGAAATCCTTGGTTCGCTGCTGTTCGTGGCGCTTGGCATCCTGCTCGGTGCCCTTGCAGTCCGCAGGCACTGGGCTAACCGCGATGAAGCTAACCGCCGTTTTGTAACGGTCAGCGATTGGCTGGGCATTCCAACCGTCGCCGGGCGCACTGCGAGCAGGCTAATGAACATCAGCTACGCACTGGCGCGCTTCGATGATCGGATCGTAGATGCCGGTATCCAGCGGATGGCCAGCTATCGCGCCTTTTCCAACCGCCTCGGTCGCTTCGATGACCGGGCCGTAGACGGCGGTATTCGTCTGACTGCCCGTTTCGGCGCCTGGTTTGCCAGCTTCGGCAACCGTCGCGGCGAAGCGCTGTTCAATGGCCTCGTCGATACCGTTGCGCAAGTCACCGGATGGCTCGGCCAACGCACCCGGCAGCTGCAGAGCGGCCAGATGCACCACTACTACACGGGCATTGCTGTCGGACTGGCTGCGGTGTTTCTCATACTCGCAATAGGAGGCCTGCCTTGATCCTCACCGCCGCCGTCGGTTTGCCCCTGCTGGGTGCGCTGGCCCTCGCCGTGATCCCCCGCTGGGGCGAAGTTTCCGCTCGGACCTTCGCCACCCTCATGGCTTTGCTTTCGCTGCTCTGCCTGTGCCTGGCCTGGACGCGTTTCGAGCCGTCGGGCGAGCTGTTTCAGCTGATCGAGGAAGTCCCCTGGGTGCCGGGGCTCGGCATGGCCTGGCGCCTCGGCGTCGACGGCATCGCGCTGGCGGTCGCGGCCATGAGCGCGCTGGTGTTTGTTGCCAGCATCGTCTACCCGGTGGACACGAAGAACCGTGCCGCGCATTACTACGCCTGGCTGCTATTCCTCCAGGGGGTGTCGCTGGGTGTGTTCCTCGCGCTCGACTTGCTGTTGTTCTACGTGTTCTTCGATCTGTCGCTGGTCGGAATGTTTTTCCTCATCGGTCGCTGGGGCCACGGCGAGCGCCAGGTCTCAGCGCTTAAGTTCTTCCTCTATACATTCTGCGGCTCACTGCTGATGCTGCTCGCGTTCATCGGTTTGTACCTGTCGGTCATGCCGCACACTTTCGATATGCGCGTGTTGATCGCCGAACAACCGATGACCAATTCGGCCATTCCGGCCGGGCTGGTATTTCTCGGTTTGATGATCGGATTGGCGATCAAAACGCCGCTGGTGCCGGTGCACACCTGGCTGCCACAGGCGCACGTCGACGCTCCGGCGCCGGCCTCGGCGATCCTCGCCGGTGTGCTACTGAAAATGGGCACCTTCGGCATCGTGCGCATCCCCTTCGCGATGATGCGTGAAACCTTTGCCGCCTATGCCTGGGTCATCGCGCTGGTTGCGGTGCTGTCGATCATTTACGGCGCGTCGGTGGCGCTCGGCCAGCGCAACCTCAAGCGGCGGATCGCCTACACCTCGATCAATCACATGGGTTACACAGTGCTCGGCATCGCCGTCGCCGGCACGCTGCTCAGCGGCAACGAGGCGGCGCGGCAACTGGCGCTGATCGGCGCGACCGTGGAGATGGTCGCCCACGGTCTGATCACCGGCAGCCTGTTCCTGATCTGCGGCTCGTTCTGGCAGCGCACCGGCGAATACGAGATGGCGCAATACGGCGGCCTGGCCAAACGAGCGCCGCTGCTCACCGGCTTCGCCGTGCTGGCCGCCTTCGCCAGCCTCGGCTTGCCGGGTCTGGCTGGGTTCGTTGCGGAATTCCACGTTTTCGCGGGCACCTTCGCGGTCTATCCCTGGCTCGCGGTGATCGGCATCTTCGGCATCCTGATCACCGCCGCGCTGTTCCTGCAGACGCTGCAACAGCTGTTCTTCGGTGAACTGCCGCAGCGGTGGAGCGGCTTCACTGACCTCGACCGCCGCGAATGGCTGGTGCTCGGGGCACTCGCGGCCGCCTTCGTGATCATCGGCGTCGCACCGCAGTTTCTGCTCAGCGTTATCGAAGCCAGCGCCGGCTGGCTGGTGGGCACACGCTGATGCCAGTCGGCGACCTGTTACCGGAGATTTGCCTGCTGCTGGGCGCAGTGGCGATCGTCCTCGCTTCGTCGTTTTTGCCCCAGCGGCGGCTGGGCTGGATGGCTGGGCTTGCTCTGCTGGCGATCACCTGCTCGGCCGGGTTCGCTCTGGCGCAATGGGGACAGCCCGCGCGGCTGACCTTTTCCGGTGTGTGGGCGCTGGACGGGCCGGCTATCGCGGCGAAGCTGATCATGCTCGCAGCCGTGGCGGTGGTGGTGGCCTTGTCGCCCCGCTGGTTTGCGCAGGATCACCGGCACGGCGAATTCTATGCGCTGCTGCTGTTCTCCCTGCTCGGCGTGATCATGCTTGCCTCGGCCAGCGACAGCATGGAGCTGTTGGTCGGCATGCTGCTGTCTTCGGCGGCGAGCTATCCGCTGGCAGCGTTCCATCGAGGCTTCGCTCCGGCACTCGAAGCGGGCATGAAGTATTTTCTGATCGGGGCGCTGACCAACACGTTGCTCTGCATCGGCGTGGTCTGGCTGTTCGGCTTGACCGGCGACACCGGCTATCCAGAGATTGCCGCCCGCCTGGCACAAGGAGTCGACGGGCTGCCGCTGCTAGTCGCTACCGGCTGCATCGTCATCGGCCTGACGTTCAAGCTCGCCGCGTTTCCTGCCCATGCCTGGATGCCGGATGTCGCGCAGGCGTCGCCGGCACCCGCGGCGGCGTTTCTCACAGTAATACCGAAAATCGGTGCGGCGGTCGCGCTGGCACGCTTCGTCACCTTGCTGCCTCCCTCCCCCGAGGTGACGATGCTGATCGCCTTGCTCGCTGCCATCACCATGACCCTGGGTAACCTGGCGGCGTTGTGGCAGCGGGACGTGCGCCGCCTGCTGGGTTGGTCGGCGGTCGCACAGTCCGGCTTCGCACTCATGGCAGTGGCAGTGATACAAACCAGCCCTGACGCCCTGCCCTCGCTGCTGCTGTTTCTGCTGACCTACGCAGTCGCCAATCTGGCCGCATTCAGCGTGGTGATCCAGCTGCGCGGGCGGACGGCACTGGACGATTACGCCGGCCTGGCTCGTGCGGCGCCGGGGCCTGCGCTCGTACTAACGGTGGCGCTGCTGTCGTTGGTCGGCATTCCGCCACTGGTTGGCTTTTTTGGCAAGTTCCTAGTGTACCGGACCACGCTTGAAGGCGGTTTCGGCTGGCTGGCATTGATCGCGGTGCTGAATTCCGCAGTCTCGCTGTTCTATTACCTGAGAGTCGCCGGCATCATGGTTTTTAATCGGCCTGCCGCTGCCGTACACCGTCTCGAGGGCTTCAGCTGGATCGTCATGTGGTCGGTGGGCATCCTGCTACTGCTGGGAGGGCTCTGCATCGAGCTGCTGGTCAATGCGCTACAGCACGTCGGCAGCTTCGCAGCCAGCGGACTAGGTGGGTCGGGATACCTCTGATACATATCCGCCGGGCACAGCTGTATGGTGTCCAGGCATCCCTCCACTCAAGGACATGATCTGACGGTACGGTTCGATCAGACCGTACAGGCTGCCACCTTGCCGGCCCCGGACGAACCGATCCACTACTGATAGAAATGCAGGCCGCCTGAATCTCGCTGTGACATACCGGTGGTGAACAAGATTCTACTTAGTACACCTCAGAAGAGGTTTACCACCTCGAAGACGTGGGTAGCACTGCGTTAGGTGGCGGAGCACATTCACAGCGCTTGGAAGCTAGGCAAGCGCAATGTCCAGCTGGGCAGACCCGGTTGCCAAGCGTAGCTTTTGCGACCGCTGCCGGCCTAACTTGACGTTATATTTTACGCTAAAGCTTTCATTAGCAGCCGCTGGTCAATAACAGAAAGGACGATTTGCCCGATGGATTATGCCAGTGCTGGCAATCCATGGAGCTCATCGGGGCACCGTGGTGGCGGTGCAGCTGTACCAGCCGCGGTAGCCGATACGCAGCCCTTGCTCGAGCTCGAAGTGCATGTCGGCTTCGCGATGTTGCACAGTGTTCGCGTCGCCCTGCCCGGGCGGTTCTGCAATGCTAACCTCGAGCTTCATTCCTTCGGCTGTTAAATAAATAATTCCTGGCTTGATGCTCTGCGCAGACAGCGCCACCAACCGCCCATGTATTTTGACTAGCCCTTTATCGGCCGTTTTGATTTGGCCCGGCTCACTGAAAGCCACAACCGGTGGGCTTTCAACGGTGTATGAGAAACTACAATACGACCCGCTGCCTAGCACTTTACGGACTTCGGCTGCTTCGAGCGTTTGCGGATCAATGGTAGGTATATCCGGCGACTGAACTGCCTCCCTGGCACCTAGCAGTTCAGGCATAGGGTCTGGCATCGGTGCCTGTTCCATACCTTCTCCCGGTGCTGGGTCACCACAGGCTGACAGCAGGGCAAATATGATCGGCGGAAGCACCCTGGTGAAGTGCGCACCGGAGATACAGCGCTCGCGATCATGCATCAGTCGACCCTCTCGAGATCGTTAATTAAATACTTCATCTCGGATATCTCCCGTCGCTGCGCCTCGATTATTTCATCCGCAAGTTTACGAACCCGCTGGTCAGTGATTTGCGCTCGCTCGCTCGTCATGATCGCAATAGAGTGATGTGGAATCATCGCCTTCATGTATTCGGCATCGCCAATTGTGGCCTGGCTTCTAACCAGCCATAACGCCAACATGAAAACCAGGACACTTCCGAGATAAATGGCGATATTGACTTTAGTGCTTTTATACATGCTCAACATAAAACTGAGCATTATTACAGCCATGACAGCGCCCATTACCAGCGCCATCCAGGCACGTGTTTCGCTCCAAAAAACATGCTCAAACGCGAAAGTATTCAGATACATCAAGCCGAACATAACCAGCGTTGAGGTACCGATCATGGCTGCAAAGCGCCAATAGGACATTTGCATACTTCACCCTTATTATTTAGACGATTCTGCTGGCTCTGCTCCCAAGGCGGCATACTCTTCAGCCGTCATACCGGGAAGGCGCATTACGAACGAGGTAATCTCCCAGAGAGCCGTATCCTCGTGCGTTCCGCCGAACGCAGGCATTGCCGACATTCGCACGCCGTGCTTGGCTAGCCAGAAGACCTCGTTCGGCTCCCATTCTGTAACCGCCTCGACCAAGTGCGGGGGTTGCGGTAGCATGCCCTTGACCCACTCTTGCTTTTGCACCCCGGGGCCGGCATGGCAATGCTCGCACATTGATTTATATTGGCGTGCGCCCGCGGCGACCTGCTCCGGTGTGAAGCGCGATGGCACCTCAATATCGCTAGCCCGCACAGACACAGAATTTCTCATCGTTGTGGAGAACGCCCAGCGTACAAATGGAGAATGATCCTTCGAGGCGGAGATATCGTAGGCGCCGGTGTAGGCGAGGAGCAGAATAAATAACAAGGCAAGCAAAAGTGCTAGCGCAAACCCCGCCAAGCCACCTTTGAATAAGTGCTTTTTCTCTTGCTGCATAAAGTGCCCCCTCCAACGGACTGGATATTCACCAGCATTCCTTATGGACAGAGTCACTTTGCAATGGTTGCGAAACAGACGTTAGCTTACAAAAATGTAATCAAACGGATGCCAGAAGCTACCTTTACACCCGGGATGCACCTATTAGGCAGATGCGAAGCCACTAGCCGACCGAGCAATAAAGCATACGATGCCGGTCTCGCTAGTGGCATGCCTTCCAGTGGGGCGGATTTCGCAAGCTCCTGCTTGACTCAAGACGAGAGATAGGTGAAGGCGCTTACGGTGCACACACCGGGGTTTTCGCTTTACATTTTCTGATTTTGATTTATAGGTAATGCAACATGGCTTAACGTTGGCATGCTCCGTCTTGAGCTGGGTTGCAACCTAAGGCTACTTTGTATAACTGCCTAGACCACGCCGATCAGGACCGCGTAGGCCTAACATACCGGTTATCAGTGGTCATGTTGCTGCCCGTCTGCATGCTCATGGCTTTTTGAATTGGGGCTGCTTTCCGCATCGCCATTGTTATTACCATTGCTGTGCTCTCCAGCCTGGGGCTCATCGGCAGCGTGGTGGCCATCGCTTCCTATCTCCCCGTGATGACCGGAGCCCGATTCGCCGGCTGCTTCACCCGAGCTGTTAGAGCCATGGTGATCCGAGCTGCTACTGTCGCCCTGATGGTGGTCGTCCGAGGCCATCTCACCATGCTGTTCACCGTGCCCAGCTGGGGTCTCCCCACCACCATGCTGGTGACCACCGCTAGACGCAACGAGTGCTCGATATGCTCCTTCATCTAACTCAGGAAGCTTCTGCAGAAAAGCCACCATTCCCCAGATGTACGGGTCAGCCATGCTTTTACCCCACGCAGGCATCCCAGTGGCCTTGATGCCATGCTTGATGACCCAA
>Ga0070752_1001976_pt1 | contig 13733 bp, 26 predicted proteins | sample VirMetDEL_Aug_30_FD_77440 | JGI IMG/M metagenome (GOLD analysis project Ga0070752, IMG submission 77440) | Aqueous microbial communities from the Delaware River and Bay under freshwater to marine salinity gradient to study organic matter... | ecosystem: Environmental > Aquatic > Marine > Coastal...
GTCGGACCTTATTGGTGACGATTGCTCGGTCGTTTCGGTTGTGGACGGCGGTGCGGCGTGATCGGGGCGGTAGTGCACGCGGTGACGGTGTTGATCCTGGCACCCCTGGCGGTGATCACGGTGGGGGCGGTGGCTATCGCTTACACGGTGGCTATCCGTGATGACCTACACGAGATGCGGGAGGATAGTAGACACGACGGTATGGGGTGACTATGGTGCGACTATCCGCCCCGGTTCACGGTTCCGGGGCGGGTGGTGGCGGGATAGTCCTGTCAGATGTTGGTTACGGGAGTTTTTGTTATGGACATGGCAACGAATAGTTACACGGTTAGTTTCGTGTTCGATTACACGACGATCACCACGACGGTTTTGGTGATAAATGAGGATGCGGCACCGGATATTGCGGCGTCGTTGATCATGGATGATCTAGGCGTGTCCGCAGAATTGTTGGATCGTGCCCAAGACATATCGGTGTTGCGTGTGGATACCGGTGTCGGCATGGATGATCCGGTCCTGACGGGTGGTGAATAGTCGTGGCGCGATTGACGATAAGTGAGATTGACGGTGGCCCTTCCGGGTCGTGGTGGGAATTGTCGGAGAACGTGATCGACTACCCGGTGCGGGAGTGGCACGATGACCGGCAGCTTGCTGCGGATATTTTGGAGCTTGCCCGGGAGGGTCACGAGATTGTGGTGCGTAGCCAGGAATGGTGGCAGGCTAACTCGTGCCCGGAGTGTGGTGCCCCGGCGGGGGAGTGTGAGTGTTATTCCCCGCGGTGTGACGTGTGCGGGGCGTTCCAATACGCGACACCGGACATGGAATGGAACGGTGAGACGGGCTTGCACGTTGATTGTGAGGGGGCGGCATGATCCGGGAGTCATGGTCGATCAACGACACGTGCGGGGAGTGCGGCGGGGAGACGTACGGTTACGTGTTGTGCCAGACGTGCAGTGACGTGTTCTACGGGCGTGAACCGGAGTCCGATGGTGACTAACCGGTTCACGTTCACGCTCACCGAGCGGGACATAAGCGTCCTAATAGACGCACTAGAGCATGCGACAGTCTCTCCCCCTCCCGATTGTGGGTGGGGGAGAGACACATATGCGGGCCTGTCCGCCGTGCTGGAGGCACGTATCGAATGGTGACGGCGTGTCGGTCATGGTGACACGACGGTACGCCTGCCAGGATAACACCTAACCCTGTCGTAAAGGGAGACGATGAGGAGCCGTAAAGGTAGAGGTAGATGAGGAACAGTGGGTGACCGACCGGTTAGCCCGAAGAATGTATCTGCGGTACTGCCAGGAGCATGACCGACGCCCGTTCCGGAAAGAATACGCGCCACCGTGGGCGAAAGACTATGCACGAGTGGCGGTGAGTGTTCTCGGTTATGACGATGAAGCTATCCGTAGGCTTGCGGACGCTAACGATCCGGTGGTGACGCCGTGATAACTGAGACTGTGTTGTGCGATAGGGCCGGGTGCATGGTGGCGAGTCCACTGCGCGGGTCGATGGTGCCGGACTCGTGGGTGACAAGTGACGGTAAGCATTACTGTTCCCGGGATTGCGCGGTGAGCGCATGGTGGGAGGTTCCCTCTCATGTTTCATAATCCGGAACAAGACTCGCCCGCTTGTTTAGGTATCGACCCGGAGTTGTTTTATCTGGAACAGAACATGCAGGCGGCGTCGATGCACCGTCAGCTGAAACCGATATGTGGCTCGTGTCCGCTGCTGGAGCGGTGCCGGGAGCATGCCCTGAAACACGAGTTGTATGGGTATTGGGCAGGCATGACCGCTAACGAGCGGCAGGAGTTACGGCGACGCATGGGGATAGTGCTGGAACGCCCTGAGCTGCTGTTTCTAGCCTCGTAACTAACACTACGGTAGGTGAATACCATGATCGAAAGTATCGTCTTAGCGGGCGTCCTAGCGGCTGGCCCACAGTTGCCGGAACCGATACAGAAAGGGGAGAAATACCACCCGTCCCCGGTGTCGTTGTATCAGGGGCGGGAGTATGTGAAACGGCACAACAAGTATCGGGTGTGTGTGCGGGGCCGTGAGTCCAGCGACTACTACAACGCCGTATCGAAACCACCGAACACGTATCGGGGTGCGTATCAGTTCTCTCACGCACTGAAAAACGGTGCCGCGTGGATGATGCAGAAGTCGATGAAACGTAACGGCGTGCCACATAAGCAAGCGAAACGTATCCGCAAGGAACTACAAGCGCACCCGATGAACCAATGGCACCCATATTGGCAGGACCGTGCGTTCTGGACGATCTGGGATCACGGTGATGGTCGATTCCACTGGAACCACACCGTCCCAGGGACCGCATGTTTCCCCGAATAAGGCGAAAGCGGCGGCAGCCGCACCCGTTGCCGTTCATGGCGTTGGAAGAACCAGGGGAAGCGGATTATCGGGGTGTCCCAACGTACGTGTGCCCGTGCGGGTGCGACTTGTTCCTTATGGCGGCGAAGTTTGACGAAACCCAACTACCAGCGTTCTACATCTTGGACGGAATGTGCGCATCGTGCGCTGCGCTCGTGACCCTGCCGTGTCCAGCGGACGGGCCTGACCTATTGGAGGCTAATGATGGTGTGTAAGTCCTGCCGTGTGGCGGGTGCGATGAACAACAGGGGACGGGACCAGTTGTCGAAGGACCGCCCGGACCTTGCCGCTCAATCGTTCGATGCGGCACGTAACTATCACGACGAGTGCCCAGGTTGTGACTGTCAGCATGTTGTGGGTGAACGGTTGCATGACTGAATGTTTCTGGTGCGGAACCGAATACGACGGCACCTACTACCGGTGGTTGTGCCCTACGTGCGGGGCGAAAGGTAACTGTTGCGAAGGGGAACCATGTCAGACGAGATAGAAATGACGGGGTGGGTTGTGGCGAAGGCACCACTGCGCACTGTTGAGGATGTTCGCACCCTGGCGGGGTGGCTGAACCGTTACAACGTGCCCAACAGCATCACGCTGGAGCTAGATAAGCAGACAGTGTGGATAGAACTGGTGGGGGAGAACAGTGTTGAGGCGGAGTGGATTGAGTGCGGTGAACACGTCCCCCCGGCGAGCGCGTACAACGTGTTGATTAGTACGCACGGTCACGGTGACCCCGCTGACGCACCGTCCGGTCCGGCACGGTTCGACTGGCCCGCGAAGGATCGTTACGGGGACGAGAACAGGCCGGAGTGAGTCACCGATACCACGGTGGCTCACCGCCGAGTCGTTCCACCATCTTGTCTAACGCTCGTTCTTCACGACGCCGCACCGTACGTTCCGTCACTTCCAGCTGCGCCGCCACCACTTGTATCGCCAACCCACCATCGGCATACAAGTCGATCAGTAACGCCTTGTCTTTCGGTGGGAGAATGTCGAACGCGCTACGCACGTCAATCACCATCGCTAAACGAGTGTTCCCCTCAGCGGGGCGGGACGGGGCGCGTGTCTCACCCGTGTGGATCGCGCCACTCACCCAATCCTCCACATGGAAGATCGTCGGCAGTAGTTCCCGCAACATTTGCGGCGTGTAATACGCCAAGTCACCACGAGTGAGCTGCGATTGGCGGCGACGCTCCCGAGCGACGATTGTGAGGCAGCGTTGGCGGCAGGCGTTACGGAGTTTGTTCTGCCCGTGCCGTCCTTCGTCCCGCCACTGCCGAACTTTCTCTAAATGCTCCACCATCCACAGGTTCGCTTCGGCAACCAGATCATCTTTATCAACGATCCCCCGTCCGGATTTCCATGCGCTCGTGGCACCCTGTCGGGCTAGTTTCAGTTCACTGTCCGTGATGGGTTCATCTACCACGACCAGCGTTCCCCTTCCAAAACAAAAGATTTTTTCGTGATCGGTACCGGGTGCGGGGTGACGGTGTTGCCGTCCACGTACAGCACACCGAACCCGGCCTGCCAGTTGTGTGTCTTCGCGTACTTCGCTTTCCGCATGTCCATCAAGTGACCAACCTCAAAACCCCACAAGGTGCGGGTGAGGCGACCGTTCACGGATGTTGTGTACGGCTGGAGTCCCATGCGGTGCGTGTGCCCGCACACGACAGACATGCCGACCTTCTTCGTCAATCCCGCCGCCGTCTGGCCCGCAATTTGTGAAACGCCCGCTTCGTCCCCGTGCAAAGCGACCCACCCGGGTGCCACGTCGAACGCCTCGGGGTGGAATGTGATGCCGAGTTCGTCCAGGCGGAGAAACTGCGGCAACTCCAACTCCGGTAAACCGAGCAGCCCCGGCAACCGGCGCATCACTTGGTTGTAGAGACGGTCGGTGTGGTTTGACCTGATGCACGCCTGCACTTGCAGGTCTTTGAGAACCTGCACCGTTGCATCACGATCACGCCCGATAGAACGTTCGTGTTCTAGCGGTGTGCCCGATGACCAGCGGGACACGGTTTGGAAATCCATTTCGTCCCCAATAGTCATCACAATGTCGTCCGGTTGTTTCATGTCAGCGATGCACTGCGAGACAGCGGCGACTGCCTTGGCATCATGGAACGGTACTTGCAGATCAGAAACGACCCATACTCGTTTCATAGTCGTGCCTCCAGATTGTTCTTCCAGCGGGACAACTGCACATCCAGGAACGTCAGATAATTCACGGCGTCAGCAAGCTCGTCCCGCATCTCGTCAATCAACCGGTGAACACTCATGTCCTCAAAAGCCTGCGACGAGCCACGGGAATACTCCCGGTTACCGGTGCCCATGATGCGCAGCCGTGCATAGTTAGCGAAACGCCGCTGCGCCTCCGCTAACTGTTCGCTTGTGATCCCGTACCCGGGGTGTTGTGCCGGGGCAATGGGTATACCGCCAGTGTTATGCGCCCCGTCTCCCGGTCGTGGCTTTCTATCCGCAACCCCAAGGAAGTCAGTGAGTGCAGGAGACTCACCCAATCCTGATGGATCATCATTCACAGTCCTACTCTCCTTCGGATACCGTCCGCGCCTTCCGCGAGGAACACGTCTGTCACGTCCATGCCTTCCGGCATAGACACCACCACTGCAACGTCGATGCTCTGCGCGATGCGCTTACCCATATCCGAACCGGCCTGGTCGCCGTCCGCTAACACAAACACTTTCCGGTAATCCTGAAATGCACGGGAATACCAGTTCTTCCACTTGTTAGCCCCACTCAAACCGACAGCGGGTACACCTACTTCACCGTTCACGATCATCGTGTCGAACTCGCCTTCACAAATGGCGATGTAGTCACTGTCCACAGTGAACGCATTGACACTAAACATCGTGTCGCTCGCACCAGGGCGGGACAAATACTTCGGTGAGTCGTCGTTGCTCATCGTGCGGTAGCGAATATCCACCACCCCTGTCGGTGTGCAGTAGGGGATAGCGATACGGCCCACGTATTGTTCGTCACCGATGATGGGGTTAGCGACGACGCCGAGACGGTACATATCTGCGGTTGCTTTCGTTATCCCTCGCGCCCTTAGGTAATCTTTGGCGGCGTCTAATTGACTGTGATATGTCGCTGTTGCTTGTTCCAGTGATTTCCTCGCATCGACGGACAGCATCACGGAACTCAATCCCTTCATAGTGTTGGACAATGTTGATTGCGTCGCCTTGGAAGTCACACGCCATACATTTGACGTAGCCACGGTCGCTGGAGACACGGCAGGACGCTTGCGTGTCGTCGTGGGCACCGCATTTCACGGTCTGCCACGGGCCTTTCGGTTTCGGCAGCTTCCATCCGTAGTGTTGGAGGACAGCGAATATGTCGAAGCGGTAACTCACGTCGCATCAACTAGCCGCAGCAAATCAAGCAGTGTGTCCAGTGTCATCGTGACCCTGGACTCCCCGATACCTTTCTGCCTGGTCTTCGTGACCACAACCGGCACCGTCGGCACGCCGTACTTCATTTCGTAGTTACATGACTCCACGTCCGCTTGCCGCAGAAACTCCGCCATGTCCTGCTTCTTCACGTTCTTCGCTTCCATCACAATCGCAACCTCGTTGCGTACCGTGATCGACACGTCACCAATGTCACGGTTCCCGGCGCGGGGCAGACGACGGGAACGCACGCCCGCCTCGTTGCAGTAGTTCTCCACGTCTGTCTCAAACTTCGTGCCCTTGACCTTGTTGTAGGTACTCACTCGTTCACCACCACCGGTATCCAGTAGTTGCGCAGCTCATGCACGGGCACATTCACCACAAGGTCACGTTCATTCGTGTCAGGGCGGGTGAACCAGTACGGCTGCAACCCCGCCAATTCCCGCACCGGCACCAGCAGCAACCCATCGGCGTAACGGAACGCGACACGGTGACCGAAATCCGGGTGATCCGTCCACATCGGTAGCGACGACAGCACCATCAACTTGTTGTAGTTGAACACGCCACCACCACGAGTCGTGTCCTGCCGATACCACTTCACTTCCATGTCACCGATGTATTGCCCATAACTGCCATCCATCACAGTCATATGGAAATCAGTAGGAAAGAACCTGGGTGTCGGGTCGAACACCACATCACTACGCCAATACGTGTTCAACGCTGACCGCACTAAGTCTTCACGGCGTCGATCCGTGTCCGTCTGCCACACCGTCGCCGTCATTCAAAATCCTTCACAGTCATCGTGGCGGGGTAGTAATACATGCGGAAGAAATCACTACCGGATGCGTCAGCGGGGCCGTAACGGTTCTTCACCGCCGCCAACGCCATAACGCTCGGTTCCGGGGCCGCTATCGTCACCACCAGTGACGGGATTTGGCTGATCTTCCCGTGCAATGCGGCACGAGGGGGGCACGGGTTACCGGAATACGACTCGCTCGTGTGATGCAGCATCAAGAACGCGGCACCCGTATCTCGGGACCACCACTTCACTTCCCGCATCAAGTTACGTAGCGACGCGAACTCGTCACCCGTGTCGTGCGTAATATCGACAGCGTTGTCAATCACCACTAGGTGTGGGTTGTCGCCTTGCATCAAACGGTACGTGGATACGGCGTCTTCTAAATCCGCAAGAGTGGGCGACGGGTCAAACATCCACTTGATGTGTGAGGCGTGGCTGCGGAGAACTTCCGCCGCCCACTGCGGGTCCCGTTTGATGTGTTCTTCCACATCATGCTGCGACATGGTTGTCACCATGCTGATTGTGCGTAAAGCCATCGTGGACTCGTGCGAGTCCGCAGACACGTACAACGTGGGTGCTTGTGATTGCACCGCTATCGCTAACGCCAGCGTGGACTTCCCGGCTCCAGGCTGACCGGCGATCATGGACACTTCGCCACGTCGGATCGTGATGCTGCGTTCCGCCCACGACTGGAACGGCACCGGCAGTGCGGTGCCGCCCCGGTCGATGGACGTGACAGCCCTATGCAGGGTTCTCATTAGGCAGGGAACGAGTCCCACTCCGGCGTGCCCGGGTTCAAGAACATCGGGCTGCACTGATCCGGTGTGCCCTTCGGTGACGGGCAGAACCACGCCTTGTACGGCTGACCGGCGCGGGCACCGGACTTGTACACGCCGTTACGTCCCGTGCGGGGGCCGTGCTTACATGACGGCACTTGCGCTTGGGCGAACGCGGGAGCGGGAGAGTCCCACCCGTCACCCACGGGAGCCGCAGGAGCGGCAGTTGGGAGCGTCGTCACTGAGGCGACCGGCATAACGGCAGCGACGTTCTTCACCGCAGCAGCAAGCTGCTCCAGCTCCACAATCGTTTTCATGTGGTCGTGAACAATCGCCAACGCCATAGAGAACGACTGGTCGTCGTGCCCTTTAGCGTTGATCAACGTCCCCGCAGGGGTTTTCACACTGGCCTGCACCATGCAGCCATCAAATGCGTCACTCATTAGTGACCTCCATTTCTGTAGTGTTGCTATCAGGGGTGAAAGAAACAGGGGCGGGCACCGCAGGGTTGTAGGCGTAGCAGTGATCCTTCACGCCACACGACCCACACATGCTCGTCAAATGCGGCACGAACAGGTCGTTGTCGATCAGGATGCGGGCCTTCGTCAACCAGTCCACGATCACGTCCCGCGGATACCACAAGTCAAAGATCGGGCCGAGACTGTTCTTACGGCTCATGTAGTAGGCACCCAACGGCACATCCACGCCCAGGGTGTCCCGCAACGCAAGCCGGTAGAACGCCAACTGCAACGGGCTAGGTGGCGAGTTACGTCCCGTCTTCAAATCAACAATCAGGTACGTGTTCGTGTTCGTGTCCAAAAACACCCGGTCAATGAAGCCCCGCAACGTGAGCGTGTCGTGGATGACAGCGGACACTTCCACTTCCACTGCTGGGTTACCGGCGAACACAGCCAGCTCCAGGTTCGGGTTGTTTTCCCGCCACTGAATGTAGCCCTTGATTTGTTCCGGGCCATCCTCACGCCACCAGTCAAGGTTTTCCCCATCAGGCCACTGCTTTGTTTTACGACCACCGGCACGAAACTCTGTGCCGTCCGGGTACTTCGCTAATTCATCATCGACGTAGCGAGTGAACTCGTCTAACGCCAGCGTGGTTAGTTCACTCACCGTGCGCCTCCCGATGCTTCGCCAAGTCGTATGCCTCGGTTGCGGCATGCACGGCACTGCCACCGATCAGATACCACGCTGGTTGTTCGGGTACTTGCACAATCTTCGTGAGGCGGTACTTCTCACCACACGACAAGAGTGTTTCTAGTTGTGAATAGGACACGTAGCTCACTTGCGGACCTCCACTTTCTGATTGTGGGGGAGCAGCGTGAACCACCATGAGTGACGGTCACCTTCGGTGGTGTAGTCGTCAACCCGCACATGCTCGCCGCGCAAGTTGTACTCGTCACACACTTCAAGCCACTGTTCCTGGGTTATGTCCCCATCCACAATGACGACGATTGACCGGTCAGTTCGGGTGATTGCGATTTCCATGTGATCCCCCATGTTGTCGTGCCTTGACGATAGTGACCGTACGGAACACTGTCCAACATTCCCGGGTTTCGGCGTGTCGCGTGGTCAGTTAGAAGTCAACAATAAGTGAGGAATGTGTGCAAGTTCTGTGACAAAATTGCGACATTGTGGTTGGCTCAGAAACAAGCTCGGGCGCAAAAAAATCCGCACCGTTACCGTATCCGCCCCGCCCTCTAAGGCGGGGCGGATAACCGTAACCGTACGGCACCGTGTTTACCCCTACGGTAAACGCCGAACGGCCCCGCCTCTAATGGGCGGGGCCGTTACGGTTACGGTTGGTTGCGGTATCGGGTTACGGTCCGGCACGGCAACGGTGACAGTGTAACAACACCGCCAAACAACCACCTAATTGCGGGCGTGTCGCGGGTTTGCTACCCGCAGCCGCTTCCGTCGAATAGGAATATCCGGGTCGTCGTGATCACGGTACATGTCGTCTATGTAATGGAAACCCTTGATGTCGTCCGGGTCGTACCCGACAATCCACTCGTTCTGCCGCATCGCCTTCCACCAGCTGTCCAGCATGCCGCGCTCTTTCGCATTCAACTCCTCGCCTGCGTGGTCACGGGCCAGTAACCTGAGCATGCGCAACGGATTGGCGGTGGCATGCTCCGACGACACCCTCCACGGGACGTACTCCTCGTACCGTTTGCCGTCCTCACTCAACCCGTACCGGGCCATAGCTGCCGCGATAGCACTACGCGACACGACGTTGCCGTACTCCTGGAACGTCAACTCCACCATTTGCTTTTGGGTGTAGCCCTCCCGTCGCCACCGCTCCAGGACGTTCTTAGGGGGAACCAAACTTGGGGGAGCCATAGTGTTACTCCTGTTCGCATCTGCCCTAGGTGGGCTGGTCATGTCCAGGCTAACACCTATCTACGGTGCATTGTCACATTGCCACCCAAGTGTGACCGGTCAAACATAGTAGGCAAACAGTCCAGAAAAAGGGGACTATGGAGGGGTTCCAAAAACAGCGAAAATCCCACTCCCTACATTGGAAGTGGGACTACGCCAGTGAACAAGTGTCCGGAGGGGGATTTGAACCCTAGAGTCATAATGACCCGGACGGTACAGTTGCCATTATCACGAGTGGACGCTACCTTCTGCGTAGTCCACTCAACAGTATAGGAGTTGCTATGACAACTAGAGTAACAATCGACCGGGCACAATCCGAATACGAGAAGCACCTACGGGCCAGGGGCCTCGCCCCTCGCAGCGTCAAGTCGCAGATGCAAACCCTCAACCACTGCCGCGCCGTGTGGGGCGACACCCAGCTCGTGTCCAAAGTGCGACCCGAACATCTAGACCAGTTGTTTATTTACGGGGACTGGTCCCCGAACACCCGCAACCTGCACTTATCCAACCTGCGAGGGTTCTTCACTTGGGCACGCCGCAACGGGTACGTCCCCAAAGACTACGACCCGACCGAAGGTTGGCGGAACGTGCGAGCGGAACGGAAAGAGAAAACATGGCTGCCAATAGAACAGTTCGCTGATCTGCTCAACGCCTGCGACAACGGGCGTGACCGCGCCATCATCGCTATCGGCCTGTTCACGTTCATGCGTGGCAGTGAAGTGTCCACCCTGCGGGTGCGGGACGTGGACTTCCAGCGGCACACCGTCGAAATGTATCGACACAAAACCAAGCAGCAAGACGTACTGCCGCTCAGTAGCGAACTGCACCGGGAACTGTTGACGTGGCTGAACGAGTACGAGCTGCGCGTCAACCGCCCCCTCAACCCCGACTGGTATCTCGTGCCCGCGCAAGGGCCACTACCGATGACGTTTGACTTCACCAAACGCAAACTGCAACCCACCGGGGAGCCGAGCGTGCTACGCCCCGACACACCGATGGGGAAACCGTACGAAGTGGTGAAGCGGGCGATGCGTTGCGTCGGCATGGACCCACACGGCAGTGGCCTTCACACCCTGCGCCGCAGCGGTGCCCGTGCCCTGTTCGACAGGCTCCGCCACGAGGGATACGACGGGGCACTGATGCGGGTGTCGTCCATGCTGGGGCACGCCGACACGAAAACCACCGAGATATACCTGGGCCTGTCTATCGAACGGCAACAACGCAACGAGCTGATCGCCGGGAAACCCATGTTCCCTGACCTCGCCGCACCCGCTACCGTAGTGTCCTTGAAGGAGGCTTCCGGTGGCTGAGATAACCAGCAGAATGTGCGACTCGTGCGGGTCCACCGACACGGTGGACACCCTCATGGTGGTGTACCACTACGGCACCGACCGCCCGTGGGAGGTTGATATGTGCCAGAAGTGCTACGACACCCGCTTCGCGGACCTGTTGAAGAAGTCCCGCACATCCATGAGGGCGAACACTCGCCCCCAATATCGGCTAGTGAAGACTGAAATCGGACCCGAGAACCTGTAAAAACCCCCCAATTTACCCCCCTGTTTTTCGGGGTTTTGAGGCCATAGACACGACGAAAGCCCCCTCCCTAGGGAATCACACCAGGGGAGGGGGTTTCTCGTCTGAGAATGGCTCACAGGGCCTAATATCGGCACTGTACCGTTGGGTTACTATCGGGTCTTGATCCTGCCGGACGGGGTGATCCGGAGCCGCTTCATCTCATCCCGAACACCCTTCACGTCAGGGGACTTGATCACCAAGTGCATCGGGTCATAGAACCGCTTGTAGTCACCACCCCACTCCAGCAGGCGGTACTTACGCAGCAACCGCCGCATCCGGCGAGCCTTGATTGGGTGGCGCACCCACCACGTATTCGACTTCGACTGGCTGCCTTCCTTCGTAGCATTCAAGTCAATCGCCACACCACCACAATGATCACTCACCCGGGTAGACGCCCGCCCGGTACGCACTGGTGCCCACGCCCAATCATCAAACGTGCCCTTATCAATAGGGGCAATCCGCTTGTGGTACTCCGAAGCGAACGCCACCAGATACGGACCCACATCCTTACGAAGCCGCATCTTCCGCTTCGTGCCAGGGATCGTAAACAATCGCAGCATGGGACTGTTCCCGTCCTTAATCACGGGCCAACCCTTGATGGTTGTCTTACTCACTACGCCGCCCAAACCTCGGGTTCTCACCGTTCAAGTAGTCGATCAACACCACCACCGCCGGAGGCACAGCCACCACCAAGATCGGAGGCAAACCAAACCCGGCGATGTTGTCCACCACATACGTCAATGCGGTAGCAGCAAACACTTTCAACGCCACCCCCAGCGGGTGATCGTTAATAAACGACATAAAGTCCTTCAACGAATTACTCACAGCAATCCCTCCACGTCATGTTCCAACTGCTCAACGTCGTCCTCCAACTGGACAACCGCAGACTTCACAAGCTCCACATCCAGCACCAGCCGATCAACCTTGACGTGCAAATCAGCCAGCGACTTCCCACCGTTCGCGGTCGGTTGAATCTGATACGTCGCCACCTTGATCTTCGTGTTAATCCACCAACCCAAAGCACCCAACAAGATGCCCATGATCGACAACACGCCAAGAACCAAACCAACAACCTCGCTCGGGGACATGACTCACACCAACCGCAACAGCACTTGACCGATACCGCCCACACCCGAAGCACGATTCGTAGGCGGGGAAGTACGCACGAACGACACACGCTCCACATACGCGGTAGCAGCCTCACCCGTCGTGTAATCACGCCACTGCACAACCGCCGTGGACTGCTCCAAATCCTGCAACTTCTGCAACGTGTCCCACGCGAACCCACGCTTACCGACACGCAACCCTTTACGGTCCGTGATGAAATCAAACAACATGATCGGAACCTGCAACAGCCGCGTCCGCTCCGGAGCGGGAACCGCACGCACCTGATAACCAATAAACACCGGACTAGAAGTATTGGAATCGGCACTCGTCAACGAAAACGCCACATACAAGTTCGACTGCGGGGCAGGGGCAGCAGCCGTCAACTTCCCCGACGTATCCGTACGATCACCGTCAGCAGTAATCACCGTCGTCCACGTTGACGGAGAACCCGTCTCCGACGTATCCGCATACCCCGTCACCGTGCCCGTCTCACCAGACTTCGTGAGCAAACGCAGATCACGCCAACCCTTATTCTCCACCGTCCCAAGTCGGATACGGCCCGACTCCAGCCACCCCTCCGACACGAACGTGTCCTGCTGCTTAAACACACCCTGCGTGTCAACAGCGAAATACAAGTAGCCACCGGCACTGGTCACCTGAACGGCGTCACCAGTCGTACCAGCTGGGGCAACAAGATCAGCAGCATGAGCGAAATCAAGAGAGGACTGGTTCAACACTTGACCAAGATCAATGCGATACAAGCCCGCCCGGTACGCCCGGTCACCAGCATTACCCTGATCCCGCACCGTCACATACACGTAGTTCTCAATCGCCACAGCGTCATCCACCGCACCCGCATCCACCACCAGCGGACCCAACGTCAACGACCCATCAGAGTTAATCAACGCGACACGGGCACCAAGCGTCGTGCCCACAATCAAGAAACTACCCACATACGAATACGTCGAAAGGACCGTCTCACCGCGAGGCATATCCGCCACAACCACCGGCACATCCAACGTCACCGCCGACGTAGTAGCCGACACACCAATACGTTCAATCGTGGACGTGTCACCCACATAGCCCGACACGTAGATCGCAGCCGGACCCTCCGCAATATCCGTCCACGTCCACCCCGACGGGCGAGCAGTACCCGGGTCCAAGGGAGAAGGCAACGTCGGGCCAGAACCCGTCAGCTCATACACCGCAGCACCCACCGTCGCCATCAAACGCGACTTCACCCACCGAATAACAGGATTCGCACCCGTATTCCAAATCAGCGAACCCGAA
>Ga0070752_1001983_pt1 | contig 13694 bp, 25 predicted proteins | sample VirMetDEL_Aug_30_FD_77440 | JGI IMG/M metagenome (GOLD analysis project Ga0070752, IMG submission 77440) | Aqueous microbial communities from the Delaware River and Bay under freshwater to marine salinity gradient to study organic matter... | ecosystem: Environmental > Aquatic > Marine > Coastal...
AAGGTCTTTGATCATTCCAATAGACAGGTCTTGCTCCACGGGACAATTATTTCCAATCTCAGTGAGGATGAATAACAAATCAAAAACATTTATGATGCCATCATTGTTCGGGTCTGTTTCGCAATCACCCTGACATCCCCACTCCCCAAGTATATAGATGACATCTCCGTTGCCGATGGTCCCGTTTCCGTCGAAGTCCAAGGGGCATGGATCAATCTCTACGCAGAAGCTCTGCTCCCAAACAGAGAAGGATGCCCCAAAGCCAGTAGCGAATGCGACATCACCGTTGATTGTGGCTGTAATTCCGTCTGAGCCTATGTCACAAATCCCATCATTGTTGAAGTCTATGCTGCAGAATCCATCTCCATTGCTGTCTGTTATGACTACGTCGTAGCACCCGTCATACACGCATGTCTCGTAATAGTAGGCCTGACTGTTGCCTACGGGGTATCCGCTGTCACCAATCAACACCTCACCATCAGAGTCGTAGATGTTCCACGAGGTCTCGTTGGCCCATGTGTCTGTTTCTACGATAATCTCAACGAGTTCTCCTGCGCCTGTGGATATGGGCCACCATGCGTAGTTATTCTCTTCGTACTGATCTTGGTCGCTAATAGTCTGAACTTCGAACTGCTGAGCACCATCGACATACACCTGCTCAAACAGAACGGACTCTACTCCTGCCTCCATGTCATAGATGTACTCTACGTATTCATTTCCATTGCAGTACAACTGCACCTCCACCAAATCAAGAGGAAGGACTCCTTGATTGACCACGTCAATCCAAATATCTTGGTGTGGAGTACACCATTCTTCCTGATAGAATGCTGACGCTGGGGTTACGTCGTAGTCTACAACGGGGACACACGAGAGATTATCTACAAGGCTAGACCTTACTGTCTGCAGCTGCTCGTGCATACGCTCCGACTGACCAACCGTGAAACTTTCCTTGCAGGACTCAACGGTGTAGTCCATGAAGTTCTCTGTGAGAGCATCGGGGCAAGAAGGATTCACACACTGGGTGTTAGATAGCGTGGGAGGGGTGTCACACACCTGATCCCCCTGTGTCTCGCAGTTCGTCTCTATGCAGTCGTTGCTGTTAGAGAATGTGTGGTACAAAGAGAGGTAGTGTCCAACTTCGTGGACCCCTGTGAATCCAAGCTCTCTACCTGGCTTCAGAGTGCCCACGGTGCCCGTCACATTGTATAGGCAAACAACCCCGTCTCTGCAGTCGTTTGTTGGACCAAGGTACGCGAAGCCTTGAATGCCGTTACCACCATCGTTGCCGTTGATTTCAGAGACCACGTAGTAGTTGAGGTACTCGTCAGGGTTCCAACATCCAGACTCGTACTTGACCTGAAATTGATCTGCACCCGAGCCGAGACCATTGCTGATGCCGTTGATCAAGTATTCGTTGTTCGAGCTTAGGTCTGTTCTTGTAATCCCATTGGTTGGGTTCCCCTCGGGGTCACGAGCAGCCATGCAGAACTGAATCTTGCTGTCCTCAAACTCTTCATTAAGAACATCAAGCTGAGAGAGGATTTGTTCGTCGGAGATGTTGGTCTCCGATGCAGACCCAGTGTGTACGACGTGGAACACAATAGGTAGAGTAACTGTTTCAACCTCGTCGAGGTCAACCGATACTGATCGTTGCGTCAGCCCCATAACCTTCACGTTATCAGGCGTTAACAGAGAGCATTCCTGGGCATAACCCATGAAAAACGCACTCCACAAGAGGGTGGTGATAAGTATTCTCATTCACCAGCAAATGTACGAAACAAAAAAGGGAGGCCTTATGTGCCTGATTTGACAAGATCAGGAATCCTTATATTTGTTGCACAAATATGATATAATGCCAAATCACTACAGAAAAAATGTCTTCCCTTTGTTTATGGATGACAGAGAGCCAGTTCAAAAAATTGAATCGGAAGGCCTCGACAAAGAATGGAACGGTAAGACAAGCAGGGTTTTGATCAACCCCAGCCCTGCTGGAGATGTTAAAATCACTTTGGTTAAGCCAGAGACGCCAGGAATAATGGTGGAGATAGGAAAGGACGCTGGAGACTTCTCCTGCATCGTAAACCTAGACCCATACGGCCCGTTTGATAACGACGAAGACTTCAAGGAGGTAGAGCTTCAGTACGGCGGCGATGGAGAGACAGATGCCGCTGTATTCACTTGTTTCTGGAACGGAGAGAACTGGGTGCCTATTGGGTTGACGGCTACTACATAACCTAACGTTATGAGGAGGCACGTATTTCCCGTATGCACACCTGGTAGCAAGACCTTTGTGCCTAAACCAAAGCTTGAAGGAGGCAAGGTGGGCACTATAGGTACTGTAAGATATACAGAAACAGAAGACCCTGACTTTATATTCGGAGACAGGACTGGTGCGTTTGAAGGTAATCATTTAGCTGGCTTGGCGAATATTAAATTAAAAGAAAAAGGTCAGATTCTTATTGACCTTGCTCTTCCCCCTCAAACTGATCAAATTGTAATCGAAAACGAAGAAGAATTCTACTTTCAATTTCCTTTTCAGTGGGGGAGCCTTAGTTCAACTCACCCTAAATCGGCTGCCACCGATGTTCAACTCTGGGAAGAAATAAATGAGCAATTATGGTTTGAATCAATACCAGATCCAGGCACAACCTTCTGCGTTGGAATAAAGAAAACAGCTAGCTCTATTTGGTCTATACTACCGATCTCTATGTTCGTAGCTGGATCAAATTATCTGTCACAAAGCCCACGTGATATCAAACATCCTTTTATAGATTCTGAATTTACAAGCAGTAACGACACCGTTCCTTTGTCCACAGGCGTATGGATTACCGCTATGTGGACTGGAACACGCTTCGTCATTCTCGGCTCTAATAACTGGTACTAAAAGAGAGGGCCGAAGCCCCCTCTTACAGATTGCGAAGTTCCACAGCTAACTAACCCGTGTAACAGTGCGAATATAAGGATTATTCGCTTTGCTTCTTGATGATGCCGAACCAGTCGGGGTCGATGTCCTCAATGGGTTTTATGAATTTCTCGTTGCAGTAATCGTTAATTTCTTTCTGCTGCTCAGGTGTGTTGGTTACGCACACGTTGTTCGCCTGGTACTTGGCGTTCGCTTCTAGCAATCTGTCAATATTCATCTTGATCTTCTTGTGTCTGTTTGTTCTCATGGGGCGGTAAAGATACCTTAATATCTCTTATCGTACTTCCAAACTCTATAGGACAGTAAGTTCTTGAGATCGTGCAACTTAAGGATTGTGATGACATCCTCCCTGTCTTTCCTCGTGTACTTTTTTAGGTAGGCATTGCGCTTATCTGTGACCTTTTCGTCACTTACATGCTTCTCACAAAAAAAGGCGAGTTCCTCTCGATCGACGATCGCGAACCCACCCTCCTCAGGCATATCAAAAGCAATGATTGTTGCACCCCCATACATCCATCCAGGATTACCCTGAACGTTCTTAAACTCGCACCAGATCTCATCTGGCAAGTTGTTACCCTTCACATCAACCCCCCACTTCTTCTCTCCACTAAGGGCCAGCCAGTAGTCTATGTGAGCGTGCCTATCCTCTGTGTGGGTAGACTTGGTGACAGAAAGGCCTTTGCTCCTAGCGGCTCTCACGAACCTCACTTCGGCGCATCTTCCTGTGGCGTTGGAGTAACGCCTGCGTGAGTTACTTACCTTCGAACTCATCGACAGCGCTTTTGATCAAGTCGATCTCATGCCAGATCAACGACTTCACATCTTTGAGCGCCTCTTCTACTTCCTCTGATGTCTCTACTGGAAGGCCTACCTCATCGTGTATTGCTTCATACAGATCGTCCACGATCTGATGTATCCTATCACATGCTAGATGATAATAGGAGCTAAGCTTAGATATCTCCACTCTTGATTGATTTTAGGATTTCTTGAATCGCATGGTCAACTTGACCGCTGTTCTTGGCTAAAAATACAATCGTCTTGGAGTCCTTTCCAACTAAATGCCGCAGAAAAAGTTTCCACCGCATGGGAAAGTCGTGGTGAGAGGGAAGGTATCCCTTTGTCTCAATGATCCAATCATGATCCCTGCCCACGAAATCAGGCCTGTATGTGATAGGGAGGACGACCGACCCTGACTTGTCGGTCATCTCCTTACCCTTTGCAGTCATCTTGAAATACTTGTTAGGGAATCGAAACCTTTCCATCAGTTCAAACTGATGTTCTTCATAATCGAAAGCTAACCCGTATTCTTTAAGCTGGTCAGCACAGTACTTCTCAAGTGAACTAGCGTACCTCCCCAGATGTTTTTTCTTGGCTGAACGCCTCTTCGGAGTCTTTGTCCGTTTCTTCATACCCGAAGGTACCAAGGATTTTTTTGAAAATCAAGACAAGAAACTCATGTTCATAGGCATTGTTGATTCTTTGCTAAACGTAATCGGCTGATACAGAGCCCTTTGGCCCAACATTGTTGTGAACCCAGTGTGGGAAAGATTCATCTGAATGCGGTACGGCTCCTCCAGAGGGGTTGGCGCCCCGCCTGTTTCTACCTCACGCACCTTTCTGATGTGTAACTCGCTCATTTTGCGGATGTCAGGGTCCATGGCTTGAACCTTTCGGTGAATTGTCATGAAGCAATCCGCTCTGTTTACGAACTTTCCGCCGCCCTCTGTATCCTCAGCATACGGAGCCACTGGCAACCCGTCGTCACCCTTGCGACGCTGAGCCTCAGTAACGGCGTGCATGTTGAGCCACACAGCCACATTGTTTGCCTTGCTGAATGTCAGGAACTCAGACGCGGCTTCGTAGTGGTAGTCGTGTACACCGATCTTGCTGTTGCCCATGTCCAGCTTGAGGCTGTTGTACGGGTCTACAAAGATGGCATCTACAGGCTGCTGACGCATGACCTTCTCCATAAACAGGATGATGTCGCTGTAGCTGTACACGGCGTTGTTGTTGATGATAGTGAAATGCTCCTGCACCCACTTGTACGCCTGCTTACGCTCAAGGTATGTCATGTCAGCCACCTTCTTGTCCATAGCGAACTGCATCAGAGACATCTTGACGGATGCTGTGCGGTTCTCGGACGAGTAGATAACCCACTTCCAACCGTGACGGATAGCTGAGTTGGCAATCAGGTACAGCATAGTGGTTGTCTTGCCCACGTTGGAGTGCCCGTTCACGATGACGAACTCCTTCTTGTATCGGAAGTACTCGTCAAGCTTGGGGTCTCCCGTGTCCAAACCAATCTCTACCTTGCCCTGAGAGAAGTCGTCAATCCAGCGGAAGTCCTCGTCGTCCGAAGAGATGAAAGACATGTCCCCATCGTTGAGCAACATCTCGCGCTGCACAGACTTCTCCTCGTCAATGATGTCACGGATAGGGGTTTGCTTACCCTTCTCCACGCCTGCGATGATCGTCTGCTTCGCGTGATCCTCGTTGTCCACGTCGCGCTTGCACACCTCACGAAAAAGGACTCGGATAACCTCCTCCTCCTCCATACGCCCAGCAGCTACATATCCTCCGCACAGAATCGCTGCTCGGTTGAGTGTAATCCACTTCTCCCCATCCTGCGCCTGCCGAATCATACGGCAAGCAAGGTTGAGCTTCATGTAGTCTGTGTGGTCGTAAGCCTCGTTGGTTGGTGTCTGAGCCTCTGCGTGCTCAGTAGTAAAGTGACCGAACTTTTGGTAGTCATCCTTGATGATGATGTCTGGGTCAAAGGACTCGAAGCATGCCCGAGACTCGTTGATACCCGACTCATCTAGCTCAAGCCCGTGTGTTCTCTCGAAGTACTTGACAAGCGCTCGGAAGTGGTCCCTGTGCCTCTCAGGGTTCGTAATCTTGACAAGAGCTTTGACTCCCGCGCCACTAGGCGATGTCCAGCATGAGTGAATAAAATCATCCGTGGCAAGAGCCCTTTTGGTCGCGTCAACATCCACGTGATCAAAGTCGAGGATAATGAAACCCGAATGCTCAAATAGCGCGTCATCAGACCGAGACGAAAACTCCCCGCTGAAACATACAACGGGGAGCTCTTGCTTTTTGGTTTTGTCGCCATCGCGGACCTTAGATACTAGCGTACTCGACTTCCCATTCTGGATCCGATCCAGCGCTTGCTGTAGTGGAATGTGATGGGGTGCTTTCTTGTCGAATACGTTTTTGAATATCGTGACTTTCATTGTCCTTGGCAATCATGAGGAGGATGAGGTAACCAGCCAGGTCTTGCAACGTATCCTCCGTTGCGTCTACGAGACCTGCGTTCTTGATGCGCTTGAGTTTGTCGTCGATACGCATCTTGATACCTGCGACAGCGTTTGCCGCAGAGAATACATTCAGCGGCTCAAGTGCGGAGTTGCCATACTTGGCATTCTTCTGGAGGAGCAAATCCTCCAGCGACTTACACTTTGCTTTGATTTTGTTCCTTGTGTTCATCTAAGGGTAGGGTTGAGTGTGAAATGAATTTTTTAGTGAGAATCTCTCGGATGATGATGTGCTTGTCTGCCTTGCTGTTCTTCCCGAATATCTCTGTCTCCAGTCGGGATATTGTCTTTTGGTCATACGAAGCGATGTCACTGGGATTCTCGAACACAGAAACTATCCACACGACACGCTCGTGTACAACCTTCTTTTTCTTGAAGGCGACACGAGCGGTCATGTAATAGATAGGTGCCCCCTTAGAATGGGAGTGCATCCTCCGTAGAGGTCTCGGCTGCTTTCGCTGCACGCTTCTCCTTGGCAGCTGCGCTGTTAGGATCGAAGACACGGCAGCAAGGCTTCCCGTTCTTGGACATGAACATGGTGACATACAAGTTGCCACCTTGTCCTTGGTCGTTGCGTGAAGTGGCGTACTTCTCGACCATCTCTTTGAGCTCGGTGTCCTTGAATCGGACGTTCCAGCTCAACAACTGGCCATCGTCGTTGTAACGTGGCTCCTCGGCGTACCCTACGAGTACTGAATCATACTGCTTATCGCTCATGATAGAATTAAATTATAAAAAAGGTTGTCAAAAATAAAAAATGCTGTTCCGTAAATCAAAATCTTACACCACAAATTCAGCGTAGTGCTTTTGGGTTTGTTCGTTGCCATTGAGGAATGCTTGGATGTTTTCGAGGGCTTGGTGGAACTTCATCTCTCCTCGGAACAGAGTCTCCTCTGAACACTTCACATCCGCTGGATAGAAGGGGTAAGCCTTCTCCTGCACCACCCAATAGAAATCAGGTATGTCAAATACCTTAGTGTAGATATAGGCTTGGATGTCATAGCTCCAGCTATTGACGTCGTACCTAAACTTCTCGATGGATCGAGCAGACTTGGAGTCCACAATGAATCCATCTTGAAGACAGTCAAGGAATCCCTTGAGCGGAACACCGTCAAGATCTACGTTGAACTCGACTTGATACTTGCCTCCAGCAAATCTCTTGTCGTACACACCGCAGTCTTTGAGGCGTTGAATCATCTCCTTCGCCTTCTTGACGTCCGCTTCAGAAGCCAATTCCTTGTTTGGATTCTCCGCGACTTGTTCCGCCTTCCATTCTCGATAGCGCTTAGTATTGCGCGGGAACTTACCGCCAATAATATCAACGATAGCGGTATCATCCAAAACGAAATATACATCCTTGAATTTTTCTGGTTCGAACAAGAGCAGGTCATAGAGGGAGCCGAAGCTCAGAGCTTCTGACTCTTTCTTGAGTTGACCACGCATGTACATCTCCCACAGCCGCATGTCTCCAAGGGCATACTTGAGAGAAGAGTAGGAGAGGTGGGGCTTGCCCACCCGCTCCTGGAGTTGTTCACGCATACTCATACTCTCTTGAGAATTAGCTCTGGCTCTCGCCCGTTCTTGATGAGGTGGATGTCCACCGCCCTGAATGCTTCACGCTTGGATTCGAATACACCTTCGAGTCGACTGCCATCGACAGTCTTCTCTACAAGGTACATGTCCAATCCGTACTTCTCGTTGGTGCAGTGCTTGACGGCAGGGGCAACCACTTCTTTCTTGACCATAGACCAAGGCAGGAACTTGTTGTCCTTACCTGTGCCTGGGTTTGGGATCAGGACTCCTGAGGAGTTGATGCTCACGCTCATCGCACGAACTTCTTGAGGCCAGCCACTTGCTTCTCTGTGAGTTGCTCACCATACTTCTTGGTGATACTATCAAAGGCCTTCTTCTTGTCCGTCTGCGTCTTGATGTAGGACACGGCCTTGTCCATGATGTTCTCTACTGGCGCGTCGAGCTTCTTCGAAAGCTTCTGTACATGAGGGTTGTTGACCATCTCCTCTTGCTTGGAGATAGCTTCTGTGACTTCGTTGGCTGAGGCGATAGAGGTATCAATTCCGATTCCGAGCATGGCCAATGCACGGCCAACGGCTGATGTTTCGCAGTTTTCGACATGGCTTGTCTTGTTGATGTTTGAAGCCGACTTGACCTCATGGGCATGACCCTGAGCTACTACCTCACCAGAGGTGTTTGTGATTGTGCATTTGCACAGGCACTGCTCGCCATCGAGCATGTTGACATCAGTGTGGATGCCCCACCCGTCATATTTGGTTTCTTGACGGAAGAACTTGATGCGTTCGTTGACTTCAACGTACTGCTTACCACGGATGTTCGTGGTTTTGAACTTGTAGTTCGACATGATGATAGTGAATTAAATTAATGTGTGACAATTACAATTATCCGACTCTATTAGGTGTCCACATACAAGGCATCTGCCTTCCTTGAGGTGCTTGTTTGTCCGCCATTTGCCTATGGTGTTCCAATAGACCCAGTACTGGATGTCCTCCACCCAGATGACGTGCAACAGCTGTGCGAACTTACGAATCCTCTTCATTGATTCCTAACTTGTCTTCAATTTTCTTCTGAAATTTCTGTAGTTTCTTGATTGTGCGCTTGATAGTAGCGAGCTCTGAATGAAGGTTCCTGCTCTTGACGTTACGCACCTTGGGTGCGATGGCCATACGATCGGACACCCTGCTCGTGAGGCTGAGTGCATTCTCGAATCTGACCATGTAGCTGGGGTAAGAGTTCATCATGGACTCGTGCTCACGGCAGTAGTGAATAACTGTGGCGTGGTCCTTTCCGAATATCTCCCCGATGTCCTTGTACGTAGCGTAGGGTCTGAGTGCGTTGGCGAGCGCCACCCTGTCTTGGACATAGTGGTTGAGCCTTGACTTGTCGTCAATCTCGTAGCCCTGCCTGTGCTCGTATTCCCTGCGAACCTCAAGCATCATCTCTTTAGTTTGTGTGTTCTGCATAGTATGCGTTAGCCATTTCCTGTGTGGTTAGGTAGATGAGCATAGAGTTCATTACATCCAAGATGCCGTCCTTGAAAGCAACAAGGCTTTCTGGCTCTTTAAGAGCATAGGATTGCCCGATACCTGCTTCACCAATGATGTCTTCGACACCTTTGATGGACTTGTAGTCCTCGACAAGTTGGTCAGCAACTTCTTCGGTAGCCTTGATGTACCACTCCACGATTGGGATAGCGGGTAGGTTTAGCCAGTTCTCAAACCCGTGCTCTGAGATGTCCATCTTAATCATACCTAGGGCCGTCTGCTCAGCTTTCGTCCCGTCCAGGTACTTCTCCATCCACTCCATCACTTGTTCTTGCGTCATTCTTTTTTTGTAATCTGTTTAGTTCACGCTCCATAAGGCGCATACGTGCCCTACGGCCAAGGTATTTGCCTGCATTAACCTTCTTGAGAAAGTTCTTGATTGACTCGTCCATATAGTGCTCTGCTGTTGGTGTGCATCTTGACTAACTCCTTGTTGTCCACGTTGTCTTGCTTACTGGTGAACCAGTGGATGTTTTTCTTGGGGTTGTACTTGAATTTACGAAGGTTCTTGGTGTCAATCGGCTGGAATGCAGGGTCTTTCTTGTAATGCACGTCAATCATGTCACACTCCACCCACGCACACACAGTCTTGTGTTCACCCTTGAAGATTTTGGTTGCCGTCTTCTCGGAGTTTCTTAGTACGCAGTTGGTGAGCTCAAGAGACACGTTTGATGGAGCGTAATACTCTACTCCTTTGTTTCGGTTGTCTTTTACTTGCCAGCACATGTAGTTGGCGCCCCTACCAAGGTGGAACCTAACCTGAAATCTTTTCTTTTTCTTTCTCATTTTGTAGTATTAATCGTTGTTTTGCTTCGTAGTCCTGGAGCATGCACTCAAGCATCATCTTGTCACGAGGTCTACGATACAGCTCATAGGCTTGCATCTTGCGCTCGATCGCCTCAGCGAGATACTCCATGTATTCGTCAGTCATAAGTTGTCTATCAAGTCAAGAAGCTCTTCATTCGTCATTTTGTCTTCCCTCACAAGCCGAGCACACCTCACAATGATTTCTGATGTTCTCACCTTGGCGGTTCTTTTTTCAGCCTTGCTTGTAGTCGGTTCTGATGGCGGCGGCGTGACGATGTGTCCGTCGTGGCCGTCCAAGAATTTATCAGTGTCGATGTGAAAGCCATTGTTAGTGAGACCATTTGAGACGGCATTAATGAAGCTAGCTCTAGTCTTCGTGTTGGCCTCCATGACATTGTTCCAAGTTTGCCTTGTCCTTCCTGTCATGGTGTTGATGGCCCCCCAAGGCATCTCAAGATCGAATTTAAGCTGTTCAAAAATCCTGATGCACCACTCTCTTTTCTGCTCCTCTGAACAGCTCATTAGTCTCGCTACGTGAGGGTTGCTGTACATATCCCTCTGCTTCTCCGCTCTGGCTTTCCTCATCAGTCATTCAATGATGTGGTTCGTGAGAAAGAGATGGCCCCCCAAAAGATGCTGAAAGAATACGTGCGCTTGTTAGGGGTCTTGGACTTCGTTGGGACATGAATCTTCTTTGCCACTGGCTTGGACTTCTTGTTTGGCTTGGTGTCGTCGAAGGCTCGCTTGATTGTGCTGTAGCTGCATCCCATGATGCTGGCGATGTCGTTGAATGAAAGGCCTTGATTGGCGTATGCCTTTACCTTGGCGTTGAAGGCCTTGCCTCGGAGTTGTCGGGGGTGTGTCTTTGTGTTGCTCATACCTGTTTGATTTGAAATGATTTTGTTTACTCGTTGAATTGAAATGTTGTGTGTTTGTGCTATGACGTCTACGGATTTGCCCCTGTGAAACATCCGTCGCACAGCCGTGTCTATGTTAGTCATTCTTGTTTTCTTCTTGGTCGTCAATCCCGTGGATACGGCACTCGAACCCCTTGTCTGCACACAGGAACTTGAGAGCTTCAATGACAGATGCTTCATCGTAGTCACCCACCTTGTCGCGCATCCAGTCAAGGTCGAGGTGTTCAGAGAGGTCGATATGCTTGTTGAACGATACCTCGAAGTCACCTGTGTATCCAGTCTCTTCGATGCTGATTCCAGCGTCGTTGTCAATCTCATCGCAAGCGCTGGACACACCATACGCCATACCCTCACGGAAGATGGCGATGGCTACTGCCTTGGGGATGACGGGCATGGTGGGCTTGTTCATGATGACCCCTGAGACGCCTTCAACTACACGTGGGTCACCTGCTCGAACGAGCGCTTCCTTGAAGTCATAGTACTTCTTCTTCCAAGCTTCCGCTTGGGCTGTCTTAGCGGTGAGGTCGTGTTCGAGGGTGGCAATCTTCTCTTCGAGGTCGCGGTATGCTTGGCATCCGCATGGTCCGCTTGATGCTTCCTTCTGCTTTACCAACTCGTTGTACTTCTTGGTGTAGACCTCGACCTCACGTTCGAGCATAACGATGTCGTCGTACTGACCTTGCACTTTGGATTCGAGCTCTTGCACCTGCTTGGTCAGTGCCTCTTCACGCCCTGTCTGCTCTTGATAGTTCTTCTGTGCCATCTCTTGACGGAACTCCATCGACTCGATGGTTTGCTTGGCAGAGGAGATAGCGTTCTCTGCGTAACGGATGCTCGCTTCGAGCTCGTTCTTGGATTCTTGTACTGAGTTCATGATTGGTAAATAAATGTGAAGTTGTCAATGATTGCTCTGCCGTATGCAGTGTGGAAGCCATAGCTGTGTGTGCCAAGGATGGGTTCGTTGGCAAGCACCAAGCGAAGGACTTTCCGCTCGTCAAGGTCAAAGGTGGATGCGGTTTCTTGTGTTGCTTCGAGGAGCATCTCAGGGTCGTGACGCATTTCACGTCCGAGGTCAACCTCGATGTAGTCTTGTATGTCTTTACTCGTCATTGTCTTTGGGTTTGGGGATACGGAAAGCGTGCATGGTGTAGTCGTCAACGTCGATGAATGCTTCGTTGCGGTAGTACACAGAGGAGATGAACTCCGTTAGTTGGTACATGTTGGTCTCATGGCAAGTGTACTTGCCTGTGTTATCCATAACGTCAGAGGATACACGGGCTACCAAGGACATACACAAGGGGAAGTAGTCCCATGCTTGGGTGGTATCCTGTTGGTCCCACGTCAACCAACAAGACTCGGTGGAGTCAGAGCGGTTGGACATGTCAATCTCGATGATGCGGAACACCTCGACGCTTACGTTGTCGCCGTTCTCTGCCACCCAGTCGTCGTGGTCCATGCTCTTGACGGTTACCGATTCGTGGTAGTCCTTGTAGTCACGGGTCATGGTGACGTGGATGTTTGTGGGGTCAGAGCCATCAATGTGTACGCACATCTCATCTTTGCGATACTCGCTGAGGGTTTCAACGACGTGTTTGTCTGCGAAGCCCCGCTTGGGGAAGAACTCACAGGTGGTGTCTGAGTACCCTTCGAAGAGTCCTGCGACAGCGTGGATTACTGCATATTGTTTCATGGTTATTGAATTGAAGTTTGAATTTTGAAGTCGTATAAGTCTCTCTAACTATACACTCTTCATAAATGAAGAGAGTGTATAGTAAGAGATACTAAATAGTAGCAGAGGGTGGAGTCGAACCACCACACAAGCTCATACTCGTTGCCATAAGCCCTCGGTAAAGGGTGGAAGGAGTAGCTATTGCCGTGTACACACCGATGCGATGCCTCCATCGCAAGTGTCACTGCCATGTAGAAGGGAGGTTTGGATTCGAACACAACTGCCGTCATTGGGGTTGGGGAGTTTCGGCGTAAGCCTCATCCCAGTGCCACCCAAAAAACTTACGCACCGACTGCGCTCCCTTGAAAAAGGTGGGGGGAAGGACTGACGTTTCAATCCCTTGCATCCTTACGATTGCATCCCGAAAGGCGTCCCCCCGATGGTCAAACTTCAACTAACCAAATCCTTTGATTCGTTTTGCCACTTGTCGTGGGCTGTTTCTACGGCAGTGTTGATGGCCTCTGCCTGTGCCCTGTCGATCGCCTGACCCTGCATACGGGACAGCTCGATGATTACGTTGATAATGTCAGTCATTGTCGTTGTTTCTGTCGTAAGGTTTGAGTTCGAAGCTCATCACCCATGTGGCTTCGCAGTCTTCGCATTGGTAGTCGTAGTGCCAGTTCTCTCCGTCTGAGTCAGAGTTGAGCACCACACCCACACCACCACACTTGTGGCAGGTATCGTAGTTGATGATTTCCTTATCCATTGTACTTGTCGTTGATTCGTTGTTGTGTGTCCTCACAGCAGGAGACCCACGCCTCCATGTTGATGAGCGAGATACCGCCTCCGTTCTCACGGCGCTTGCGCTCATCCTCAAGGATTTCCTCCTTGGCTGAGATGTAGTGGTCAAGACCACGCTGAAGGCAGTCGATGATGACCATTTGCACGAGTGCTCCGTGCTTGTTGTACCCCGTCATGAGGTGG
>Ga0070752_1001987_pt1 | contig 13685 bp, 17 predicted proteins | sample VirMetDEL_Aug_30_FD_77440 | JGI IMG/M metagenome (GOLD analysis project Ga0070752, IMG submission 77440) | Aqueous microbial communities from the Delaware River and Bay under freshwater to marine salinity gradient to study organic matter... | ecosystem: Environmental > Aquatic > Marine > Coastal...
AATGAATGAAATAAATTTTGGTGAGGAAACACAGCCTGTTGTTATTTCAAAGCTTGCAGAAGATATTGCAAAAATGAAGAATGATTATCAAAAGGAATATGAGGCAGGAAATATTGATAGACCGTGGCCAGGCGACACAAAAATCTTTTCTGAAATTATTAAAGATTACCAACAAAGGGGAATTTTTGTAAACGACCCTAGTCTTATTGATGGTGGTTGGAAGTTTAATCCTATGGGACAATCGCAACAACAAAATCAACAAAGTCAAACTGCTGTACAAAAAACTTTCCCACAAGGATTGCCAACCAATAACAATAATAATACTTCAAATCAGACAGAAGCAAGTATGGGTACTCTTGGTGATATTCTTGGTTTGCCAAATAAAGACGAAATTAATAAATTTAAAGAGGATTACTTCACACCTAACTGGCAAAACTATTTAAACGAATAGGCATACTTAAATGGAAAATGATAACAGTCTTACTCTTGAAAAGTTATTTCAAAGAATTGATGAAGAAGAATTGCCAGTACAAGAACAACCAGATTCTTTTGATGAATTTATGTATGGCTTTGATCGTACTCCATCGTTGGTTCAAAACTTTGGGTTAATGCTGGAGGCAAAATTACCAATTGGTGAGCTTCAGATTTTTGGTGAAGATGGTATTGTTGACTACAAATCTCCAGACGAACTTTATGGAGAAGGTTTTAGTAGTCTTTCGTACGATGATAGGCGTAAGGTTCTTCTTACCAAGCGAAATCAAGACCTTGCAAAAGAGTATCCAGTTCTTTCTGAACAAGATGAAGACAGCATAGCAACTACTGTTGGCAGTGTTGTTGCTCCTTTTGCTGATCCCTTGATTTTGGTTGCACCAGAAGCAGCAACTATTAGAGGTATTGCTGCTGTTAGTGGTGCGCTTGGTACTGCCTATTCTATGGTAGATGATCTTGCATTAGAAGGAGAAATAGATCCTACAAAAGCTGCAACTACAGGTGCTGTGTCTGCTCTTGGTGGTGCTGCTATTGGTAAAGGACTCAAAATTATTAGTGACAAAGCAAAAGTTAAAAAGGATGCAGAAACACTTAGGTTAGCAAATCAAAAGGTTGATGAAATACAAGATGCTATGGATGAAGCATTGGCTGACAATGTTCCTAGAGCAGAAGTTAATGCTTATGTAAGAGAACGTACAGGTCTTACAACAAAAGAAATGCTAGAAGTAACTGCAAGAGCAGATCACAAACCTATTTATAGAGAACCAAAAGGTTATGATCCTGGCGGCCCAAATAGAGAATCTATACTGGCCATGCAAAGAATTGTTGGCATTAACTCACAAAGGGTAATGAAAAATACTTCACGTATTGCAGGGCGTGGTACACCAAACGATGTGACTGTTGCTGGCAATGTTAATGTTGCTCGTACAAAAAATCCAATGCTTGATAACTTACTTGGTACAATCTCAACAAGGATTAAAAAGTATAGCCCAAGGTTATTTTTAAGGTTAAGACAGCACGAGTACAACGTACATAAAAGAGTAGCAGACGCAGAAAAAACAGTTGTTCCTTTTGTTAAGGCGATAAAGCAAGTTCCAAAACAAGTAATGCCTAAGCTAAGTGTTAGTTTGGCTAATGGTGATATTAAAACAGCATCTAATATTTTAGAACAATACTCTGTTGGTGGATCTTCTGCACTTAATCAGACAAGAGAGTTCTTGGACAATATGTACAAAGAACTTACTGAAGTTGGTTACAGCGTTGACAAGATTAAAGACTACTTTCCTAGAGTTGTAAAAGACTATGATGGTTTGTTACAAGCACTGGATGCTCCACGTAGGGGTATGATTGAAAAGGCATTGTACTTAAAGTCAAAACAACTTGGTGTAGAAAATATTAAAGACATACCAGAGCAAATGAGAACAGACGTGGTTAATAAGGTTGTTCGCGGCTATGTCCCAAAAGAAATGAAAGGGGGTTTAAGTTTCACTAAAGAAAGAAAGCTACCAGAGGTTACTGAAGAAATTTCTGGTTTCTATTATTCTCCAGCAGAGTCTTTAAACAGGTACATAAGAAGTACAGCTAACGACATTGAAAGGAGAAAGTTTTTTGGTCGTGATGCTGTAAACATTGATAACACAAAACTTGATACAGAGGCATCGGTTGGTAATTTAATTGCAAGACAGCTTGAGAGTGGTGATCTTGATTACTCTGGTGCAGATGAACTAAGTCAACTGTTAAATGGTCGTTTTGGTATGGGCGAAGTATCACCAACTAAATCACTACGTTTTATTCGTGATGTTGGCTATGGCACTACACTTGCTAACCCTATTTCTGCACTAACACAGATTGGTGATATTGGTGTATCTGCTTATGCAAATGGTATGAGAAATACTATAGCTGCTATGTTTGGTAAAAACAAAATCACAATGGATGAGCTTGGCTTAGACAACATTATTGCAAACGAACTTGGTAATGTATTAGATACCTCTAGGTATTTAGAAAGGGCATTGTTCTTTGGTGGGTTTAAAAAAGTAGACAAGCTTGGTAAAAACGTTGTCCTTAATTCTGCACTTAGAAAAGCAAGTGCAATGTCTAAGAGTGATAAAGGCGTTTCTAAACTAGCAAGTAAATATAAAAAAGCAATGGGTGATGAGTTTGATATGCTTATCAATGAACTTAAATCTGGCGAGATGACAGACAGGGTTAAGTTTTATCTTTGGAATGAGCTGTCAGACCTACAACCAATATCACTTTCAGAAATGCCACTGTCTTATTTGAACAGTCCAAATGGAAGAATACTTTACTCGTTAAAATCTTTCACTATTAAACAGCTTGATGTACTTCGTAGAGACATTATTCAACAATACAAGTCAGGAAACAAGCTTGAGGCTGGAAAGAGTCTTTTAAAATACATGACACTTGTTCCTCTTACAGGAGCTACTGTTGACGAAGTAAAAGATGGCCTACTTGGTAGGGGTTTTGAACTAAACGATATTGCAGAAGATAACTACTTTGAAAACCTTACAAAACTTGTTGGTATAAACGACTACACAAGGTCAATGTACCTTAAGCGGGGTGACGTTAGTGGTTTTATAACCAATACATTAGCCCCACCAATGTCTTCAGTAGATGCTATATTGACAGACGTAGGTAATTTAGTTACTTCTGGTGATGTTCTGCCAGAAAAAGTAATAAAAGAACTGCCTGTTGGCGGTAAGATTTGGTACAACTTTTTTGGTGGTGGACTAGAGAACTGGGAAAAATGGAATAAGGACTAACCAATGCTAAATCTAATGAGATTCCTGTTCTGGTATTTACTCTTTGTGTTTCTGTTCTACGGAATGAACTCCTTTGCTGCTGATCCAATAGTAACAGACTCTACAACAAACAGCACAGTAACAACCAAGGGGAACATGGAGACAAGGATTAAGTCTCCACCCCCGTCTGCAATTGCACCACAGTTTAATGCCAATGGGAATTCTGATCTCTGTACTGTTGGTGTTGCTGGTGCAGTTCAAACTCAGATTCTCGGTATCTCTATGGGTTCTACTGTTCGTGATATGAATTGTGAGAAGCTGAAGAATGCCAAGACCCTATATGACATGGGCATGAAGGTAGCTGCTGTTTCTGTTATGTGTCAGGACAAGCGTGTGTTCCAAGCAATGATGGATGCTGGCACTCCTTGTCCGTTTGATGGGTTAATTGGCCCTGCTGCTAAGGCTGCATGGGAAGCTAATCCAACTCCTCGTACATATGATGTAGACAAGGTAGAGAAAACAGAAGATGAGAAAGTCAAAACTACTACCAAGTCTATGTTTGGTGGCTTGGGCTTGCTACTCCTACTCTAGCGAGTACACATACGGCACATCTGGCAATGCCGCTTTAAACGCCCACAATTGGTCTATGAGCGCGTCTATGCTTGGGGTAGAGGATACTACTGGGTTAGACATAAACGCCGTAATATACCAATATACGGCCGAGAAAGCTATATCAGACGATATGGTGGTGTCAATTCAGAACAGACACGCCACAGAATCTGGTTATATCTTCCGTGAGGTTGATGATTGGTCTGGACTACCAGGCAATACAATTGTTAAAGCTGTACCTGTACCGAATATCCCGATTAATTTGTGGGGTGATGGTGAGATAGAGATTAAGGGGGATGGTAAAGTAGTTGACCCTGTAGTGATTTACAACTGGAGACGACAAGACATTGAACCAGAGCCGTACATACCAGAAATACCAGAAGTAGAGATTTACGATGCCATGTCTGATGATGTGGCTTTGGGTGCTTTAGAGCCTACTGACTCTGACTTGTACGAGGATAACGATGAAAACACCGATGCCGACAAAGACGAAGAAGAACCTAAAGAGGAAGAGGAAAACAGATTTAGCCAGGCACAGGATGCAATGGCTACAGCAATGCAAGCAAGCCAGCAAACTGCTCTGCAAGCATTAGTAAACACAGTAAATCTCACACAGTATTATTCGGTTGCTATTGTTGGTGGTACGTACAAGGAAACAGTACAGATCAATGACAGCGAAATACCGTACAGTAAACGTGGTCTAAGAAACGGATTAGCACAACAACTACTGCATACTCAAATGGTAGATATGCAATACAATAGGAAAAATAAATGAAACTTGTCTATTCAATAGTTTTGTCCTTGGTGTCCTGTTTGACATTTGCTGAGGATGTCCTGATTACTGGTACAGTTCAATCTAAATGTATTATCAATACTGATACTGCTGGTATTTATGGTAACCCTACCTCAGATAAACTAAGTACAGCAGCAGCAGATGGTGGTGTAATGCCTATCATTCGTTACGATGTATCACTGGCTGATGCTTATACTGCTAAGGTCACAACCCCTACCAGTTTTAGTACCAGTCCAAACCTAACTGATACTGTTACATGGACAGGCTCCACTACAGTGTCCTCTGTATCTGATACAGCTATGTCTGACTACGATACCAATGCTGTTGAATATGATGCCACAACAGAGTTTGACCTACACACTGCTGGTACTGTCTGGTTCAAGGTGGATTCCACTGCTGAGTACGGATACAACAAAGCATTTCCTGGTGGTATATACAGAGCAATTGTAGAAGCAGAATGTATCGCAAACTAATCTTACTATGGCTGTTATCTTGTGGTGCTTATGCCCATGAGATGACACCCACTTATCCTGTACTAACCCCGTCTTACGTAGATGGGGTTTCTAAGGTTGAGATGCGCCTGTTCAATAAACGTACAGATGCTAAGTACTACGAAATAGGAGTCTTTGATAAAGATTTTAATCCGATTCCTTTCGTTAGTTCGTATCACATCGTATCCCTGAATTACCTTCGTCACTTGAACTTTGCTGTTTATATCAGTGACAAAGACAAAGACAAAGCAGTGTATATCTGTACAAGATCATTGATACAGGGAGACAACGACTCCAAAGCATTTGTGTCTTCTAAGATTTGTTCTAAGTTTAAGGACAAGTAATGAGAAGAATCCTGTTAACTTTGTTGTTTTTTCCTGTTATGGCTGTCTCTGATAACAGTTCATTGAACTTAAGCCTGCCCAGTTCAACCATGAATCATCAGTCTGACAAGTTTAGGGCTGGGGACATGGATTGTTCTAACGCCGTGGGTGGTGCAACTAACTTTGAGTTTGGCATGATGGGAATAGTAGATAATGCTAGTGGGCCTTTCTCAAACAATGACCCGATGGATCGTGAAACTAAAGACATTGGAGTCTATGCCCGCATTACTGTCCCTCTGGATAAGCCACGCGAGCGTATTAACTGTAATACTTTGTACCAGCTTGAGCTTCGCGCTAGAAGGCTTGAGGTAGAGAAACTTGAACTAGAGCTAGAGCAATTACGCAATATGAGGTTTGAGAATGAGCGTTGAGCTTAGGCTGTTTGGTTATAAGCTGACACCAGCAACTATCGCTGGTCTGATTGCTTTGGTTGGGCCTGTACTTGGTGCCATGTACGCAGGGTTTATGATGTACCAGAAGGTAGAGTCTATTGCTACTCTTGACCTAGATGCAGTACAGGGTGACATAGCAAGCATCCAAGAAAAGCTAGAAGCCAATAACAACTACACACGTGACATCAAGAATGGACTGCGTGATGACATACTTAGAATTGAGAAAGTAGCTGATCGTGTTGAGGATGATGTCAACGGCCTTGAGGACAAAGTCAGAGCATTGATAGACGAAGCAGAATCAAGGTTTGAAACACGCAGGGAATCGCTCAGGAGTTCACAGAAAGCTGACATGAAGGAATTAGAAGAGCGACTTACAGCTAAACTACAACGCGCACTAGATAACCCACTTGCTGATTAGGAGACATAAATGTTAGGTGCAATTAAATCCATCGTAGGGGCTGTAGCCCCAACACTAGGGACTGCTTTAGGTGGCCCACTAGGGGGTGCTGCTGCATCCATGATTGCTGATGCACTTGGTTGTGATGACAACGAGAAAGCAATTAACAAAGCAATACAGACAGCAACTCCAGAACAACTAAGCCTTATCAAAGAAGCCGATGCTGAGTTTGATGCTAAGATGAAAGAGCTTGATGTGGATTTGTTTGCATTGGAAACTGCTGACAAGCAGGATGCAAGACAACACTTCGGCAAAGACTGGACTGCTAAGTTAATTGGAATCGTGATGGTACTGTTCTTCTGTTCGTACATTGGGATGATTACTATCATGCCACCTGAGCAGAACAGTATGGAGCTTATCAACCTAGTCTTGGGGTACATGGGTGGCCTGGTTAGTGCTGTTATTTCGTTTTACTTTGGTGCTTCACAAAAACAGGATTAAATAAATGAAGAAAGGTTTATACTCAAATATTCAAGCAAAGCGTAAACGAATCGCTAAAGGCAGTGGAGAGAAAATGAGAAAGCCCGGAACAAAAGGCGCACCAACTGCAAAAGCATTCAAACAGGCAGCAAAAACAGCTAAACCATACAAGAAAAAGGGTAAGAAATAATGGCTAAGAAAGACCCGCGATTGGCAAGGGCTGGTGTCTCTGGATATAACAAGCCTAAGCGTACACCTAATCACCCTAAGAAATCCCATGTTGTAGTTGCTAAGGAAGGGGATAAAATCAAAACCATTCGGTTTGGAGAACAGGGTGCTAAGACTGCTGGTAAGCCTAAAGCTGGTGAGTCAGAAAGGATGAAGAAGAAACGTGCATCATTCAAAGCAAGACACGCTAAGAATATTGCAAAGGGTAAGATGAGTGCAGCCTTTTGGGCTGATAAAACTAAGTGGTGATAGGAGAAATCAAATGCCAATGGTAAATGGTAAGAAGTACGCATACACAAAAGCAGGAAAAGCGGCTGCTAAAAAAGCCCAAGCCAAAAAGAAAAAACCTAAGAAGAGAAAATAGAACATGCCATTAAAGAAAGGCAAGTCAAAGAAAGCAATCTCTCAGAATATCAGGAAGGAGATAAAAGCTGGGAAGCCGCAGAAGCAAGCTATTGCTATTGCACTATCAAAAGCAGGGAAGAAAAAGAAAAACAAAAAGAAATAAAAAAGGGGGCTGCAATGGCCCCCTAGTTTTTAGATCTCGCACTGCCCCCCAGTACAAGCTAATGTCTGCGCCCCTTCAGTTTGATCTGAAGCTTCATCGATATTCCAATCAATCTCTGTTGGCATCTTCTGCGACAACTCTTCATATTCTTCCTTCGTAATCTTTTCATAGGGGGCTTGCTCATAGCTATGGTCTGAGTAGGGTAAAAAAGATACACCACTTACTTCATCAAAGTTGTTGTACAACCAGTTACCAATCTCAAGGAACTCATTGTCCTTATAGTACACAGTAATGGATGGCTTGTGTTCACACCAATGCTCTTGGTAAATAGACCACAGTTTAAGCTGATCCATACCAGTTTGATCTGAAGACATTACAGAACCTTCTGGTGCCTTCTGTGGGAAGCTAAACACTGCTGTAGTTGGGCTTGTAACGTCTACTTCCCAAGGCACACCAGCATTACTTAAGACTTGACACAAAGGATCACGCATATCAGCACGTACCCTACGGATATAGTAATCACTGTATCTTCCATGAATACCACTGGCAGAGTTTACAAGCTGTGATACAGTACCAGAGGGTTTAACACAAGTAATAGCAGTAGACTGATTGATACCAAGTTTCTTGGCCCACTCTTTGTTTGTATCAACTGCTACTTGACGAAGTGCTTCAAGTGCCTTTGGCAGATCAGGCTGGTTAGGGTGGTCAAACCCAGTTCCAGTAGTACATTGCCCAGACATAATAGGATTGTCCAATATCCCAGTCAGTGATACACCAAGCAATGCTTCCTCTTCAGTATTATTTTTCCATACTGATCTGAGATACCTGAAGTCTGTCAGTGTTGCTTGTAGTGTACCAAGAATAGTAGCAACACGAACCTTACGCTTTAGTGATGTAATGGTATCGTCTGCACGAACAACAACCTCAGACAGATTACAGAATTGATTAGGGCGAAGAATAATCTCAGAGCAAGGGTTAGTACCAAACTCGTGGTCTGTGTCCCTACGCTCATTCTTAGCTGCTTGTTTCTTACTGGCTACCCTGCTAAAGATACCACGCTCACCAGACTTAGATTCATACAAAGAAGCCCACTCATTTAGGAAGGCATCAAAATCAGGTTTTTCAGTGTAACAAGCAGAGTTATTTGCAAGACCACGTTGTGGTTCTTCAACCCACCACTGACCATGCTTTGCTCTACGGATTCTATCGTCTGAAAGGTTAGAGAGTGAGATCAGGGCAGACCTACGTACACCACCAACTACTACGATCTGTGCAATCTTACAACAGATATCATGACACTCAATACTGCTTAGTTTACGCCCTGCTGCCTTCTTAAATAGAGAGACAGTAAAGTTAAACAGATCAACCAATGGCTCAGGGCCACTTGCCCTACCACCAAAAGTCTTAAGTGTTGCTCCTGCTGGGCGTATCTTTGAGATATCCCAAGATGGGACTTGACCACTGTACAACAATGAGATCAGTTCACGATAAGCCTTAGCCCATCCAATCTTGCTGTCTGCCACTACGATTGTAGTATCAGTATCATGAAACTTCTCAGCAACATCAGGTAGCTTCTGTATGTACTGGCGTTCAACACTGAAACCAACACCTGTACCACACATCAAGATATACATCATCTCATCAAAAGCTTTAGGGTGGTCAATGGTTAAGTAGGAACAGTTAAACCCAGCTACGTTATCACGATCAAGGGCTTCTCCTGCTGTCATCAATGCCCTCATGCTTGGCATGACTTCTAAATCCAAGATAGCTTCTCTTAGCTCTTGAAAGTCTTTCTTGTACTTGTGGTCAGTACGTTTATCAAAGAAGTTAATATAACGTCTTACTGTTTCTTCCCACGTTTCTCTTCGTTGTTGTTCTGGTAGATACCTTGCGTACCTTGACTTGTGAATGTAGGATTCATATAAACCCATTTCCATTATTCTTTCTCCAATACGTTATAAACAATAAAAAACCCAACCAGTACGAACTGTACTAAGAAACATTCTACTTCTACACTTTCTTCTACTTCTGATTCGTCAATAAAGAAATTGGTAAACCCAATGTAAGGCAACCAGAAGCCAAACAATGGTAGGCCAAATAACAAAATTCTTCCAAATTCTTTGCTAAAAGATACTGGCTTAAAGTTTGGTGTCAGTCCACATTCAGCCATAAATACTATTTGCATTTTGTTTTCCTTTTGTTATCTGAATACTTGTCTTTAAGGAACCTTAACGAAACAGGCATCTCATCAAAGCTGCCGTTATCTACCTCATGCAGCATCCAGATACCAGACCAATTATTGTTTCCTTGGTGTCCTAGATACCCCTCACTGTGCTGATAGAAGATCCCAGCAAAGATACCAGTAATAGCAGTACCATCACCCCTTCTGCTAAATGCTATGTCTCTGTCCTGCACATGGCCCATAACACAACTCATGTGTTTCTTACTAATCATAGTCTTGGCACTGGATACCGGCCTACCCATAACACCAGACGTAAAGAAATGAGAGAACCCTACGCCATTGATAATTACAGGCTCAAGGTAATCAAACACTTCCCAATCAGACAGGTTAAGATCGTGGTAACCAATCACATCTTCTAAGATGGCATCGACATCTACAGCACGTTCTATCCGTTGTTCGTGATTACCAAGCAGAAACACAAGCCTTGGCTTCCAACCCTTTTTCTTGTTTCGTTTTAGCCTTTGGATTTCTTTCTTGATTGGTGCAAGAAACAAGTTCATTGCTCTGTTCCCTGACTCTACATCCTTACTGTACCTACGACCTTCAAAGTCCTTCTTTCCTTTATCGTAACTACTAAGTGAAGGCATATCCCAGAAGTCACCAAGGTTTACAATCACATCTGGTTTCTTGTCTACGATATACTTTGCAGCCCATTCAAGATGGTCTATTGGTACACCATCCTTGACCTGACAGTCAGGTATCACTGCTATCTTCATGCTTCCTCCTACTTTGTATGTAGTTATCTAGCTTCTTGTCTTCGTAAACAGTGAAGTGTTTTATTCCTTCCTTCTCACACCACTGGCCCATTGTTAGTTTACTTCCTTTGCGTACTTTCTTATTTGGATCAGAGAGTACAAAAACTAACTCATAGTCTGGCAGGCTATCCCGTATTGATTTGTACTTTAAGGTGTCACCGGGGCGAAAGAAACCTTTACATTCGATCAGGACATCATCCAGTACAAAATCGGGCTTATAGTTTCGTTTCATAACGTATGGCATTGAGAATGGTTCGTACTGATAGCCCTTGCCACTGTTATTCGCTGCAAACTTAGCCTCTAAACTACTCCTGTACTTGCTGCTTCTTGCTTTTCTTTTTGCTTTGCTTCTTGCTTTGCTTCTTGTTACTGCTTTCTTTCTGATTGGCATTATGAAAATCCATTGGCATTGTTCTGCCGCGTTGTAACATCCATAGCAGGTGGCTGTTCTCAACTGCTCTTTGGAACCCGTCTTCACCAAACTCTTCAATGTACAGATCAATAACCAGATTGTCCCAAGTTTCCCTGTCGTTATCAGACAATAGTTTCTCAGCTTTCTTGGGCCCAATACCTTTTATACCAATGATGTTATCAACCTTATCACCAGTTAACATCTGAGCGTAAAAGAACTTAGTACCAGATTCCTCTGTTACTTCTTTCCACTCTTTCTTAATGTAGTTATAGTGAAGGCCGGGAACCATCAACAAGTCTTTATCAATGGTGGCTATTGCGGTATCGTCAGTCTGGAGTAACGCCATTGCATCGTCAGCTTCCATTCCGTCTACAACCTGTGCGTCATAGTACTCAATCAGATAGCCCCTAATGTTTTCGTAATGATAGGGTTTCTTTGATCCTGATCTGTTTTCTTTGTAGTCACTCCTAATCTTATGTCTAAAGTTGTTTTTACCAGTTAGGAATATCTTATAGGATTCACATTGCGTATCATTGATGATTCCATTTACAAACAACTTACAACTATGTAGCGTAAACGAATCGGGGTCAGCCGTAACCAACCCCGTTTCCTTGTCCGTACTTTGGCAAGCGAACCCTATTCGATAAACAATAGGGTCGCCATCAATCAGAAGTTTCATTGTAACAATCCTTAGAATGGGATGTCGTCATCAAACTCTTCATGTGCGTCTGACTGCACTGCCTTAAGATGTGGCTTGTTTGGCTCTGTAATACGCTTCTCATGAATGTACTTAGCCAACCCAAACAGAGACTTGATTGCAGGGCTATCGCTATCCTCAGCACCAGCCAAACATTGATCTGTAAAACTAGACTTACTTACTGAGTCTCGGTACTTAGCTGGAATAGGAGCAAGACCTGCAACCTCATCGTATACTTTGTCTTGTACTTGTTTGTTCTTAATCACTACAGTACATGGAATACCCAGTACGGATTCCCAGTCAGCAACCTGATCTTCTTCTGCTGATGGTTTGAATGCTTTGTAGTATTCAAGCTCTTTGCCAAGGCCAGACATAGTACGAAAGATATTAAAAGGCTTAGTCCACAAAATGCGTGGTGCTTCTTTGCCATCAATAGTTACAGTGTTATTAAGAATCTCAACACAGAGTGATATCTGTTGGCATGGTGGTTTCTCTTCCCCTGCATAGTTTCGTTCCTGCATACCAAGGTCAGCTACATACACCAGCCTTCCTTCATATTCACCGGGTTTAAGGTTTGAGTATTCGGTTTTACTGCTAGATACTTCTTGACTCATTGCTCGTTCAAAAGCCATGATAATCTCCTTAGTGGATTTCAGAATAATCTTTAGCGAATTTTATGTCGCATTCTAACTCACGATTTAAGTGTAACAATTTATTGACTTTTTGTATAGACCTATTCAATAACTCCTTTATATCATTTTGTTTGTTTTCGTTTAGTTCTAAGATTACTTCGTCATGGAACTGTGCTGTAAGTTGTGGTCTTTCCTGAATGATATAAGCAACCCACATATCAAAACAGAATGTCCCAGTGCCTTGATTTAATGTACTGAACTTATCTTTATCAGTTTTAAGGTGGTAGTAGATCTTTGCAACAGGATTCCATAGCCATATGGTTTTTCCTATGTTTCGTACCCCTACGTTTTTTGCTATCTCCTTCAACGACCAGTTACGTTTCCAGTATGCCTTGTGTATTCTTTTAGCACCATGCTCACTAACATCTAATTGGCGTTTCAGTGTTGCTATACCAGCACCATAAGTACAAGCATAGTTTCCACCCTTGTATATGTGTCTCATCCTAACCACTTCTTCTGGTTGGATGCCATCCTTGTAATCTGCAACCTCCTGTTCAGTTACAGCATTGGCAGACAATGCAAGGTCAAGGTGTGGATCAAAGTCTGGTGTCATCATCTCCTTAACGTACTCTGGATCGTAGTCCCACATGTAATGCTGCTTGGTACGATCCTCAAGGGATGCCATGTCTGAACCACAGAGAACATAATCGTCATTGCGTACTGTCAGTAGCGATCTAATCTCAGCACCATACGGCTTACGGCTTGATGGGATGTTCACACAGACAGCGTGTTTAAACCTGAGTGTATTGGTTAATCCCTGTATCTCAGCCTTTACATATCCGTCTGAGTCTACGTTATCAAGGAACCCTTTTACCAATCCTATTCTATGCTTAACTACAGTCATAGTCTCAAGGTGAGATAGCTCTGGATGATCTGATATTAGTTTTGACACAGACTCACACAGCGATCCATCACTACCCTTAATTTGTGGGATAGCCTTTCCTGTTTCTTTGGAAAACTTAAATGTCTTAGGTTTCCAGCCAAGTCTCTTTAGCCAATCCTTTATTTGTGGAACGCTACCAGGATTTGGTGGCTCTTCCCCAATTACTGTTATGATTTCTTTATCAGTATCAAAAGGCAGACCAGCATCTTCAGTTATCTTCTTCCAACGCTCACCAGTAACAGACAAAGAACCATCAATCTTATATGGCTTTGATGGTCTTTTATTCTTTTTGGTTTTAGGAACTGTTGGCATTACAACTGAAAGTGTGTCAATTGATTCTTGATAGGATTGCTCAAGCTGCTGTAGTAACGACTTAGCTTTCTCAACATCCAGCTTCCACCTAGACTTCTCTTGCAAGGCAGCACAACGCATCTTCAACGAAAGGTAACGAATAACACGATCAGGGTTAGCATCG
>Ga0070752_1001994_pt1 | contig 13641 bp, 13 predicted proteins | sample VirMetDEL_Aug_30_FD_77440 | JGI IMG/M metagenome (GOLD analysis project Ga0070752, IMG submission 77440) | Aqueous microbial communities from the Delaware River and Bay under freshwater to marine salinity gradient to study organic matter... | ecosystem: Environmental > Aquatic > Marine > Coastal...
GGCGCTTCAACGTCCAGCCAACCAATCCGGTGCTGACCCTCACCGAACGGCCTTTGACGTTCCTTGTCGCACGCTGGAGGCTGATTCCGTCATGGTTCAAGGGCAGTGAGCCCAAAGTGTGGCAGGCTACCACGTTCAACGCGCGTCTTCGGGGGCGCGTTTTGCATTTCGGCGAGCGGTTTCGTGGTGCTGTCGGTCGGTTTGGCGGGCAGGCTCGCGGGGAATCCGGGCTGCACAGGCGGGCAGGCTGCCTTGAAAAGAATTGTCACCTCCGTGCAATCAACCTCTTGCAAGCCCCCGAGACCCTCGCTAAAAGCGCCGCAGTTGGGTTGTTAGCTCAGTTGGTAGAGCGTCTCGTTTACACCGAGAATGTCGGCGGTTCGAGCCCGTCACGACCCACCATTCCCCCCTCTATGTATTGCCTGGTGTTGATCGTTTGATCCCGTGCAGAGGTGTTACGTTCCGTAGCGCTCTGGTGGCTTTTCGCGGCGTAAGGGGCAGGGGGCATCTTCGCGCCTCTCATCCCTCGACACCTCATAGGGCCGCCCCATACAGCGCCGAACAGGCCAAGGCGTCGGGACAGGGTTAATTTTTCCCCCTGCGAGTCGCTAAAATTCCCGCGATTTCCGCGCGCTGATTCCCCCTGATTCTTCCCGTCGGCCGCATTTTCCGGCGGAATCCGGAGTTCGGGTAACCGGATGTTAGCGCGCCGATGATTATCTACCCCCGTCGCGAGAGGGGTCTCAGCGACATGCCGCCAGAACTGGCGGCCTCACGTATCCAGGGGTGGATCTTATGACATTGTGTAAAGTGTCGCATGCGCCGCAGGCGTATGCAGGGTCGCGTTTTGCGGCGTTTAAATCGTATGTTTGCAAAGGCTTGGTTCTGGCGGCGGCCGTGATGACAGCCAGCTTCGCCACCGTGCCACAGGCGCAGGCGCAAAGCCAGTTTCTCGCCGCACAGAATACATTGATCGTGCGGAATGATCCGGGTGGGGTGATCGGCACCCGCGCGCAAGAGATCGAAACCCTGCGCGCGCAGGGAATCCGTGTCGAGCTGCGCGGCGAGGTCTGCCTGTCGTCCTGCACGATGTATTTAGGGCTGCGCAACACCTGCGTGTTTCGCGGCACGACCTTCGGCTTCCACGGCCCGTCCTATTATGGCGTAAAGCTGAACGCGAATGACTTCGAGTATTGGTCGCAGGTGATCGCCGCGAATTACCCGCCGAAGCTACGCGAGTGGTATATGGCGACAGGGCGCTACAAAATCACCGATTATTACCGGATCAAGGGCGCGGAGCTGATCCGCCTAGGCGTGCCGGAATGCGTGCAGGCGTGACTCGGCTGCCAGACGCGGTCGCAAAGCGGTCATGGCGAGATTTAGGGGCCGGATTTCCGCCTGTTTTGGGGGGCTTCGCAAAGAAATGTCGAAAGAATTTCATCCGGATGTAATTTTCCGCATTCCCCCGCTTGACGCCACCCGCGTGGCCTCATAATAAGCCCACACGCTCTTGGAACGATCCGGAGTGGGAGAGTTGCGGTTGTAGCTCAGTTGGTTAGAGTACCGGCCTGTCACGCCGGGGGTCGCGGGTTCGAGCCCCGTCAACCGCGCCACTCTCCCCTCGGATCGTCCGAAGCGGCTTTGGCCCTTTACCTAGGCCATTGATATTGCGCGGTTGTAGCTCAGTTGGTTAGAGTACCGGCCTGTCACGCCGGGGGTCGCGGGTTCGAGCCCCGTCAACCGCGCCACTTCTTCCCCACCGGAAGAAAGCTTCAAAAACGCCGTCCCTCGGGGCGGCGTTTTGCTTTTTGCTCCCTGCGGCTTGTTCTGATCTGGGCCCTCTCGTATATCGATGGGGAACGAAAGGACGTCCCCATGACCCAAGATGCAAAAACCCTGATCGAGACCCTCGGCACCAATGCCCGTGCGGCGGCAGCGGAGCTTGCATTCGCCACGCCAGAGGCCAAATCCAAGGCGCTGGAGGTGGCCGCAGAGGCCGTCTGGGCGCAGCGCGAGGCGATCATCGCGGCCAATGCCGAGGATCAAGCCTTTGGCCGCGAAAAGGGCCTCTCGGCGGCGATGATGGATCGTCTGGTGCTCGACGAGGGCCGTATCAAGGGAATCTGTGATGCGCTGCGCGATGTGGCCGCGCAGCCCGATCCGGTGGGGCAGGTGATCTCGGAATGGGATCGCCCCAGCGGGCTGCATATCCAGCGCGTGCGCACGCCGCTCGGCGTCATCGGGGTGATCTATGAGTCGCGCCCCAATGTGACGGCGGATGCCGGCGCGCTCTGCCTCAAGGCGGGCAATGCGGTGATTCTGCGCGGCGGATCGGAGAGCTTCAATTCCTCCAAAGCGATTCACGCCTGTATGGTGGAGGGGCTGCGGGCTGCGGGCCTGCCCGAGGCGGCGATCCAACTCGTGCCGACGCGTGACCGCGCCGCCGTGGCGGAGATGCTGCGCGCGGTCGCCTATATCGACGTGATCGTGCCGCGCGGGGGCAAGGGGCTCGTCGGCCTTGTGCAGGCAGAGGCCCGTGTGCCCGTGTTCGCGCATCTGGAGGGCATTTGCCACACCTATGCCGATGGCGCGGCGGATCTGGAGAAAGCGCGCCGCGTGGTGATGAACGCGAAAACCCGCCGGACGGGGGTTTGCGGCTCGATGGAATGCCTGCTGATCGATCGTGCGTTCTATGAAAAGCACGGCGCGGTGCTGGTCGAGGATCTCGTCAAGGCAGGCGTGGAAGTGCGCACCGAGGGCGACTTGCTGAAGGTTGCAGGCACAGTGCCCGCGCAGCCGGAGGATTTTGGCCATGAATATCTGGATATGATCTGCGCCGCGAAAATCGTCGATGGGGTGGACGAGGCGATTGCCCATATCCGGCGCTATGGCTCGAATCATACTGAATGCGTGCTGACAGAGGATGATGCGGTGGCAGCGCGGTTCTTCCAGCGGATCGATTCGGCGATTTTGATGCGCAATGCCTCGACACAATTTGCCGACGGCGGCGAGTTCGGGATGGGCGGAGAGATTGGTATCGCGACCGGAAAGCTCCACGCGCGGGGCCCCGTTGGCGCCGAGCAACTCACCTCGTTCAAATATCTCGTTGTCGGGGATGGCACCACGCGGGCCTGATCTGAGTGTCCTGAATTTTCAAAAATAGATGACCCCGCAATAGGTTGCGGGGTCTTTTGTTGAAACGAGCTGTGGCGAGGCTGTTCGCTTGGCGTGGATCGCAGGCTGCGCCTTTTGCGCTGCGTCTCTTTGGGGGCAGAAGCACTGCCGAGCTTCACGGGATATAAAGCTGCGCAGAAATCCTGAATATTTTACTGATTTACTATATATTTCAATGCTCTGCGAGATGATCCTCATGTTCGCTCAGAGCAGGATCTGGGCCTGATCCTCGCCCACTGTCCACGCCAACTGCCGCCCCAATCGCGCCGCTTCTTTTGCGAGCAGAGCAAATTGAATTTGCGATGGGCTCACTGAGGCTGGATCGCCGTCGAGCGTGGCCCATAGCGCGGCGTTTGGCTTGGTTCTTTCTGCGTGCGCCGCAATCAACCACTGCCCCTTTTCCTCGCGCAGGCTGACAACGCCGCCCCATGGCAAGGCCGTCTCAAGGCAGAGCGCCGCGAGAAAGCACAGCTTCACCATCTGCCGCGCGTAATCGCCCTCAGCTTGCCAATCATATTGCAGCCGTCCTGTTTGGCCGATCTCGCGCAGGATCGTGCGAATCTCCGGCGCGCCGAGGCGTTGCTCTGCGGCTGCCTGCCCGAAGGCGACACGGAAAAACTTGAGCCGGGCATTCGCGGCACTCACGCTTTGCGCAATCAACTGGACTTCGGGGCTCGTCGCATCCCCCGCCATCGCCATCAACTCGAGCCCATTGCCAATCGCGCCCATTGGCGAAATCAGATCATGGCACAGCCGCGATCCCAGCACCGCGATCAGATCGAGATCGGTTTGGCCAATCGCCGCCTCTGCCATATCATTCACCGCAGCATAGGGGTGATCCTCAGCCGCATCGTGCTGGTCAAAACCGCCTGTTTGCGGCATGAGTGGGGAAGACGTCATGCGATGCCCCCTTCAAAAATAGGTTTGATATGAACGAAATCCTCGAACCCGGAATGATCGTGCGCAACCCCTCCGCCCCGGAATGGGGATTGGGGCAGGTGCAGTCGAAAATCGGATCGAAGATCACGGTGAATTTTGAGCATATGGGCAAACAGGTGATTGATGGGGATCGAGTTACGCTTGATCTAGTCATCGGTGAGCAAGGTTAACAAATCCTAAAGGATCTGCGAAGTCCTGACACGGCCGCAGGAAGCGGCCCCCCTCTGCGCCCGATGCTGCTGCCTCCGGCGCAGAAAAAACGCGCTGCAGCGATCGTGCCGCAAAGCCGCTAAATCCCTCACCTCATTCGTCAAAATCCTCGTGATCTCCGCCCAACCCCCTTTCCCCTCACGCGGGAAACGGGCAATGTCACTGTGATGTCACGTCCTCGTGCGATCTGCGTCATGATCCGTTCACCTCAGGAGCATGCCATGCAGGTCTTCCGTCACGCCGCCACCAGCTTGGCAACCGCCCAGCCGCTTGGTAAAACCGCGCCCACCGCGCAGGAACGGAGAGCAATGGTGCTCGATACCAGCCATTACGAGACCCGTTTCGCCAGCACGGAGCAAGACCGTCTGGCGGCGCAACGATTGCGCTACCTTGTCTTCGTAGAGGAGCTGGGTGCGGGCGGGGCGATGGTTGATCATGGCGCGCAATTGGAACGCGATGATTTCGACGCGGTCTATGAGCATCTGTTGCTGATTGACACCCGCCGCGATCCGGAGAGCTTGGATCATGTCGTCGGCGTCTACCGTTTGCTCAAGGGCGAGCGCGCGGCGGAGTTCGGGCGGTTCTATTGCGATGCGGAATATGATCTGGCGCCGCTGCGCGCCTCTGGCCGCCGCTTGCTGGAGCTGGGCCGCTCTTGCGTGCACCCTGACTATCGCGGCGGTCCTGCGATGTATCTTCTGTGGCAGGCGCTGGCCGATTACGTGCTGACGCAGGGGATCGAGGTGCTGTTCGGCGTTGCCTCTTTCCACGGCACCGATGCGCAGGCACTGGCCGCGCCGCTCTCGTGGCTGCACCACCACCACCTCGCGCCCGCCGCCTTGCGCGCCCGTGCGCATAGCGATCACTTCCAGCCGATGGATCTGATCGCGCCCAACGCGCTGGATCGGGCCTCGGCGATGGCGCAGATGCCGACACTGATCAAAGCCTATCTGCGCGCAGGCGGCTATGTCGGCGAAGGCGCGTGGATCGATCATGACTTCAACACCACCGATGTGCTGGTTATGATGGATACCGCGCAGATGAGCAGCAAACATCGCGGCTTTTACGCGCGCCGGATGCGGACCCAGTAAGTCCCGAGACTGTAGGAGAGCAGATGAGCACTTGGCGCGGGGTTGAGCCGCCGGTTTTCGCCCCGCTGGGCGCGAGGGGCTGGCTGCGCGCAGGGCTGCGCGGGATCTTGGTGCTGGCGCTGGTCTACACGGGGCTGCTGGTGTTCTGGGGCGCGCGGGTGCTGGACTGGGTCGCGGCCAAGCTCTCGGGGCGCAAGCTTCGCCTTGCGCCGCATATTACCACCTTCGTGTGTCGCGGATTCTTTTCTCTCATCGGCATGGGCTACCGCGTGACCGGCCAGCCGATGCGAGGGCGCGGGGCAGTGGTGGCGAACCACTCGAGCTGGCTCGATATCTTTGCCCTCAACGCCTGCCAACAGGTGACCTTCGTCTCGAAAGATGACGTCGCGCGCTGGCCGATGATTGGTGCCCTCGCGAAAACCGTCGGCACCGTGTTTATCAAACGTGATCCGAAAGAGGCGCGCGCCCAGCAAGAGATGTTCGAGACGCGGATCCGTGCGGGTGATCATCTGGTGTTTTTTCCGGAGGGAACCTCGTCAGATGGGATCCGTGTTTTGCCATTTAAATCAACACTCTTTGCGGCGTTCTTCACGCAGGACTTGAAGTCGGTGATGCAGATCCAACCCGTCTCGGTGATTTATCATGCGCCGCCGCATGCCGATCCCGCCTTCTACGGGTTCTGGGGCGATACCAGCTTCGCGCCGCATTTCCTGCGGGTGCTGGGCGCGGCACGCCAAGGATCGGTGGAGATCGTGTTTCATCCTGCGGCGACGGTCGAGGCCTTTGCCTCGCGCAAGGATCTCAGCGCCTATTGCGAGGCGCAGATCCGCTCCGGGTTCGAGACGGCAAGAGTGACCGGATAACGACCCTCACATAACCGACCCTCATCGACGTCATCGCCCGCGATACTGCGCCAGAACATAGAGCCGGATCGCCGTCGCCAAGCCTGTCGAGGTGCCGCGCGCCGCGTCGATCTCGGCGGCGAGCGCGTTGATCCCTTTGCCCTGCTGCTCGGCAATGTCGCGAAACGCCTGCCAGAACTCATCCTCCAGCGTCACCGAGGTCCGGTGACCGCCCAGGGTGAGGGAATGTTTTATCGGGCGGCTCATGCCTCTCCCTCACCATCCGTCCGGTGCCCATCCAAGAGGGCTTTGGCCTTGGCCGCGCGCGCCGCGTCCAGCGCTTTTTGCGCCTTGCTGCGGCCGAATTTCACGGCATTCGCGTCCGCCTCGGCGCGCTTTTGCTTGCGCGCCTTGTCTTTACGAAATTGGTTCAGGTTGATTGGCGTGCTCATGACCTCAATTTCGCATGTTTGGTGCGGTCAGAAAAGGGGGGGCTGTCTGCCCCCCTGCGTTTGCGCGCAAACGCCTCCCCCCGAGGATATTTTCGGCAACCGAAATCCTGTTTCGCGTTTATGTTTTTCGGTTGCCGAAAATATCCCGGGGGTGAATGCGCAGCAGAGGGGGCAGCGCCCCCTGGGCCCGTTTCCGAAAGGGCTAGCGCATGAAAAAGGGCGACCCGAAGGCCGCCCTTGATCAGAGTCGTTCGGCAATCAGCCCTTCGGGCCGACCATATCTTCGGGCCGCACGATGCGATCAAAGGTCTCCGCATCCACAAAGCCGAGCGCAATCGCCTCATCCTTGAGGTTGGTGCCATTCTTATGCGCTGTTTTCGCAACTTTGGTGGCATTGTCATAGCCGATGGTCGGGGCCAGCGCCGTCACCAGCATCAGCGATTCCTTCATCAGCTTGTCGATCCGCGCCACATTGGCCTGCGTGCCCACCACCATGTTATCGGTGAAGGAGCCCGCCGCGTCGCCCAGAAGCTGCATGGATTGCAACACGTTATAGGACATCATCGGGTTATAGACGTTCAGCTCGAAATGCCCCTGCGAGCCCGCAAAGCCGACCGCCGCATCATTGCCCATCACATGCGCGCAAACCATGGTCAGCGCTTCCGCTTGCGTCGGGTTGACCTTGCCCGGCATGATCGAGGAGCCCGGCTCGTTCTCCGGCAGGATCAGCTCGCCCAGACCCGAGCGCGGGCCGGAGCCCAGCAAGCGCATGTCATTGGCGATCTTGAACAGCGAGGCGGCGACGGTTTTCAGCGCGCCAGAGAACATCACCATCGCATCATGCGCGGCCAGTGCTTCGAATTTGTTCGGCGCGGTCACGAACGGCAGGCCGGTGATCTCGGCGATCTGCGCGGCCACGCGGCTATCCCAGCCGACGCGGGTGTTCAGGCCGGTGCCGACAGCGGTGCCGCCCTGCGCCAGCTCGTAGATGTCGGGCAGGCAGGCCTCGACCCGCGCGATCCCCTTGGCGACCTGATGCGCGTAGCCGCCGAACTCTTGGCCCAGCGTGAGCGGCGTCGCATCCTGCGTATGGGTGCGGCCGATCTTGATAATATCCTTGAATTCTTCCGATTTCGCCACCAGCGCCGCGTGCAATTTGCGCAGGCCGGGCAGGAGCGTATCGCGCGCCATCATCCCGATGGCGACATGCATCGCGGTCGGGAAGGTGTCGTTGGAGGACTGGCCCATGTTGCAATGGTCATTCGGGTGGACCGGCTTTTTCGAGCCCATCACCCCGCCCAGCATCTCGATCGCGCGGTTCGAGATCACCTCGTTGGCGTTCATGTTCGACTGGGTGCCCGAGCCGGTTTGCCAGACGACCAGCGGGAAGTTGTCATCGAACTTGCCCTCGATCACTTCCGTGGCCGCCGCCGCAATCGTATTGCCGATCTCGGCTTCCATATCGCCCTGCGCGATATTGACCAGCGCACAGGCTTTTTTGATCACGCCCAAAGCGCGGATGATCGCGACCGGCTGGCGCTCCCATCCAATCGGGAAGTTCATGATCGAGCGCTGTGTCTGCGCGCCCCAATATTTATCGGCAGGAACCTCGAGCGGGCCAAAGCTGTCGGTTTCGGTACGGGTGGCGGTCATGTCCAAGCCTCCATGAAAGATTTGCCGCTTTCATAGAGGGTTGGGGGTCGGGATGCAATTAGTATGCGAAGGTATACAGCAGAATTGCGCTGTTAGCGCTCGCGGATTCGGCCGTCACGCGCCGCGAAAATCGGGATCGCTCCTCGCGGCGGAAGGGGTTTATTTCCGCCACTTATCGAGGCTGACAACTTCCGCATCGCCGCGCGGCGGCTCGGGCGTGTCGTCGTCGTCCTCATCGTCGAAATCATCCTCATCGTCATCATGGTCATGCGCTTCAAACCGCAGGCCAAATTCGACGGAGGGATCGACGAAGGTCATCACCGCATCGAAGGGCACTTTCAGCGCCTCCGGATTGTCCCCGAAATTGAGGGTAATCTCGAAACCATTCTCATCGACGATCAGATTTTCAAACCAGTTCTGAACCACGATTGTCAGCTCTTCCGGATAGCGCTCGCGCAGCCAATCCGCGATCTCGACGCCGTCAACGCGGGTGTTGAAGGTAATGAAAAAGTGGTGGTCGCCCGGAAGCCCGTTCGCGGCGACATCTTCAAGTACCGATTGGATCAACCCGCGCATCGCGCGGTGCATCAAGCTGCCGTAATCTATGCCGCGCGACATGGGATCTTCCTTCTTAGCGCCCCGCTCGGGGGATCGTGACAGGTGGCGGCAAAAACACCGCGTTTGATCCCACAATAGGGAATTTGGCGCGGATGGAAAGGGGGCTGTGCGGAGGCTATGTTGTCGTTTTACGAAATTGGCGCAGGTCTCGGGGGCGCGTTAATAATTTTTAATTCAATAGCTTGCGCGGAGGAACGCCCAAAACCGCAGCGCCGACAAACGGGCCACAGGTCGCAAAATCCGAGAGGAGGAAGTGGAGGTTTCTGTTGCCAGGTACCTCCGAACCCCGCCTTAGGCTGCTAAGCGTAAGGACTTAGTTTCGGCGACTCGAACTGCTTACGCAGCCAGAGCCATTGCCGGAGCACGGTTGTCATTTGCAACTGTACGATTTGCACCGATAACGGTAGTAGCTCACCGAGACAAAGCAAAACCCCTTTAGACGTTCGTCGATCCTATTTCGACCCCGCTCGCCCCAAATGAAGGACTATTGGTGGAGTCGCCGGGTACCGCCCCCGGGTCCGATCCGCTTATTACGAGCGCGTTTATGTCCATAGTCCGGAGCAAGCCCCGAACACTCCCTATATAGGGCGGCAAAACCGCGGCTTCAAGCGCCAGATCGGAATTGAGGGCGCGCAACGGGTGCGGCTTTGAGGGTTTGCGTTTCCACAGAGTGAAAATATCCCCGCCGGAGGCTTCTACCCTTCGGCAGAGACACCGAGCACCGCCATCATCGCCCCCAAAGCCGCCAGCGCCGCAAAGCCGATCCGCTTCCCACCCGTCTCACGCACGGCGGCGAGGGCGGATTGCAGCGCGTAATAGGCGGCGAAGGCGCGCGAGGCATAGGCGATGATCGCGAAGAGATCCGCCGCCCATGTCAGCCCTACGCCGAGAGCGACCAGAAGAAGATAGGCGGGCCGTGGTTTGATCTTGCCGCCTGACAGCTCGGAGATCAGCCCGCCCGCGCCGCCGGTATCGGCCACAGCGGCGGAGAATTGCGCACTGAGCGCCGCTGCCACCAAAAGCAGGGGCAGGATCGGCGCCACCACCTGCATCATGTCGATGATTGCGGTTTCCGTCAGCGCACCCGGATCTGGTGCAAACAGCCACGCCAGCAGGCCGATATAGATCATATAGATCGCCGAGGAGACCCATTGCGCCTGTTTCATCGCCGCGACTCGGGTCTCCGCCTTATAGGTCGCGCCGAGATAGCGCGCGGTTTCAAACCCCTGCACGGTGACAATCAGCCCGAACATGAGCCGCGCCGCATCCCAACCCGTCAAGCTGGGCGGGGTGACGATCAACGCGCCCGCCATCGCTTGTTTGCCAAAATATTGCGCCAGTCCGAAGATCAGCCCCGCGATGATCGCGAGCTTCAGGGAGACGGTGAAATACTCCATCCGCTCCAAGGCTTTGAACCCGCCGGTTTGCCCCGCGAAGGCAACGAGCAACAGTGCCGCCGTAGTCACGACCTTTGCGGAAAACGCGCTGTCCCATGGTGTAAGAGAGACGGCGAAGGCCCCGAAAAGATTGAGGTAATAGGCGACAGAGATCACATAGGCGAAAGCCAGTGTCAGCTCCGAGGCGCGCTCGATGCTCTGCGTGAGGCGGGTTTCCGGCGCAGTCTCCGTCAGGATATTGGCGCGGATCGCGGCGCCAAACAGCCACCCCACCGCGCAAAGCGCCGCCATTGCCAGCGGCGCATAGGCACCGAAACGGTGATCGAGGATCGGCCCCAGAACCAAAAAGCCCGAGCCGATGATCGAGGCCAGCGGCGTGATCATCGCGCTCCACCGCTTATTCGCGCGCAGTTTGGGGCGCGCAAGGGCGAGGGCAGTCAGAGCCGTCACGGCGAGGATGGCAATATTGAGAAACATCAAAGGGCCTGCGTTGAAAATCCTCGTCCATTCATCGCGATCTGACGTGGGGCGCAACTCGAAACGTCATTCTCCGCAGGATTAGCGATTTGCGCGAAGCTCTCAGCGCCGCGCCTCGGTCATCATTCGCAGGGCCAGCGCCGCAAGCACCGTGCCCATGAGCCCGCGTTGCACAACCGCCCAAACGGGCCGCTGCATGAGGAAGGCCGCGATGCTGCCCGCGGCAATCGCGATCAAGGCATTGACGCTGACGCTGATGACGATTTGCGTCAGCCCGAGCGCGATGGATTGGCCGAGGACATTGCCCTGTTCCACCGAGATAAACTGCGGCAGCAGCGACAGATACATCACCGCGATTTTCGGGTTGAGGAGGTTCGTCAGGAACCCCATCGCAAACAGCTTGCGCGGGCTGTCCTCGGGAAGGTCGCGGATCTGGAACGGTGAGCGCCCCCCGGGTTTCACCGCTTGCCACGCGAGATACAGCAGATAGAGCGCACCCGCCAAACGCAGCGTGTCATAGGCAAAAGGCACGGCCATCACGAAGGCGGTGATCCCGAAGGCGGCGCAGAGCATGTAAAACACAAAGCCGAGCGCCACCCCGCCCAGCGAGATCAGCCCCGCGATCCGGCCCTGACAGATCGACCGCGAAATCAGATAGACCATATTCGGGCCGGGCGTCAGCACCATGCCCAGCGAAATCGCGGCGAAGGCGAGAAGATTGGCAAACTCGGGCAAGGGGCACCTCCGGTCAACGGCATCGGGCGGTCGCCCATTGAGAAAGGGGCGCCCGAAGGCGCCCCAATTCGGCTTAGAAGCCCGCTTTGATCTTCTCGAACTCGGCGAGTTGCTTTTCGCGCAATGCCGGATCATTCGGCGTTTGCGCGAGGATCGGCGCATCAATCGGGCCGACGCCTGCGATATCGAGCTCTTCCTCAGAGATCAGATCCATCGCCTTGGTGTTGGTATGGCCATAGCCAATCGCGTCTTTGAGCGCGGGGCCAGCCTCAGGGCGCAGCCATGAGTTAATGAAATCATACAGCTTTTCTTCCGAGCCGGGGCCATTCTTGAGGTTCACGAAACCGCAGAAGAAGGTCGAGGAGCCTTCCTTCGCCTCGCGCTGGAACGCCACCGGATAATTGTCATCGCGCAGATAGGTCACGCCGTCATTCCACGACCACGAGACCAGAACCTCGCCCGAGGCCATGGTTTGGGCCTGCTCGGAGGGATCGGCCCAGTAGCTTTGCACATTCTTATGCGCCTCGCGCAGCCAGGCTGCGGCGGCATCGAATTGCTCTGGTGTGATCTCGGTCCAATCGGTCACGCCGGTGGCGAGATAGGCCAGCGCCCAAACATCATCCGAGCTATCTGGCAGCGAGATCCGGCCCTGATATTTCGGGTTCAGGAACACGTCCAGCGAGGCGACATCTTCTTCCGGCACTTCATCGGGGTTATAGGCAATAGCGGTCGCACCCCAATCCGTCGGGATATACCAGACGCCCTCATCATCCTTATAGATCGGCGAGTTCAGGAATTTCGGATCAATATTCTCGAATTCCGGAATCTTGGTGATGTCCCAAGGCTCGATCAGCCCTGCATCGCGGTATTTCGACACCATCTGCGAGCACGGATGCGCGGTATCTGCGCGGAATCCGGAGGCAAGCTTTTGATAGGCCTCGTCGTCATCCCCGTAGAAAGTATAGCTCGGCCCGTCGCCATATTTATCCTTATAGGCGGCAAACAGGCCCGGCTCCTCAAAGCCCGCCCAGTCGAATACCAGAAGGTCCGGATCGGCGGCGGAGGCGGGCAGGGCGAGGGCGATCAAGGCCACGGAGGCGCGCAGGGTATTTTTCATGAAAAACCTTTATCTGAGAGAGGTGTTGCGAGCGGCGAAGAGTGCGAATGTTTCCAAGAGGCTAGACGCGGGGTTTTGCTCGGGCAAGAGGAATTTTAGGATCAGGCACATGTCACGCGAGCCGCAGATGATTCCGGCTGGTCAAGAGGCGCGGATGCCCTAGATCGGGGCAGAACATATATCGGGGTGAGGGGCGGCTATGGAGCAAGACGAAACACGCGTGAGCGCAGGGCATGAAACTGGGCCCGTCCTCTTGTGGTTCCGCCGCGATCTGCGCTTGGGCGATCATCAGGCGCTGGCGGCAGCCTGTGCTTCGGGGCGTCCGGTGATTGGCGTGTTCCTCCATGATGAGACGGTCGAGGCTTTGGGGGCCGCCGCGCGCTGGCGGCTGGGGCTGGGGGTTGCAGCATTCGCCCGCGCGATTGAGGCGATTGGCGGACGGCTGATCTTGCGGCGCGGAGCGGCGGGCGAGCAGATCGCAAAGCTGGTGGCGCAAACGGGGGCGAGCGCGGTCTATTGGTCGCGCGCCTATGATCCGGAGTCGATTGCCCGCGACAAACCCATCAAGGCGGATCTCACCGCGCAGGGCGTGGAGGCGAAGAGCTTCCAGGGCCATCTGATTTTCGAGCCGTGGGAGGTCGAGACGGGGCAGGGCGGCCCCTACCGCGGCTATACACCCTATTGGAAAGCGGTTCGGGGGCGCGATATGGCCCCTTGCGTGCCCGCGCCCAATGCTTGGCCCGCGCCTGCGCAGTGGCCCGAGAGCGAAGAGCTCGAGAGCTGGCAGATGGGCAAAGCGATGCGGCGCGGCGCACAGGTCGTCGCGCGCTTCGTTCAGGTGGGCGAGGACGCAGCCCGCGCGCGGCTTGGCACCTTCCTTGAGGAGCGCGCCGCAGCCTATAAGGCGGATCGCGATTTCCCCACCACGCCCGCAAC
>Ga0070752_1002000_pt1 | contig 13626 bp, 4 predicted proteins | sample VirMetDEL_Aug_30_FD_77440 | JGI IMG/M metagenome (GOLD analysis project Ga0070752, IMG submission 77440) | Aqueous microbial communities from the Delaware River and Bay under freshwater to marine salinity gradient to study organic matter... | ecosystem: Environmental > Aquatic > Marine > Coastal ...
AGCAATCACACCCTTTGGTGGCAGAGATACAGCAGGAAATCAAACACAACAAGAAGAAAGCCCAGGACCACCTCCAGGACACCCAGAATATAATGTCTCAGCTGGCGATACAATTGGTGGTGTTAATGCAAATACTACAACTAGAGAATCTTCTCGTTCAGAATCTGGACAAAGCGGTGGAGGATTATTTTCAAATAGTAAAACACAAATTGCTAGAGACTTCAATGACGCTCTTGTTAATTCTCCAGTTGATTTGGTAAGTGTAGATCTAACAATATGGGGAGATCCGTATTATATTTCTGACAGTGGCATGGGAAATTATAACGCTGCAGAAACACCATTTATTAACATAACTGCTGATGGAACAATGGATTATCAAAGTTCAGAAGTTGATATTGAATTAAATTTTAGAACACCAACTGATTATCAAGTCACGGGCAATTATATGGATTTTCCAGGATCTGGAACTAAACCTGTTGGAGCTTTCAGTGGTTTGTATCAAGTTATAAGTTGTTTGAACAGCTTTAGCAATGGAACTTTTACACAACAACTCAAACTTATTAGAAGACGTAATCAACCTGGACTAGATACTAATGCATTACCTGTACAAGTAGGTAATCAAGTTGTTCAAGAATCTGGAACAGCAGACGAAGGTAACACAACTACTGGTGGAACTAGTGCTGAAGGAACTAGCCAAACAGGACAAACTGGTGGAACAGGACAAACTGGTGGAACTGGCGCAACAGCAAGTGGTGCCCAAGGCGATGGATTAAGAGGTTAATATGGCAAGAAATCAAATCACACGCACAAGACGACCATCCTGGATGGAAGGTAGCGGCCCTTATCTAGCAAAAATTATTAATCATCTTGATTCAGAATATATGGGAGCAGTAGAAGTAGAAATTTTAAAAATTACTGAAAACGGAAATCCTAGCACCGCTGAAGGTTCTGGATATCAGTTACCATGCTACTATGTCTCACCATTTTATAATGTTACTCCAAGAAGTGGAGTCAAAAAGAACGAAGGTTTTGAATTTACACAACAAAGTTCAGGATTTTGGGCTGTACCACCAAATGTAGGAACCAAAGTCATTGTTCTTTGTTTAGAAGAAAATTTTGGATTTGGTTATTGGATAGGTTGTGTGCAAGATCAATATATGAATTTTATGTTACCTGGTTATGCAAGCACAACCTTTAATAATTTAGATCCTACAAAGAAAAAACCTGTAGGAGAATATAATAAAGAATTAGAAACAGCTGAAGGAAGAGATCCAACCAAATATATTAAACCTGTTAATACTCTTGCAGACGGTATTTTATCTACACAAGGCTTAGATGGAGATGTTACTAGAGGAACCACAACGTCGAGTGCAAGACGCGAAGTTCCTAGTAGTGTGTTTGGTTTTAGTACACCTGGGCCTTATGACAAACGTCCTGGTAAACCTACTGCTAGTTATGGTCCAGAATTTGCACAAAGCAATGTTCCTTTTAGTAGATTAGGTGGAAGTAGTTTTGTTATGGATGACGGCGATATGACACTACTTAGAAAAACTCCAGCCAGTGAAGGACCCCCCGAGTTTGCAAACGCTGAAGCAGGTGACTTATCTGGTGATCCTACTATACCACACAATGAACAGATTAGATTTAGAACAAGAACCGGCCATCAAATTTTATTAAGCAATACAGAAGATTTAATTTACATTGGCAATGCTAAAGGGTCTACTTGGATTGAAATGACCAGCAATGGAAAAATAGATATTTACGCTCAAGATAGCGTAAGTGTTCATACTTCTAATGATTTAAACATAACAGCAGATAGAGATATTATAATGAGTGCAGGCAGAAACATATGTTTAAAAGCAGGCAACGATGGTAGAATTACTGCTGCAGAAGGGGTGCATATTAATGCAAAAACACACACTGAAACTGCACCCGATGGTATTAATATGAATGGTCCTACAGCAACACCTGCTTACACTCCTATGAGAACGCCACAACACGAACCTTGGTTAGGACACGAAAACCTTGCACCAACAGAACACAGTGCTGAAAAAACAGACGCAGATCCAGAAGCAGGAAATACAGCAGATGAGACTGGAAACAGTTTTGTTGCTACAGAATATCCAACTGTTCCTGATACATTTAGGAAAAGCAGGTAAGGTAAATACGATATGAGCAGTTTAGAAAAAAATCTATATAAACAAGTTACTGTAAAATCTAATGCACGTAAGCAAGATCAAGGCATAGGTAGTAGAGCTTATCGAGGCATAAGCACAGTAAATCCAGAAAATTCATCAACTGTGTTATATGATCTTGCACTGATCAAACAAGATTTGCTAAATCATTTCCACATTAGACAGGGTGAAAAATTGAGTGATCCAGAATTTGGCACTATAATATGGGACGCACTATTTGAGCCTTTAACAGATCAAATGAGAGATGCAATCAAAGAAAATGTAACACAAATAGTAAATTACGATCCAAGAGTAAGTGTAAATCAAATTACTGTTGACCAATACGAAAGTGGCATCCAAATTGAAATAAGTTTGGTATATTTGCCATATAACATTTCGGAAAATATGCGTTTACAGTTTGATGAAAATGCCGGTTTCTTAAATACATAATTAACTGCGCACATAATTCATTTCGCTAAATATACTTGTAAAGGAAACTGACCATGTCATCAACTGATAGACAAAATAGATTACTTGTAGCAGAAGATTGGAAACGCATCTATCAAAGCTATAGAAATGCGGATTTCAAAAGTTATGACTTCGACAATTTGCGTCGAACAATGATAGCATATCTACGAGAAAACTATCCTGAAGATTTTAATGATTATATTGAGTCAAGTGAATATCTAGCATTAATTGATTTAATTGCTTTCCTTGGACAAAATATTGCTTTCCGTATAGATCTTAACGCAAGAGAAAATTATTTAGAATTAGCAGAACGTAGGGAAAGTGTGCTACGTCTTGCAAGACTTTTATCTTACAATCCAAAAAGAAATCAATGTGCAAACGGATTATTGAGAATTGAAAGTGTTAAAACAACAGAAGACATAATTGATTCAAACAACATTAATCTTGCTAACCAAACAATTTTATGGAATGATCCTAGCAACAGTGATTGGAATGAACAGTTTATAAAAATTATGAATTCTGCACTTCCAACAAACGGAACATTTGGCCGTCCAGTTAAAAAAGATACAGTTGCGGGAATTTCAACAGAGCAATATAGATTAAATTCTACAAATAGCGATGTGCCTGCTTTTAGTTTCAATCAAACAGTTGATGGTATAAGCACAAGATTTGAGGTTGTTTCAACTGACATTGCAAATAACAATATTATTGAAGAAGCACCATTTCCGGGCAACAACTTTGCATTTTTATATAGAGATGATGGCAAAGGTGCAGGAAGTTCTAACACAGGATTTTTCTGTCACTTCCGCCAAGGGACACTAGACCAAGGAACATTTACTATTGATAATCCTAGCTCTAATCAAACAGTTGCTATAGATGCAACCAACATAAACAATTCAGATATTTGGTTATATAAATTAGACAGTTTCGGAAATGAAGATGAACAATGGATTAAGGTAGATTCTGTTGAAGGTAATAACATAATATACAACAGTTTAAATAAAAATATTCGTAACATATATAGTGTGCTTACGAGAATAGATGATAGAGTTAGTTTAATTTTCAGTGACGGTACTTTTGGTAATTTACCTCAAGGGTCATTTAGAATTTATTATAGAACAAGTAAAAATAAAAGAATTGTTGTAGAACCTAATGACGTTAGAGGCGTTAGTATTAATGTAAAATATCTATCAAAAAATAACAAAGTAGAAACTATTACACTAACCTTTGCTCTTAGAAGCACAGTTGACAATGCTAGTGTGTCAGAAACTAATGCTAGTATAAGAACAAATGCACCTGCTACTTATTATACACAAAATAGATTGGTAACAGCAGAAGATTATCAGATTGGTCCTCTTGCAATAAGTCAAGAAATTATAAAAGCCAAAAGTGTCAATAGAACTGCAAGCGGAATTAGTAGGTATTTTGATTTATTAGATGCGACTGGAAAATATTCTAAAACAAATCTATTTGGTACAGATGGTGTTGTTTATCGTGAAATATTTAACAGCAAAGAAAGATTTACATTTAGCACCCAAACAGATGTGCAAGGAGTTATATTAAACACTATTGAACCTATTCTTGCTGGTAAGAAAATTAGAAATTATTATTTGTCTCAATTTCCTGTTATTGATCTTACAGATTTGAATATAAGTTGGAATCAATCAACTGCTGATACAAATATAAGCACAGGTTATTTTACAAATGTAAATGAAATTAGACAGTTTCTGGGAACATTTACAACTAGCACACTTCAACTTGTTCGTCCTGGTAGTGCTTTAAAATTTATTGCACCTGCTGGAAAACATTTTATGCCTGATGGCACACTTATGGCCGGAGCCGCAGACCATTTAAACTCTAGAAGTTACAAATGGGTAAAAGTTATAAGCGTCAATGGTAACGGTACTGAAGTTGATGAAAACGGTATAGGTCCTGTTGTTTTTAATGATGTTATACCTAGTACAGCACAACTAGTAGAAATTAAACCAGCTATTGCACAAAGTTTGCAAACAGATGTACAAAATCAAATTGTAGATCAAGTATTTTCATACAAAACATTTGGACTGCGTTTTGACAGAACATTAGGTCAATGGCGTGTTATAAATGAAAGTAATCTAAACGTATCAAGCGAATTTAGCATAGGTAAAACTGGCGACAATTCCAATCAGCAACTAGATTCCAGTTGGTTGTTGAAATTTACAACAGATGGTGAAAATTACACAATAGAATACAGAGGAAGCCGTTATGTTTTTGAAAGTGATCAAGAAATAAGATTTTATTTTGATAGTAGTGATAAAATTTATAATAATTTAACTGGAAAAATTGTCAAAGACAAAATCAGTGTATTAAACAATAACAACAAACCTGACAGTGTTGAAAAATTCACAGTTGATTTTGATTGGGAAATTACGCAAGAGTACAGAGACGCAGAAGGATATGTAAACAGTAAAAAAGTTGAAGTTACTTTCTTTGATGAAGACGATGACGGTGTTGTGGACGATCCAGAAATTTTTGATGTTATTGTTGATGAAGATGTGAATCCTTTAACAAAATACGTATTCCAACAAAAATATCTAACAACAGATGGAGTAGAAGACTATAACTATGTAAGTAACAGTACTCTAAATATTATTACTCTTGCTTCAAAAGACAGTTTAGGACCTTTAAGTCAATATGATGATGGACAAATATTCTATTATGCAGACAGTGGATTATTTGAAAAATTAAACAGTGCAACAAGCATACTGACACAGCAAAATAATTATCGTGCATTTATAGGTAGAGATAATCTAAGATTTTTATATATTCATGCAGCTGACGACAGTTCTAGAATAGATCCTAGTGCAAGCAATATAATTGATAGTTATCTATTAACTAGAGCGTATGATAGTGATTTTAGAAAATGGTTAGACGGCACACTGCTAAACAAGCCTTTGACTCCTAGTAGTGATTCTTTATTCCAGTCTTATAATACATCATTAAGTCAAATAAAATCATTGAGTGATGAAATTATATACCATCCTGTAAAATATAAAGTATTGTTTGGCAACAAAGCAAGTTTAGATTTACAAGCCAAATTTAAAATTGTTAAAAATCCAGATCTAGTTTTAAATGATAATGATATTAAATCTAGAGTAATAAGTGCAGTAAATCAATTCTTTGCACTTGAAAATTGGGACTTTGGAGAAAAGTTTTACTTTTCAGAATTAAGTTCTTATGTAATGCAACAGCTTGCACCAGATGTTGTTACTTTTGTAATTGTTCCTGAACAAGCATCTCAAACTTTTGGTTCTTTGTATGAAATAAAATCAGAAGTAGATGAAATTTTTATAAGTGGAGCAACTGTGGATGATATTGAAATAATTGATGCAATTACTGCAAGTAGATTGAGTGCAGATGGAAATATTGTAACTACTTCTACAAGCACAAACACAGGTATAACATCATCTAGTTCAAGCAGTTCAAGCAATTCAAGCAGCTCAAGTGGAGGCAGTAGTTATTAATGGCATATGATAACGATCAAAAAGAACCAGCTCTTCCAGCAGGAAACAATGATTATCGTAGAAAAAGCGAAAATCATTTACCTAGATATTTCCGCACAAACTTCAATTCTAAGTTTTTAACTTCAACACTAGACCAATTAATACAGCCAGGTGTTGCCGAAAAACTAAATGGTTATCTTGGAAGAAAAACAGCAAAGTCATACAGACCTACTGACAACTATATTGGTGGAATTACAGAAAGCAGAGAAAAGTATCAATTAGAACCTGCTGCTCTTATAAAAGATGATCTTGGAAATATAGATTTTTACAAAGACTATAATGATTATATAAACGAAATTCGTAACTTTGATGGAAATGTAGATAACCATAGCAAACTAAACAGTCAAGAATACTATGCTTGGAATCCACACGTTGATTGGGACAAGTTTACAAATTTTAGAGAATACTATTGGTTACCATATGGTCCAGAACTGATCACAGTTGCAGGACAAACCAACCAAGTACAAAGCACCTATCAAATCACTCTCAAAGATAACGCAGACAACACAAGTTATCTGTTTACTCCTGATGGAAAAACCAGTAACCCATCGATTACATTATACAGAGGACAAACCTATAGATTTGAAGTTGATACTGTAAGTCATCCAATAGCATTTGCTACAAAAAGAAGTTGGACACCAGGGCGATTGCCTGACAGTGCCAGTGAAAATACTGCACTTATATTTGATACTGGTATAACAAAATACGACAGTGATGGTAAACTAACAACAGAAACTTGGCTTGATAAAGGTGTAATAGAATTTACCGTTCCAGAAACAGCTCCAGATAATTTATTTTATGTGAGTGAAAACGATCCTAACACTGCGGGCTTTATCAAAATTTTCGATATAATTGAAAATACTGAATTAGATGTTGAAAAAGATATACTAGGTAAAAAAACCTATACAACAAGTGCAGGTTATAATTTTTCAAACGGAATGAAAGTTGAATTTGCAGGCAACGTTACACCTACAAAATATGCTACAGGTGAATGGTTTGTTGAAGGTGTAGGCGAAGGCATACAGCTGATCAATATAAATGACCTAAGAGTATCAGGAACATATACAGATGATATAAATGTTGCATTTGATGAAACCGGTTTTGATTTTTATCCATTTAGTGAAGCATTGGGATTTCCTACACAAAAAGATTACATTGTAATTAATAGAGCAACACAAGATGGTAACCTCTGGTCAAGATATAATAGATGGTTTCACAAAAGTGTAATTGAAACATCCGCTCTTATAAACGGGCAAACACCTAGCATAGATCAAAATGCTAGAGCCAAGCGTCCTATTATTGAATTTGAAGCAGGATTAAAACTTTACAATTTCGGAACCAAATCAAAAACTGATGTTGATCTAGTTGATACATTTACAAAAGATGTGTTTTCAACAGTTGAAGGCAGTCTTGGTTATAATGTAGATGGTGTAGATCTTACACAAGGCATGCGTGTGTTGTTTACAGCAGACACAGACGTTTTGGTTGCAGGAAAAATTTACAAAGTCAATTTTATCACACACAAAAACAAAAATCAGATCAGTTTGACAGAAGAAACAGACAGTGCGCCTTTGCTTAACGAAAATGTTTTGGTCAAAGATGGTAATGTTTACAAAGGAACTTTCTTTTATTATGATGGTACTGAGTGGAAACAGGGCCAGGAAAAAACTTCTAGAAATCAATCACCGCTGTTTGACTTATTTGACAGTAGCGGTATAAGTTTCAGTAACACAACCGAATATGATGCCTCCCAGTTTTACGGAAATAAATTATTTTCTTATCAAACAGGCACAGGCACAGCAGACAGTGAATTAGGATTCCCTCTACAGTACAGAAGTATAGAAAATGTTGGTGACATTGTTTTTAACTTTGATTTATTGAACAACAGTTTTACATATCAAATAGGGAATGATATTATCACTGTGAATACAGATACAAGTTTTCTTCAAAAGTATTCTGACAGAACAACATATACGTCAGTTAACGGCTGGATAAAAGCCGAGCAAGACAGCAATCAGAATGTAATTAGACAGTATGTGTTTGATAACACAACAACACAATTTGCTATTGATGTTTACGATAATAGAGATTTTATAAATGATCTGTGGTTGCGAGTATATCTAAACAATAAATTACAATTCCAAGGAACGGATTTTAATATTGTTCAAGATGCAAATAATAAAAGTTTTATTCAGTTTGTAAATGATCTAGAACTTGACGATGTTATATTAATTAAAACTAGAAGTAAGTACAATAAAAATTCAAATGGATTATACGAAATTGCCAGCAATTTAGAAAAAAATCCTCTCAACAATAACATAAATCAATTTACTCTTGGAGAAGTAAACGATCACGTAAGCACTATTGTTGAGGAGTTAGACAATTTCCAAGGTGTATATCCAGGTCCAAGCAATTTGCGAGACGCTGGCTCAGTTAGCACACTTGGTAAAAAATTTGTAAAACACAGTGCCCCTATCAACTTGTCTTTGTATCATTTGCTGGACAAAGATGCAAATATAATACAAAGTATTAGATATGCTAAAAAAGAATATCGCAAATTCAAAAGGCAGTTTTTAGAAGTTGCAAACACACTTGGATTTGAAGGCGCTACAAAAATACATGTAGACAAGGTTTTAGCAGAGCTTAACAAAGACAAAGTAAACTCAATGCCATTCTATTTTAGTGATATGGTGCCATACAGCGGAGCAGTTAAAACTGATCATACTGTGCAGGACAGTGACGAAACATTCTTTCCCCTAAGTGCTGTGTTTAGCATGAGTGAACTTAGTAGAAAATCTGTAAACGTATATCTAAATGATGTGCAACTTGTGCATGAACAAGATTATACTTTTAACACAGAAGGATTTGCAGTTGTAACAGCAACAAAAGCCGTAGACGATATAATAAGCATTTATGAATATGAAACAACCAACGGCAGTTATATTCCACCTACGCCTACAAAATTAGGATTGTATCCTGCTTATGTTCCACGTGTTTATATTGATGACACATACACTACTCCTACCAAAGTAGTAGAAGGACATGATGGTAGTAAATTTATAGCATTCGATGATTTTAGAGATGAACTTTTACTTGAACTAGAAAAAAGAATCTACAATAATATAAAAATAAAATATGATACCGATCTACTAGACATACACGATTATTTAGGTGGAGAGCATAGAGATACTGGATTCACAAAACAACAGATTGATTCTAGTATGAGTTATGACTTTTTAGAATACAATAGATTGGTAGACGGTGATTATGTAACCAACAGTTATTTTGATAGAAGTAATAGTTTTACATTCAATTACAAGGGAATGAATTTCCCCACAGGTGGTAATTTACCAGGATGGTGGCGTCAAGCGTACAAACAAGGATTTGACACGGATCGTCCACATACTGCTCCTTGGGAAATGCTAGGATTTAGTATTAAACCAAGTTGGTGGGAAACGCAATATGGACCTGCTCCTTACACAAACAATAACCTATTGTTATGGCAGGATATAGAACAAGGTATAGTGCGAGAACCAAACAAACCGTTGGTTGTAAAAACCAATATATTAGACCAGGATTGAAAAATAATATACCTGTGGATTCACAAGGTAATCTACTAAGTCCTAGTGACAGCGGTTTTGCAAAAAACTTTAGCATAAGCAGAGCACAAGAACAGTATAGTTATGGAGACGGGGCTCCTATAGAAAGTGCTTGGAGAAGCAGCAGTGACTATCCCTTTGCTGTTTTAGCCAGTTGGCTTTTAAATCAACCCAGCAAAATTATTGCCACAGGTTTTGATAGAGCAAGACAGATTAGAAATGCAGCAGGACAAATTGTATACAAAGATACTGGCAAACAGATAACATTAAGTGATATTGTTTTCCCTAACACTATTGATGATACTACACAGATTTTCACAAGTGGTTTAATAAACTACGTAGCCAATTATTTGACATTTAATACTGTTGCACAGTATTCAACTTATAAAAACAACATTAGAAATATACAAAACCAAATCGGTGTCAAAATTGCAGGTTACACAGACAAAAATAAATTCCGTTTAATTTTAGATTCAAGAACTCCAACTAACGAAGGAAATGTTTTTATACCTGATGAAAACTATAAAATATTTTTAAACACTAGCTCACCAATTGATTTAGTTTCATATAGCGGTGTGTTGATAGAGAAAAATCCAAGTGGTTATTTGATAAGTGGATATGACACAGTAAATCCTAGTTTTGTATACAACAAACCTATTGCACAAGCAAATGATCCTTTTGTTAATGTAGGAGGAGTAAGCGAAGCCTTCGTAGAATTTGAGGGAGGAAGAACATATTCACAAGGATCCGTTGTTAGAAACAGCGATAGATTTTATAGAGCAACAGAAACCCATACCAGTGGGCCAGAACTAGATGGTGAAAAGTTTGCACTACTACCGGAACTTCCATTGGTTGGTGGTAGAACAGCACAGTTTCGCAGGGTGTTTAATACAAAAGAAACTGTTCTAGAGTATGGAACAATTTTAAAAACAATTCAAGAAGTTGTTGATTTCCTACAAGGTTACGGACATTGGTTAGAGTCCAAAGGATTTATATTTGAAGAATTTATTCAAAATACCAATACAGTAAGTGATTGGCGTACATCAAGCAAACAATTTATGTTTTGGACCACACAAAACTGGGACAGCGGATCAATTATTACAATCAGTCCTGCAGCCGACAAAATAAAATTCCGCACAGACTATGCTGTGGTTGACAATGTGTTTGAGACATTTTTTGGTTACAGTGTATTTAAAGCTGACGGGAAAAAACTCAGAGATGAATTCTTAAAAATTACCAAAGAACCTGACAATACATTTAGCATATACACAGTCAATACTGCTGACGGCATATATGCTATTAGGCTTCCCCTAGTCCAAAAAGAACACGTAGTCCTACTTGACAATCGCACAGTGTTTAATGATGTGATATATGACCTTGAGCCTGGATATAGACAAGAAAGAATCAAAGTGCTTGGCTATAGAACAGATGAATGGAATGGTAGTTTAAACATTCCTGGATTTGTTTATGATAACGCAAGACCAAAACTATGGCAGGCATGGACAGACTATACAATTGGTGATCTTGTAAAATACAAAGAATTCTTTTATAGTGCAGATAAAAAAATATCGGGCAAAGAATTTTTTGACGCCAAAGATTGGAACCGCTTGTCAGAAGAACCCAAAGCAGGATTGCTTACAAACTTTGATTACAAAACAAACCAATTTGCAGATTTTTATGATCTTGATTCAGACAACTTTGACACAGAACAGCAGAGACTTGCACAACACCTTATTGGTTATCAAAAACGTCAATATCTTGAAAACATCATCAACGATGATGTAAGTCAGTATAAATTCTATCAAGGATTCATACAAGACAAGGGAACTAAAAATGCACTTACTAAATTGTTTGATGCACTAGCAAGTGCTGACAAAGAAAGTTTAGAATTTTATGAAGAATGGGCAATTAAAGACGGTCAGTATGGCGCAAGTGAAGGCTTTGAAGAAGTCGAGTATCTATTAGATGAAAAACAGTTTAGACTCAAACCACAACCTATACTATTAACAAATGATATCAAAGGCAATGAAACTGATTTAATATATCGTATTCAAAGTTATGAAACATATTTAAAACCTAAAGATTACAATCATGCACCGCTACCTGCAAAATATATCAATCAAGGTTACACAAAAAACAGCGGTTATGTCAATCAAGAAGATGTTGATTTTGTTCTTGCAAATTATGATTCTATTTTAACTTTAGATATAGCAAATGTGCCTAACAACAGTTATGTATGGGTAGGAAATGAAAAACAAAGTTGGAATGTTTATAAACACATTGACAGTGATTTAAGAATAAACAAAGTAACCAGCGGATCTGGTGAATTTACTGTTGAACTAGACACAACTGCTTTTGATATACAGGTTGATGACATACTTGGTATGTTTGATATACTAACAACAACAATTGATCCTGCAGATAGTACACAACAGGTATCGCAAACAACTTCACCATTGTCTGGATTTTTCAAAGTTAAATCAACAGTATTAAATAAAATTACTTTTGATTACAGCGAATCGGTTCAAGATGTTGAAGATTGTTCGGGCATACTAACAAAATTTGTAAGTGTTCGTGCAAGTGATCTTGTTGAAGCAAATAAAATTGCGGAAGATTTTGTTAATACTAATGATAAAATTTGGTTAGACGATGATTCAACTGGACGTTGGAAGGTTTTACAAAATACAAATAAATTTAATGAACTTCAAGACCTGTCAAATACAGCAACAGGCAACAATCATAATTATGGTGTAGCACTAGGTACAAATGATAGGAACACAACACTGGCTGTTGGCGCTCCTACCAACGAAAATGGAAAAGTGTTTGTTTATGACAGAGCTAGTAACAGTGTCAATTGGCAACTACGCCAAGTTATTGAAGCAGACAGTACAATAGCTGATAGCAATCAAAAATTTGGATCAAGTTTAGATATTTCTCCAGATGGAAGATTTATGATAGTCGGTGCTCCAGAAGCATCAAGTGTTAAAACTAATTTTAAAGATGAATATGTTGATACTACAGATTATACTGCTGGAGACATAGTGCGTAGACAAGGTAGTTTGTGGCAAGCAGACATTGATATTCAAGGTGCTGAAGCAAATATACAATTTGATAGCTTTAATAGTGTAGCACAAATAATTGACACATTAAATTTAGAATCAAGTGACGCAGAAAATATTCCTTTTATGCTTACAGGAAACTATCCGTTTGAAAATCAAACAACAGATCATTTTCTTGTAAGAGCTCCTAAAGAAATGTATGATGGTACAGGTTTAGGAGACGATTTAGTTTTTCATTGGAACAATTTTGCAAATGCTAACCAAGAACAAGATATACTTGTAGAAACTCAACCTTTCGGAGGTGCTATTCCATATTTTAATAAAACTTATTTGGAAACAGCACATACTGTATTTGATAAAATAGATGCAATTTTGTATGTTGATGCTAGTACAAATATTCCTGCTATAGGCGATGTGGTCACAACACAAGGTGCTACAGGTACAGTTGCATATACTTATAATGAAGAAGCTAGTGTAACAATTTATGTTAATAATGTAAACGGTGAGTTTCCAAGAGAAAACAGTTTGTTTATAGACAATGGTGACTTTGTTGGCGAATACGAAAGAGTAGGACCTGGAGAACAAACTAATACAGATGGTATACTAGGCGGTTACTGGTTTATAAAAACAAGTACGTCATACGAAGTTGATACAATAATAAGTGATAATGCTGAAGGTTTAGTATTTAAAGATGTTATTCCAGATAGTGTTGCAACAGGCAGATACTATTACAATAGTTTAGATAATGCAACAACGACAATACAATCTGAAGACACTATAAATA
>Ga0070752_1002012_pt1 | contig 13579 bp, 11 predicted proteins | sample VirMetDEL_Aug_30_FD_77440 | JGI IMG/M metagenome (GOLD analysis project Ga0070752, IMG submission 77440) | Aqueous microbial communities from the Delaware River and Bay under freshwater to marine salinity gradient to study organic matter... | ecosystem: Environmental > Aquatic > Marine > Coastal...
TATATTCTCTATTACCATTATTGGTAATTTATATACCAATAAAATTCTAATATCTCTTAACAATATTCTTCGGTTTTGGAAGATTAACAATACATTCCATCATCTTACCGATTTTACCATATTTAGAGTACTTTTCTTTCAACTCTTCTACATTGATATCTTGATTTGTCATCAAGTCATCAATTCCATTATAGGGTGTATCATACGCTGCCATTTGACCACGAATTCCAAGATATTTCATCGAGTAAAAGTTATGAGATGTTTCCTTTTCAATCGTTTCCAAATTCCGATATTTTTCAATCAGTTTGAAAGATTTTGCAGGACCAATACCAGGTAACCTATCGTTAAAATCGGTTCCAAGCATAATACAGAAATCTCTAAATTCTTCATGGGTTAAATTTAAATCTCTCAAAATGTTCAAAGTATACACAACATTGATATGAACTTCTCCTCCTATATTCTCGAACCCTTTTGCCACAATCGGAGAACCAATCGGATATGTATCAGTATCAGCAGACCAGATAGCTCCTACTATCCTCTCTACCGCCAGAGAAGCACCCAATGACTCTGCTTCATCATCAGCTGTAATGGTACAAATACCGATTTCTTCACTGAAATCTTTAATCATTTCAATTTTTTCTCTTTTGAAATGAATCGTATTAACCATTAGTTGCTTCAATTCTTTAATCAATTCAAAAGGTCTTTCTAAAGGATTCATTTCTTTCAGTACTTTAATAATATTATCTCTCTTCTCAATCATCTGCTGTTTTGATTTTCTTCTTTCTACTTTTGTTACCTGCTTGTTGTCTTGAGAAACCCCGTCCCAAATCCAAACCGGTGTAATTCCATGACTCATCAATTTAATATTAAAATTGAGAAACTCTTCAATCATCTTATCATAAATTTCTTCTTGGCTAATATGGTCTAGTATATCTTTCTTGTAATTCATAATGTTTTTAAAAGCAGAACCTAAATAACAAAAAACCCAATTAAGTGAATCTATTGCCATTCTCTTCTCATAAAAAGAAAGAAGCGGAATGCTATAAAAACAATTAACATTCTTATTTTTCAAGAATGTTCTCAAATCTTTGACTCCCATAGTATTGTCTTATTATTATATTTTTCTTATATCTTATTATTATATTTTTCTTATATCTTATTAACTTTATTATATCTTATATATTCATTTCTATTTTTGGTACAGAAAGAGAATAAAAAGATAAAGATAAGAAATAATAAAATGGATTTATGTAAAGAAAAGAAATTTATAAATTTGAACGGAAGAGTTCATATAAACGAAAAAAATAATAGAGTTGTTTCTCTCGCCGATAAAGATAATAATGTATGGATTTTTGGGAAAAAAGTTTCCGAAGGAAGTTCTGGAGAAGTTTATCTTTACAAAAGCTGTAATCCACAGCTTGTAGATTTAGTGATAAAATATTTTTGTGTTAACGAAGCATATGCTGAGCAAGATATGGAACAAGAGTCTGAAATTGTTAATACATTTAATGAATATAAATGTCCAAATTTTATTAGAGCAGGAGTCAAACAACTCCAAGACGGACAAAAAATAATTATTATGGAAAAAGTTGATGGTGATTTAACAGAATTAGATTTTTCTATTTTTAAAAAACCTTTACAAATTTATAGAGATATTATTGATTTTATTGTTTCTGGAAGTAGATGTGCTTATAAGAAAAATAAATTTTACATGGATATGAAATCTGAAAACATAGGTTTTAAAATCTGTAATTCGGGAATCAAATTTACTTTCTTAGATTTGGGTTCTTTTTTTGATATTAATGAAACAGATATTGTAACAACATTTTATATCAATTATGATAAATTTAGTAACTTTTTCTTTTCTAACAAAGTAATGTTTGTATATTCATTAATTATGACTTTACTTCTCATTAGATTAGATATAGAAAACCCAACACTTTCTGAAAAATATGTTTACTATGTATTGGAACAAATAGGTAACGAAAAAAGATATGCCGCTAAGAAAGGTCTTTTATCTAAAAGTAATTATGAAAGAATGTTGAAAAGATACGATGAATATATTACAAAGAAAGAAAAATTAATTAATTATCTTTTTGAAAGTCTCAAAAAATTAACAGAAAGAGAACCAAATGTTAATGACTTTTTACTTGGTATTCAAGAACACAACAACTACTAATTTACTATATATTATAGTAAATTATATTGGGATATCAATAAAACGACCTCTAACAGAATTATAATACATTTTGTAATTTTGCGAACTTCCCGGTACATTTTGTAGTATATCCATAGATTCTATACCAATACCTAAACCGGTATTTTTGACTTGATTACAAGATTCGTTTTCTTCACACAAAACAAAGTAAGAAATATATCTCAACAAAGGATATTGTGTTCCATCTATTGTCCCATATCTAATATTTGGGTCTCTAAAAAATGTTTTTATCGCTAGACCTTCTCCTAACCTTAGATTAGTTTCAGTTTCTTTAATTCCTGTTAATATTTCTATTATTTTAATATAATCCTCTTTGGTGACATAAAAATTATTACCGTATTTTCTAGGAAATTGACTAATAATATCTTTTTCGATTTCAACTAATATTTTCCTAACTTCATTATTTTTCTTTTGATTTTTTATAGTCAACTTATTTCTATTAACATATCTTCTCATAATAAATTGTAATAACTCTTTTTTCAGATTATTGACAAAAACAAAATCTTGTGTTCTCATAGTTTTAGGATTTAAAGTTTCAAAAAACCCAACCACATAAGATTTTCCTGTCATTTCTATATTATAATCAAAAAAAGGTCTAACTGGGTTTTCTCTAACCACTAAAACAGAAATTGTTGGTTTTGGATAATTAAAAAATCTTCTATATTTTAATTTTAAGTAAGAAGTTAAACTTTCTTTCTTTACATTCTTAATATTTTCTGCATAATATGTTTTTTGTAAATTAGATTCTTTATCCAATACACCGACAGTCAAATCTTCAAAAATACCGTTTTTAATATATCCAACTAGTTTATCTCCCAATTTAAATTTTTCCGGAGAACACAATTCTCTATTTATAAAAGCATCGTCAAATTCAGAATAATTAACATTTGTAATTACTTTTTCTACAGAATATTCGATATTAGAAAACAAATCTAATTTATTATCTAAATTCCAACAAATAACACCATAAGAAGACATAAGATTACCTGTTTGATTGGCAAAATTTCTCATAAAAGAAGCTGTCGCTAATCTTGGCAAATCGTTTTTTCTGAAATAAGTTTTTTCTTCCACTTTTGAAACTATTTGTGATTTTTCTAAAAAGGTTTTGTAATCTTCAAAATGAAGTAAACCGTCTTTGGCAATGAATTGATTTTTGTCTTTTTTATTGTTTTGAATTACTCTGATTAAATAAATATTTGCCTTATTCATATTTGTATTTAATGTTTTAAAAGTAGAATCAGAGAAAGCAGATTTATTCAAAGCTTCCATATTGAGTGTAACAGCTTTTCCAGAAGACAAACTAATCTTTCCAGAAGCTATATCAGGAACATAACTTAAACCAAAAAAATCTTCTAATTTCTTTTTGAAAACAATTCTCTTGTCTAGAACACCTGTAATTTTGATAAAAGGATTATTAGATTCTAAAATTTTAAGAGTATCTTTATCTAAATTACCGAATTTTTTCTTAGGATAAATTAAAGAGGTATCAGAAAGACTTGTTTTTCCTTCTATAGATTCTCGAAGAGAAACGAATAAGATAGATTCCTCCATTCTGACTGCTCCGATTACATCAACAGTAATAAAATTAGAAATTTTAATATCAAATTCAGCTAATCCATTTCCAGATGCCATATTTTTATTATACTTATTTCTCTTTTCTTTTCTCTCTTTTCTCTCTTTCTCTCTTTTCTTTTCTCTCTTTTCTCTCTTTCTCTCTTTTCTTTTCTCTCTTTTCTTTTCTCTCTTTTCTTTTCTCTCTTTCTCTCTAATTATATAATATTAGAATTATATAATTTATAAATCAAATAAGTCATCATCCTCTTCTTCGAGAACTCCCTCTAAATCAACGTCAGGAACTTCTTCTTCTATCGATTCTTCTTCTTTCTTTATTGATACCTTCTTTTTTAGTAAACCAGAAACTCTCTTACTAGCCTTTCTCTTAGTAAGAATAGGTTTGGGTTCTCGGGTTTGAGCTATTTGTTCATCTTCAGATAATTCGTCTCCAGTGTCTCCAGTATAATTTTCTGAGATTCTGCCTCCAGTATCACAACCTCCTAAAATTTCACGATTCTCAACATCTTCTTGACCAATTTCATTCTTTGTTTCTACTACAACTTCATTTGAGGTGTCATCTAGATATTCTGAGTCGAACTGAACATCAACAATTCCTGTTCCATTAATAGCTCTTTTCCCTGTAATCAAACAACTTGGAATATTATTAACTAAATCCTTTGCTCCAATTCCTCCTGCTTTTCGGAAAGCTTCTATGGGTTGTTCGAAAGATGCAGCAGAGAGAGCATTTTTACCATGCTTGGCAATATCTGTAGCTGTCACAGAAGAAAGCTGTCCCAAAACTGTCTGAAAATCAACAAGCAATTCTACATTTACTGGATTCATTTTTCCAATATGTTCGTTTGCTGTATATTCTTTGATAAAAAATAGACGAGCTGATTCAATCCCGTAGTAATCATAAATATCCATTGGTGTATTAGAACATGTAAATTTCGGGTCTACTAATTTATCTCTCATGACAGAACTTATCATATCTTTTCCATATGCTTTTGCGAATGAGTAGTAACCATTTCTATAAATTTCTGGGTAATAAAGTTCTGATTCTTCATTCTTAATCATATAATCTACGTTTTCCTTGATTTCTTTCTCACTTTCTTCTAGTTTTCGACTTAAAAGTTGTTGAGGCTGTTCTGCTGTAACCACTTCTTTTCCTGTTTTCATATCAATAATATTATTTCCTTTTTTGACAAACTGTGGGGCCATTTCACCATCTTTTTCATATTTTTTATCAGAAACTTCTGGTAGTAAAACCACACATCTAGGTGTATCTGTTTCTTCAAGTTCTTGTTCCAAGACATGAATACCGGAAAGTTCCATGAATTTAATAAACTTTTCTCTTGGAATACCAGTTATATTTATTGCTAAATAATCAACATAACAGTAGTAAAGACGATAAGATTGGTCAGGTTTTACCTCTTTGTGATTCTGTAAAACACGTTGAAGTGTCTTATCATCAAAAACTTTAACAAAATTCATCTTATTGAGTAATTTTATTGTTTCGGTTCTGATATTATCAATTCCTTTAATACCAACTAAATTCATATCTTTAAAACAACTTTCCAGAATAACTGTTAAGAAAATAGAAGACAAATCTTCTATACTTTCTGATTCTGGGATATTAGTTTTAATATATGTTTTTCTTGTGGGTTCTGTATTAACTTCATCAGTTGTTTTCTTACCACGGTTATAATACCTTTTTTCACAGCCTCTAAAAGTTTTTCCGGTAGCTGAGAAATCCGAAACTGATTTTCGGATAAATTCTTCATCAGCATGAACATCAATTATTCCTTTGAAAGTTGGTGAACAAACACAATAAACAGATTTCTTATTCAATTCAACTCTTGTTGTTTGTTCAATAATATTACAAATTTCTTTAATTTGTATATCATAGATATAACATTTATATGTATTAATATAAAGTCTTAAAAACTTTTTAGAGATAGGAATTTTCTCACTATAAATAGCTTGATAATTTTGATACCACTCAGAATCTTTTTCTGGAACTTGGGTCAAAGGTTCTGTATAATCAATTAAAGATTTAACAGTTACACCTTTAAGTTTTTGATTATAACTTTTGAAAATTTCTTCTTTGGTCAAATATTTATCTTTGAAATGAATAGTACAGATAGAAGAAGGTCTTTTAGTATTTGGATTGAATAAATCTTTAATACGTTGCAAACCAGCTTCATTAGAATTAGCAGCTCCTGAATTATGGAAAGCATCTAAACTAATTTGTGTTAGTTTACTTCCGATAGCCATAGCCCCATTATTACCTGCTGAAAAACCGGGTTGTGCTAGTGACCTCATAAAAGATTCATAGACTCTTTTTCTAAGTTTGTCCAAAGCTTTTTTCTCTGGAGTAATTTTAAAAGTAGATAAATCGAACCTAATTCGTTGTACTATTTTTTGATGATTAAAATCCATAACCTCTTTAGTACACGACATGGGAGCTGGTATAACGCTTACAACATAATCAAGTTCTTCTTCGTTAAGATATCTAGGAATTTTAGTATTGTTAACCAATTTTTCTAAAAACTGTTTAATTTTTTTGAGCTCTGATTGATTTAACTTATAAACTTTAACTCTTGACTTCAAAATTCTAATAATATCCAATTTCTGATTTTCAACACCGGAAGTGATGAATTTGAGTTCTTTTTCAGTTAAATTTCTTAGCTCAGACATTTTTGATAAAATAATATTTATAAATTTTCACTTTTAATTTTTGAAATAAAAAATGAAATCGAGTATGTTAATTTTTACAAATGACGATTTAGGTGTATCTGATAAAAATTACTTTTCTCTAAATAACAAAAAAATATTTTTAAAATCTAAAGATATTACTTTAGATGAAATGAGAGAATATCATCATTCCTTTTTAGAGAATGGTGCTAATAAAGATGATTTGCTTTACTTCATTGATGATAGAAGTACTTCGTTGATGACATCAGAGAAATTATCAGAAATAGAAAATTATTTAAAATTATTACTAGACAATGTCGATGTATTCTACTTATCCAACTTCATGGATAATTGTAAAGTAATGAAACCTATCTCCTCTCATATACCAGAAGATTTGAAGAATATTAGATTCTATCATTCATTGGCTCCAAATGGTTTTTATGCTACTGTCTCTAGTTTTGAAAAATGGGAAGTAATTTTCAATATGTTAGATGATAGAAAAGAAAATAAAATAGCCTCTAGACTGAGTTCTCTTGTTTTAGAGGGAAAAGTGAAGGCAGGAACAAGTTGGCCTAGAATTTTTGTTCCTGATATTAATAAATTGAGTAATGATATGGATAATTTTTATACATATCCTTGTAGAATTGAAAAAAATTTCGTTAATTCTGAAAAGAAAGAAATAGAGGAATTATCTATGTTTTGGTTTGTTTTTGGAGTAATCATAATTTTATTCAGTTTTATGATATTAACAAAGATAGTATCTATCAGAAAATTATGGAACGGGATGGAAAGTTACAGATAATCTTCTAATTCCTTTTACATTATTTCAACAAAATGAGTATATTTAGATAAATTCAAATATAACTCTAATTATTATATTTGAATATAATAATTAAGATGAAAAATAAATAAAATTACTGATGAGTAATGAAAGCTTCTAAAAATTCAAAAGTTCTTTCGTCTAAATCATTAAAAATTTCTAATGTAATTTCTCTTTCAATATGAGCTGAAATTTGATTAATTGCTATCAAATTTACTTTTGAAAAACATGTTTCAGATTCTAAAAATTCTCTGCAAAATTTAGAAATCTGGTCATCTCTATAAATGTTATCTACTTCTATTTTTAACTTGTTACTGGACACAAAATTTATTAATTTCATATCTTTTATTTCCTTAATGATACTTTCATACTTATCATCATTGTTAACCACAAATCCCAAATCTTCAAATTTTTTAAAGTTACCATAAGCTAAATAATAAATATGATAATAATGATACATCACAGTATTGTCACAATTACTGTTTCTTAATCGAGTGTCTAGTTTTAACAATCTGACACCAAAACATTTAGCTACAAACATCATCAAAACTATCAAAACTGTTTCATTATTAAAAAATAAATCCCCTGAAAACAAATCAATCTTAGATATTTCCCATGTTTTATCCCTCAGATTATTAAAATTTATATTTAAATATCCTTGACAATCTTCAATGTCTTTGATAGAAATTAAATCTATATCTGTTAATCTATTTCTTCTTCTTTTCATACAAATTTGATAATCTCCGTCATAATCCTTTATTAATTTAATTTTCTTACCTTGTTTATCTTCTTTATCCATTACTACTTCCATATTTAGTTCTGTTTTAACTCTAAAATCTTCATCCTGATAGATTTCTGAAAAATTTCTACCAAAGACATCATAGAAATTTTGGAATGAAATTTTTAATCTATCGTCTCCACAAACCAATCTTTCCACTTTTCCATACAAATCTTTCAAACCTTGATAATCAATTCTATCTTTTCCAAGTGATTCGGATGCAATATTAAAAGGCATATTGGAAGGTTTTTTACCTCTTTTTTTCTCTCTTCCTAAAATGGCATCTTGAAGCCATATAAATTCTCCATCTGTATAATTATAAATTTCTTCTAGCAAATTTTTCATTTCTCCGGCTTTTCTTACACTTAATTTCTTTTCTGGATTATAATAAATCAAATAATCGAAAGTAGAAATATATCTCATTCCAGAATTATAAGCATAATCGCTAAATTTTCTAAATTTTTCTGTTAATTTACCTTTTTTGAAATAGACTAAATCTACTAATTTATGGACCAAGCAAAAAAGTCTAGCTCCTTCTGGGACAATATATCTATCTTCTATTTTAACGTATTTATTAGTATTCATTCTAGAATCAACAGACAGATAATCTTCTTGACACACAAGTTGGTTAAAAGAAATAACTTCTGCTGATTTTCCTTCCTTCAAAGTTAATACATTTCTATGGATTTTAGCTTGAATTTTGGCGTCAGATTCTTTATAAGGACCTATTACTTTTTCTAAATATTTTTTATTTTCTCTGACTATTTTTTTAACCCAAAAACCACCATCAGGGAATTTTTCAAAAGCCTTGAAAACAATATCAAAATTGTCTAAATTACTGGGTTCTAAAAATAAATCAGGGGATTTGACAGGTCCTTGCTTAAACGTCTCTTCTAAAAAATACAATAAATTAACATCAATAGAACCAGAATCTATACTCTTATTGAAGAGGAGTTTAGAATATTTCTCTAAAAATCCTTTTTCTGTTTCTGTTTCTTTACTTAATCTGATACCCTGAACAATATTAACTCCTTGGATAGATTCTCTATCAGGCATGAAATTAGAATCACACCATTGAGAAGAAAAAACAATACAATAGCACCATTCATCTAATGTTATATTGATATTTGCTTTCTTTTTAACTTGTTTTTTAAAGTCCTCTAATAGTTTTCTATAATAACCATCAGATTCAAATATATAAGAATTACTAATTAATCCGCTTGTCACAATATTTTGATTAATTAAAATTCTTTTCTTCAGTTCCTTTATTTCTTCTTTTATTTCATTCTTTTCACTCTTTGTTAATTTACCATTTAACAATTCTTGTTCCTTAGAGCTTATATTGTTTTCTAAAGAATTTAATTTATTTTTTCTTTTAGCCATAAAATCTGTAAAATCTACAGTGACTGGTATTTCATATTTTTTAATTTTATCATTCCGAACTAACAAATTATTAAAATTTTTACTCTTGGTTTTAAATCTAATTGATTCAGGTTTATCATCTCTTTCATTTCCTAAATTACTATATTTGGAATATTTAACATTGGAATAATCAATAGAAATATATTCGTATGAAACTGATTGTTTGTCTAAATATCTTAACTTTTCTCCATTCTGTTTGGTAGTAAAAAATGAAATCAGAGGTCTGTTGATAGCATCATCAGAACATTTTTTGTATCTAAAAAAATCGGAAGGCACACAATATTGAGAAAGTCTAAGAAAATCTGGAAGAATATTATAACCAAAAAGTTTAAATTGTGTTGCTTCTTTTAACAAAATAGATTTGTTCAATCCAATTAGAGAACCTTTTAAATATTTTGGGATGTTTTCTTTAAGTTTCTTTCTCTTCTTTAACTCTTTTATAGTTTTATATTCTAGATTGGCTTGAAAAAATTCTTCTTCTAAGTTTTCTAGAATACTTTCAGGAATGGATTTCTCATCTGTTAACCATAATCTGTTATATTCATATATTTTGTTAATATTATCTTGATCCATTTTTATATTTACTTATTTTCTTCTTTCTTTATATTTACTTATTTTCTTCTTTCTTTATATATCAATTATTCGATAAATAAAATATAATTATTAATTATATTTTACATTCGTTCTGCTCCTTCTGTAAAAATTTTGAAAATAAAAGACAATAAAAATATGGGTATGAAAAATGGAGTTAAAACAAATGCCATGATATAGCATATTGCATTTGGAAGATTGAGATTATAACAAGTCCATCTCGCTAAGTAGATATAAGTTACTACAATAAAAATAGGGAAGAAAATTATTGAGACAATCGTAAACCCCGTGGTTAAAGGCCATTTAGGTTCCGGATCACCTCTTTTATTTCTGATAGTTTTTTCTTTTTTTACTCTCTGGTTTTGGGAGTGATTTTTTATTATTTTGTGAAAGTTTTGTCATTTTAATTACACAAAAATATTTTTGTGTAACAATATTATGTACGAAGAACTTCGGCAAGCCGCTCAAATTCACTTCGACTATCATTGTGTTTAATCATGTTTTCTCTAAATATCTGTACTGCTTGCTTAATGACATTAACATCTGTAATTACATCAGGGATATCATTTCCTTCCATCACATCATGATAAATTCTTTCAGCCATAACATTCTTAGTATACATTGCAAGGGTATCCATATCACGACCAAAATATTTAAAGATAGAAAAATTATCTTTTATTACCTTTACCAGTTCAGGAGAAAATTCTATTTTCCAGTTTCCAAGAGCTAATCTTTGAATAAAAATTTGTGTCATTTCTTCTGGAGTATAAGCTTCGATTTCAAATTTATTAGTAAAACGAGATTCTAAACCCTGTTGGACTCTAAAAGGTCCATTATAAATATCATCTTTATAACCACTAAAAACAACTATTAATCTGTCAGAAAAATCATCCATATATTGATTAATAACAGTTAAAGCTTCCTTACCATATGAATCTCCAAAACCATGACTATTATTACATAAGTTATAAGCCTCGTCAAAGTAAGCTACTCCCCCAAGAGCATCATTCATTGCTTTGGTGGCTCTGTGAGCTGTGTCACCAACATATCTACTAATAACATCATTTCTGTTATAGACATAGAAAGGAAGGTCAACATTATCTGTTGTTTTTTGCATTTCCTTATCAATCTCTACCTCCATCCCGTTATATGTTTGAGATTTGACAGTGTTTAATTCTTTAACTAAATTTCCAGAATCTTCGATAATATTATTAGAACCTGTCAAATCATTAAATAATTCTGAATATACCCTTTGGGGAATTCTTTCTTTAACACTAACAATGTTAGATAAAGACCTTTTAGAAATAGTAGCTACTCTTCCCAAATTCATTACAACTTTAGTACATATTTTAAGTTTATCTTTATATTCTTTAATGTCAGATTTTTGCTTTCTAATAATTTCGTCCTGAAGTTTGTTAAAAGAATTAATTTTTTTGGTTCCATCTCCGCCATTAAGAAAACCCATTCCAATCCAAATTTTACATAAAACTTTAGCCACAGTGGTTTTACCACAACCGGGAGGACCACAAAGCAAACAATGTTTTCTATCTTTTTCTTGATAAATACCTTTGGCTTTGGCACTAATAAAAGTTTTAATTTGTTTGACAATCTGGGATTTAATTTTTCTCATTCCAATGACATCATTTAATTCTTTGAGAGAAGAAATTAACATTTTTCTATCTTGGAAATGGTTCCCAATTCTACTGTCTTTTTTTTCTAATTCTTGGATAAAAGTCGTCAAATCTTCCATTTTATAGATTAAGAATATTAAACATTATAACTATTTCTCTTCGTCACCCTCATCCCCCTCATCCCCTTCTTTAACTACCTCATCCCCTTCTTTAACTACCTCGTCACCCTCTTTAACTACCTCATCTTCTAGTAAGTCATCTAAAGAATCTAGATTTTCTCCTTCTCCTTCAAAACTAGAACTACTAGAACTTCCAAAAGTAAATGAACTAATTTTGATAATAATGTAAAGAAAGATGGTAAAAAATAACAAACCAGTACTAATAGAAAGACTAAGAATAAAAAAATCTTTAGGAGAATTTAGTAATTTAATTTGAGGTTTCCCAAATGTCTCAACTTTTTTTCTAGTTAAACCTTTCTCCATTTTATATATTTTCCTATTATATATTTAATTTTGTTTAATACATTTGTATATATTATATACAAATATTTGTTTATTTTATTTTTTCTTTTTCTCTTATTCTCTCTTTTTCTCTCTTTTTCTCTTTTTCTCTTTTTCTCTTATTCTCTCTTTTTCTCTTATTCTCTCTTTTTCTCTTATTCTCTCTTTTTCTCTTATTCTTTGTATTGATAGGATATGATAAATTATAATGAACATAAATAATCTTTGGTATAACTAATATTATCAGGAAGAGTAAACCCTGACATACCGATGAAATCAGATTGATGGTAATCACTCAAGGCTTTTTCTTTTTTGATAATCCCAGAATCCATCAGCATCGACACCATAATTTCCGTACATGTAGTTTGATAACTCAAATCAAGTGGTTGGTATTTATTTTTCTTGTAAAGAAATCGATACCAACTCATATTCCACCCACCTTTAAATTCTGACATCTTATCTTTATTCTGATAATAATATTCCAATATCTTTTTCTCTCTTTCTTTTTCTTCTTTATTATCTTCTCTTTCTCTTTCTTCTTTATTATCTTCTCTTTCTTCCCCTGTAGAAGAGATAGAGTTTTTGAGAATAGTGGTATTTTTGTTAAATCTAATCCACCTTTGATAGGGAATCTTGAGAAGACCTTGGTATTTATCAAAGTAGTTGGCATATTCAATTAAATACAATTCTCCTTTTTCCCAGACTGCCAGAGAGACATGATTGAATTTGACTTTCATTAACAAATCTCCGATTAAGTTTTGGGGTTTGTGATAGGCCACTAAAAAGATATCACCGGATTTAATATTCTCTTTACGAAGTTTTTTGATAGAGTAACCAGAAAAATCTTTATATTTATAATAGTTATGAGTCATATATATTGAGATTATTATTAGTATCAATGATAGATAAAATACAAAAAGTTTGATATGTTTCATTTATATTTTATTATTTCTTTCTTCTATTCTTCTAAAATATTAGAAGAAAGAAAAATAAGGAAAGTAAAATGAAGATACCCAAGTATGTATATCCGAAATATTATAGTTATCAGTTAGTAAAAGATAACAATCAATATCCAGAAGCAAAAGACATTAAATTATTAAAAAATTTAAAGATTTTTAAAGAATTTAAACAGACAGAAGAAAGACATCTTAAATATGTTTTAGAAAATAAAAAATATTGGGAAGAGAAATATCAAAATTTGAGTAAAGAAGACTACAAAAAAGAAGATGAATATTCCCTATTTGATTTTATTTATCCTTTTCGAGTTAACAAATTTATGAACAAAAAATATAACTTAGGGATATATTTTACTAATGCATTCCGAAAAATGTATGAAATTTGTGAACTGACACCTTTCATAGATACTAA
>Ga0070752_1002013_pt1 | contig 13576 bp, 11 predicted proteins | sample VirMetDEL_Aug_30_FD_77440 | JGI IMG/M metagenome (GOLD analysis project Ga0070752, IMG submission 77440) | Aqueous microbial communities from the Delaware River and Bay under freshwater to marine salinity gradient to study organic matter... | ecosystem: Environmental > Aquatic > Marine > Coastal...
GCTGTGCAAATAGCGGAGTTATTGATAAAACACTATCTGTAAAAGATACTTACCTAGAAATTTGAAGAATCTTTCTAGCTTGGCAATACTGGCTGAGTTGATTGCTGAATGGGGAGCCGCTCTTGGAGCGGAGGCAGGCAGCAGTTATCAAGACCTTCTCGCATGCCGAGAAAAAAGATAAAACAAGGGATAACGCTATGGTTCGGGTTCGCAAACTGGTGCTGGCAATCGCAGCTGCTTCCGCGCTGTCTTCCGGTATGGCGCATGCGCTGGGGTTGGGTGAAGTTACCCTGCAATCGTCGCTGAATCAGCCGTTGGTAGCGGAAATCGAATTGCTGGAGGTGCGTGACCTGGCCTCGAATGAGGTAATTCCGAGTCTCGCGTCTCCTGAAGAGTTCGTCAAAGCTGGTGTAGATCGCCAGTACTTCCTGACCGACCTCAAGTTCACTCCCGTCCTGAAGCCCAACGGCAAGAGCGTGATTCGCGTCACCTCGAGCAAGGCTGTCCGCGAACCCTACCTCAACTTCCTGGTGGAAGTGCTCTGGCCGAACGGGCGGTTGCTGCGTGAGTACACGCTGCTGCTCGATCCGCCGCTTTATTCTCCGCAAACTACCGTTGCCGCTGCGCCGCAGTTGCCGATTGCCGTGCCTGCGCCGCGCCCCTCTGCAGCTCCGGCAGCGCCACGCAGTGCTGCACCAGCCGCCGCACCGCGCCCGGTCGCTCCGGCACCCGCATCGCGCGCCATTTCCGGTAACGATTACAAAACCACTGCCAACGACACGCTGTGGGAGATCGCTCAGCGCGTCGGCGGCGGTTCGATCAATCAGACCATGCTGGCCATTCAGGACCTGAATCCTGATGCCTTCATCGGGGGCAACATCAACCGCATGAAGAGCGGTCAGGTGCTGCGCCTGCCGGATGAGCAGCAGGTTCGTAGCCGCAGCAACGCTGAAGCCATCGCTCAGGTTGCCGAACAGAACGCCGCTTGGCGCGAAGGTCGTGCCGTCGCTTCGCGTCAGCTGGATGCCACTCGCCGCACTGCGGCCGGCGCCGCACCTGCGACCGCCGAGGCGGGTGACAGCCTCAAGCTGGTTGCCGCCGAGGCGGGTCAATCCACACGCGGTAGCGATACTGGTTCGACCAACAGCAAGGCGCTGGCAGACAAGCTCGCAGTCACTCAGGAAAGCCTGGATTCGACGCGTCGCGAAAATGCCGAATTGCAAAGCCGCGTCAGTGATCTGCAAAGTCAGCTGGACAAGCTGCAGCGACTGGTTGAACTGAAAGACAGTCAGATGGCCAAGTTGCAGGCCGATCTGTCCGCGGCTCCAGCGGCGACGCCAGCTGAAGAGCCCGCAGCGGAAACTCCCGCGGAGCAAGCTCCGGCAGCGGCACCTGAGGCTGCGCCGCCTGCGACGGAGGCGGCAACGCCGCCCACTACGCCGCCTGAGGAGGCGGCGCCTGATTACAATTATTCCGAGGAACCGGCTGCGCCTGTCGAAGACAGCGCCGCCGCCACCGAACAGCCGGCCAGTGAGCCGGCTGCTGCCGTTGAGCCTGCTGCCCCGGCCAAGCCGGCTGAAGAAACCAAGCCTGCTGCTCCAGCACCAGCGCCGGCTCCAGCCCCGCAGAGCTTTATCGATGATCTGATGGCCAATCCCATGACTCTGGGGTTGGCTGGCGGTGGCGTGCTTCTGTTGCTGCTGGTGGGTCTGATGGCGCTGTCGCGTCGCAACGCCATGAAGGAGGCCGAGCTGCAAGATGAGCTGGCCGATGATCTGTCGCAGGATCAGGCGTTCGCTTCCGATCTGGACATGCCTGAAGACAGCTTCGCCGGCCTCGATGATGAGCCAGCCCATGCCGCTCAGGCTGCCGGTGAAGAACGCGTTACGGCGCAGACGGGAGACGCACTGGGCGAGGCGGACATCTACATCGCCTACGGTCGCTTCAATCAGGCTGCGGAGCTGCTGCAGAACGCGATCAACGACGAACCGCATCGTGCTGATCTGCGTCTGAAACTGATGGAAGTCTACGCCGAACTGGGTGATCGCGAAGGCTTCGCACGTCAGGACAATGAGCTGCGTGAAATCGGTGGTGTGAATGCCGAGGCCGAGCAGCTGAAATCCAAGTACCCGGCTATTGCCGCCTTTGCCGGTGGTGCTGGCGCCGTAGCTGCCGCTGCGGCCGCCGATGACGATATGAGCGAGTTCAGCCTGGATGATCTCAGCCTGGATGAGCCTGCAGCCGAAGCGCCTGCGTCCAATGATGGTGACCTGGATGACGCCTTCGACCTCAGCCTTGATGATCTCGAGGCCGACCTGGAGAGTGATCTTCAGTCTGCCAAGGCTGAAGAAGCGCCTCTTTCGCTGGAAGATGATCTGGACTTTGGCCTGGTCGACGAGCCCGCTGCTCCGGCCGCTGCCTCCGATGACGATCTGAGCTTCGATCTGGCGCTGGATGATGACAAAGTCGAGTTGTCGCAGCCTGCCGATGAGCTGTCCGCGTTCAGCCTGGATCTGGATGAGCCGGCTGCGACTTCCAGCGACGAAGCCGATGACTTCCTGCTGAGCCTCGACGATGAGGCGCCGCTGAGCCAGCCCGCCAATGACTTGTCCGATCTGGGCCTCGACCTGCCGGAAGAAACCCCGGCTGCCGATCTCGATCTGCCGGCTGACTTCGACCTGTCGCTCGAAGACGAAGCCCCGGCGCAGGCGGATGTCGAGCCAGGCAGCTTCGCCGCGCAGCTGGATGAAGTGAGCGCCGAGCTGGATCAGCTGTCGACTGACTTCGAGGAGCCGCAGAGCGCTCCGCTGGCGCCGGTCGATGGTCTGTCCAGCGAGCTCGAAGGTGACGATGACTTCGACTTCCTCTCCGGCACCGATGAGACCGCGACCAAGCTCGACCTGGCGCGTGCCTACATCGACATGGGTGATACCGAGGGCGCACGCGATATTCTCGATGAGGTCATGGCCGAGGGTAGCGACATGCAGCAGCAAGAAGCTCGCGAGATGATTTCCAAGTTGGTTTGATCGATTCCATGTCTGAAGCAGTACCTGTAGCGGCCGCCGAAATGGCGGCCGCTGGCTTTTCCAGAGTTGCCCTTGGTCTTGAATACCGGGGTGCGCGTTATCGCGGCTTTCAGCGTCAGCGTGGCAATGTCGCGTCTATTCAGGGTTGCCTGGAGGACGCGCTGTCCAAGGTGGCAGGTGGGGCGCCAGTCAATATCCACTGTGCGGGGAGAACCGATTCATCGGTGCATGCCAGTGGCCAGGTGGTGCATTTCGACACCTGCGTAGAGCGGCCGCTACATGCCTGGATCATGGGGGCCAATCTGAACCTGCCCAAGGACATCAGCGTGACCTGGGCCAAGGTGATGCCGGCGCATTTTCATGCGCGCTTCAGTGCCATGGCCCGGCGCTATCGCTACGTGATCTACAGTGATCCGATTCGCCCGGCGCACATGGCCGAAGAGGTGACCTGGAATCATCGGCCGCTGGATGTGGCGCGCATGCGTGAAGCAGCCCGAGCGCTGGTCGGCACCCATGATTTCAGCTCGTTCCGCGCCGGTCAGTGCCAGGCCAAGTCGCCGATCAAAACCGTGCACCACCTGGAAGTGATCGAGCACGGTTGTTTCATCGTGCTGGATATTCGCGCCAACGCCTTCCTGCACCACATGGTGCGCAACATCGCCGGTGTGTTGATGGCCATTGGCGCGGGCGAACGGCCAGTTGAGTGGATCGGCGAAGTGCTAGCGCGCGCGGAGCGCCGCAGTGGTGGCGTGACCGCTCATCCTTATGGGCTCTATCTGGTGCAGGTGGAGTACCCGGAGGAGTTCGACCTGCCGTCACGTTATCTCGGCCCGCATTTTCTCTCCGGTCTCGCGGATGTGCGGCGGGGCTGAGCCTTTGTTACCATCCGGCGCTCGACATACAAGGGTGTGAAACGAATGCGCGTGCGCAGCAAGATTTGCGGCATTACCCGGGTTGAGGATGCGCTGACCGCTGTGGAGGCGGGCGCCGACGCCATTGGCTTGGTGTTCTACGCCAAGAGTCCGCGTGCCGTCAGTGTCGAGCAGGCCCTAGCGATCGTACTGGCCTTGCCGCCATTCGTGACCTGCGTCGGTCTGTTCGTCGACATGCCGCGTGAAGCCCTGCGGGCTGTGTTGCAGCAGGTGCCGCTGGATCTCCTGCAGTTCCATGGTGATGAGTCGCCCGCTGATTGCGAAGGCTACGCCCGTCCCTATATCAAGGCGCTGCGTGTGCGCCCCGGTGAGGACGTGGCGGCCCTGATGGCGCCCTACGCTGGTGCACGAGGCATCTTGCTCGACACTTTCGTCGAAGGCGTGCCTGGTGGTACTGGCGCCGCTTTCGACTGGTCGCTGGTGCCGCAGGACTCTGGCAGGCCCATCGTTCTGGCCGGTGGTCTCGATGCCGGCAATGTCGCGGCGGCGATTCGCCAGGTCAGACCTTATGCTGTCGACGTCAGCGGCGGCGTCGAGGCCAGTAAAGGCATAAAGGATGCAGGCAAGATTCACGCGTTCGTGCAGGCGGTGCGTGACACGCAATGTGACGGCGATTGAGGCGGGGCCGTCAATTAGCCTGTCACGCCGCCATGGCCCGCTGCGACGGGTGCTGGATGCGGCAGAGAAAAATTGCTGGAGATGGACGTTTCATGACGAGGCGTTCATCCGAACCAACGGTTATGGAGAAATGACAGCATGAGCAACTGGTTGGTAGACAAACTCATTCCCTCGATCATGCGTTCCGAGGCGAAGAAGAGCTCTGTGCCCGAGGGCCTGTGGCACAAATGTCCGTCCTGTGATGCTGTGCTCTATCGTCCTGAGCTGGAAAAGACGCTCGACGTCTGCCCCAAGTGCAATCACCACATGCGTATCGGTGCTCGCGCTCGCATCGACCTGTTCCTCGATGCCGATGGTCGTGAGGAGATCGGCGCCGACCTGGAGCCGGTTGATCGCCTGAAGTTCCGCGACAGCAAGAAGTACAAGGATCGCCTGGCTGGTGCGCAGAAGCAGACCGGCGAGAAGGACGCGCTGATCTCCATGAGCGGTACCCTCGAGGGCATGCCGATCGCGGTTTGCGCGTTTGAGTTCTCCTTTATGGGTGGCTCCATGGGCGCCATCGTCGGCGAGCGTTTCGTCCAGGCGGCCAACGTCGCACTGGAGAAGCGTTGCCCACTGGTGTGCTTCTCCGCTTCTGGCGGTGCGCGCATGCAGGAAGCGCTGATTTCCCTGATGCAGATGGCCAAGACTTCCGCCGCTCTGGCGCGTTTGCGTGAAGAAGGCCTGCCGTTCATCTCCGTGCTGACCGACCCTGTATATGGCGGCGTTTCCGCCAGTCTGGCAATGCTCGGTGACGTCATCGTCGCCGAGCCGAAAGCGCTGATCGGTTTTGCAGGTCCGCGCGTGATCGAGCAGACCGTGCGCGAGAAGCTGCCGGAAGGCTTCCAGCGCAGCGAGTTCCTGCTGGAGCATGGCGCGATCGACATGATCATCTCGCGCAGCGAGCTGCGTCCGCGCCTGGCGCGTCTGCTCTCGCAGATGATGAACCGCCCCTCTCCGGTTTCCCTGCCGGCCACTGCATGACCGCACGTAGCCTGGGTGAGTGGCTCGCCTACCTCGAGCAGTTGCATCCCACGGCCATTGAAATGGGCCTGGAGCGCTCGCGCGAGGTGGCGCGGCGCCTGGGTCTGGGTAAGCCTGCGCCGCTGGTGGTCACGGTCACCGGCACCAACGGCAAGGGTTCTACCTGTGCTTTTCTCGCCAGCCTGATCGCTGCCCAGGGGCAGCGCGTCGGCGTTTACAGTTCTCCTCATCTGCTGCGCTATAACGAGCGCGTGCTCGTGGATGGCTGTGAAGCCAGCGACGAAGAGCTGTGCCAGGCCTTTGCCGCGGTCGAGGCTGCGCGTGGCGAGATTTCCCTGACCTATTTCGAGATGGGCACGCTGGCGGCCTTCTGGTTGTTCGAGCGTGCTCAGCTCGACGCCGTGGTGCTCGAAGTCGGCCTGGGTGGGCGCCTGGATGCGGTGAACCTGGTCGATGCCGATCTGGCACTGATCACCAGTATTGGTCTGGACCACGCTGACTGGCTGGGCGATACCCGTGAGTCGGTCGCCTTCGAAAAAGCCGGGATCATGCGCTTCGGCAAGCCGGCGTTGTGTGGTGATCTCGACCCTCCGCAGCCATTGCTGGGGCAGGCGGCGACGTTGGACACACCTCTGTTCCTGCGTGGGCGCGACTATGACCTGAGCGTGGGCGCGCAGGACTGGTCCTGGCATGGGCTCGACGAGCGCGGTTGCATGCTGCGATTGCAGCAGCTACCGCTTCTCGACCTGCCGATGGAAAACGCCGCTCTGGCGTTGCAGGCTTACGCACTGCTGCCGCTGCCCTGGGATCACCAGCAGATCGTTCAGGCCCTGCTCGCCACTCGCGTGGTGGGTCGGCTGGATCGCCGCACGCTGGACTGGCGAGGCAAGTCGCTCACGCTGTTGCTCGATGTTGGGCATAATCCCCATGCGGCCGACTACCTGGCGCAGCGTCTGGAGAGTCGTCCATTGAGCGGAAAGCGCTGGGCGGTGTTCGGCTTGCTGGTCGACAAGGATCTGCCTGGTGTCGTGGCACCGTTGTTGAGTCAGGTCGCTGGCTGGGCCGTGGCGCCGCTCGATACACCGCGCTCACGCGACGCCACCGAGGTGGCCGAGCATCTGCGAGGGCAGGGCGCGCAGGTGGTGCTGCACGCGAGCGTGCGTAGCGCGCTGGAGGCGCAGTGCGAGCTGGCTGCTGCGGGTGACGAAATACTGTTGTTCGGATCGTTTTTCTGCGTGGCCGAGGCTCTGGATTGGCTGGCCCGCCCGGCTTGATAAGGGGATTGGGGGATGGCAATGCTGGACAAGGGGCTCAAGCAGCGCATGGTCGGTGCTCTGGTGCTGGTCGCGCTGGCGGTAATATTCGTGCCGATGCTGCTGTCGCGCGAGGACGAGATGCGGCGCGTGGTGGTGGACGCTCCGGCAATGCCGCAGGCGCCGGTCGCTGCCGAAATCGTCGTCGAGCCTGCCGATGTGGTCGAACCCGAAGCATTGCCGCAGGAGCCCGTGCCGGTCGATGAGATCGAGCCTCAGGTCGTCGAAGTTCCTGAGCAGCCCAAGGCAACCCCGCCGCCTGCTGCTCAGCCGAGCAAGCCCGAGCCGGCCAAGACCGAGCAAGTAGCCAGCGCGACGCCGGCCAAGCCTGACGCACGTCTGGATGCCAACAGCCTGCCGATCAGCTGGTCGGTGCAGCTGGCCAGTCTGTCCAGCCGTAGTGGTGCCGAGAACCTGCAGAAAACCCTGCGCAGTCAGGGCTATAACGCCTATATCCGTACCTTCGATGGCATGAATCGCGTGTTCGTCGGCCCGCTGATCGAGCGCGCCGAGGCCGAGCGCCTGCGTGATCAGCTCAATCGCCAGCACAAGCTCAGCGGTTTTGTGGTGCGCTTTCAGCCTGAAGCGGGTTGAACGTAGGACTTTGCAAAGCCCGGTTACTCCAACCGCCGGGCTCTGCTAAAATGCTCCGCCTTTTCCGCTGGTAGGCCGCACCGTGGTATTCACCTGGGTCGATTGGGCGATCATCGCCGTCATCGCCATTTCTAGTTTGATCAGTCTCAAGCGCGGCTTCGTCAAAGAAGCACTGTCGCTGCTGACCTGGATCATCGCGGGTGTGGTCGCCTGGATGTTCGGTGGCGCCTTGGCCCAGCATCTCGTCGAATTTATCGAAACGCCTTCTGCACGGGTGATTGCGGCCTGTGCCATTCTCTTCATCGCCACCTTGCTGGTGGGCGCCCTGGTCAATTTCCTGATTGGCGAACTGATCCGTGTGACAGGCTTGTCCGGTACCGACCGTTTTCTCGGCATGGTATTTGGCGCCGCACGCGGTGGCTTGCTGGTCGTGCTGCTGGTCGGCCTGATCAGCCTGGCGCCGGTTGAACAAGATACATGGTGGCAGCAGTCGCAACTGGTGCCGCATTTTCTGATGGTCGCCGACTGGTCGAAGAACCTCATTCTGGGGTGGTCCGATCAGTGGTTTAGCGGTGGAGCGGCTCACCCAGCCGATCTGCTTTAAAAGAGTGGCCGATGCGGATTAACCGCTGCGTCGGTCGCTGAATTAGCCTGAATTATCTAGCAGGGGTCGTGGCACATGTGTGGCATCGTCGGTATCGTCGGTAAATCGAATGTCAATCAGGCGCTGTATGACGGGCTGACCGTCCTCCAGCACCGCGGCCAGGATGCTGCCGGTATTGTCACCAGCCATGATGGCCGCCTGTTCCTGCGCAAGGACAACGGCCTGGTGCGCGATGTCTTCCAGCAGCGCCACATGCAGCGCCTGGTCGGCCACATGGGCATTGGCCACGTGCGCTATCCGACGGCTGGCAGCTCCAGCTCGGCCGAGGCGCAGCCGTTCTACGTCAACTCGCCCTATGGCATCACCCTGGCGCACAACGGCAACCTGACCAACGTCGAGCAGTTGGCCAAGGAAATCTACGAGTCCGACCTGCGCCACGTGAACACCAACTCCGACTCGGAGGTGCTGCTCAACGTGTTTGCCCACGAGCTGGCCCAGCGCGGCAAGCTGCAGCCAACCGAGGAAGACGTGTTCGCTGCCGTCACCCACGTGCATGAGCGCTGCCTGGGTGGTTACGCCGTGGTGGCGATGATCACCGGCTACGGCATCGTTGGCTTCCGCGACCCCAACGGCATTCGCCCGATCGTCTTCGGTCAGCGCCACACCGACGAGGGCGTGGAGTACATGATCGCGTCGGAAAGCGTGTCGCTGGACGTACTGGGCTTCACCCTGATTCGCGACCTGGCCCCGGGCGAGGCGGTCTACATCACCGAAGAAGGCAAGCTGTACACCCGTCAGTGCGCGACCGATCCGAAGTACGCGCCGTGCATCTTCGAGCACGTCTACCTGGCGCGCCCGGATTCGATCATGGACGGTATCTCGGTGTACAAGGCGCGTCTGCGCATGGGCGAGAAGCTGGCCGACAAGATCCTGCGCGAGCGTCCGGATCACGACATCGACGTGGTCATCCCGATTCCCGACACCAGCCGCACCGCAGCGCTGGAGCTGGCCAACCACCTCGGCGTGAAATTCCGTGAGGGATTCGTCAAGAACCGCTACATCGGCCGTACCTTCATCATGCCTGGCCAGGCCGCGCGCAAGAAATCCGTGCGGCAGAAACTCAATGCCATCGAACTTGAATTCCGCGGCAAGAACGTGATGCTGGTGGACGACTCGATCGTGCGCGGCACCACCTGCAAGCAGATCATCCAGATGGCCCGCGAGGCGGGTGCGAAGAACGTCTACTTCTGCTCGGCCGCTCCGGCAGTGCGCTACCCGAACGTCTACGGCATCGACATGCCCAGCGCGCATGAGTTGATCGCGCACGGTCGGACCACCGAGCAGGTCTGCGAGCTGATTGGTGCCGACTGGCTGGTCTATCAGGATCTGTCTGACCTGATCGAAGCGGTCAGCGGCAGCAAGAAGATCAAGATCGACAACTTCGACTGTGCCGTGTTCGACGGCAAGTACGTGACCGGTGACGTCGACGAGGCCTACCTGGACAGGATCGAGCAGGCGCGCAACGATGCCAGCAAGGCCAAGTCGCAGGCGGTCAGCGCGATCATCGATCTGTACAACAACTGATGCACGGGGGCAGGGGACGCCTGCCCTCGGTCGTAGCCCGGATGCAATCCGGGGGAATGTCACACTGAAGTTCCCGGATTGCGTCCGGGCTACTTATTCGTGAGGTAGAGAGATGACACTGGAATGGGAAGCGGGCCGGCTCGACAGCGATCTGGATGGCGTCGGCTTCGACACTCTGGCGGTTCGCGCCGGCCAGCGCCGGTCGCCGGAAGGGGAGCATGGCGAAGCCCTGTATCTGACGTCCAGTTATGTATTCCGCACGGCGGCTGATGCCGCCGCACGTTTTGCCGGTGAAGTGCCGGGCAACGTCTATTCGCGCTACACCAACCCCACCGTGCGCACGTTCGAGGAGCGCATCGCGGCACTGGAAGGCGCCGAACAGGCGGTGGCCACCGCTTCGGGCATGTCGGCGATCCTCGCCATCGTCATGAGCCTGTGCAGTGGCGGCGACCATGTGCTGGTGTCGCGCAGCGTATTTGGCTCGACCATCAGCCTGTTCGAGAAGTACCTCAAGCGTTTCGGCATCGCAGTCGATTATGTGCCGCTGGCCGATCTGCAGGCTTGGCAGGCTGCAGTCAAACCCAATACCAAGCTGCTGTTCGTCGAGTCGCCGTCCAATCCATTGGCCGAGTTGGTGGATATTGCTGCCCTGGCTGAAATAGCCCATGCGCAGGGTGCGTTGCTGGCGGTGGACAACTGCTTCTGCACGCCCGCGCTGCAACAGCCGTTGAAGCTCGGCGCCGACATCGTCATGCATTCGGCGACCAAGTACATCGATGGCCAGGGCCGCGGCCTGGGCGGAGTGGTAGCAGGTCGCAGCGAGCAGATGAAGGAAGTGGTCGGTTTCCTGCGGACCGCTGGGCCGACCCTGAGCCCGTTCAACGCCTGGATGTTCGTCAAGGGCCTGGAAACGCTGCGTATCCGCATGCGTGCGCAGAGCGAGAGCGCGCTGCAGTTGGCGCTGTGGCTGGAACAGCAGCCGCAGGTCGAGCGTGTCTACTACGCTGGCCTGCCCAGTCATCCGCAGCACGAACTGGCGAAGCAGCAGCAAAGCGCCTTTGGTGCGGTGGTCAGTTTCGAGGTCAAGGGCGGGCGTGAGGCGGCCTGGAAGGTCATCGATGGCACCCGTGTCATCTCGATCACCACCAATCTGGGCGATACCAAGACCACCATCGCTCACCCGGCCACCACATCGCATGGCCGGCTGACTCCGCAGGAGCGTGCCAATGCGGGGATCAGCGACAGCCTGATTCGCGTTGCCGTGGGCCTGGAGGAGCTGGAAGACCTCAAGGCGGATCTGGCGCGCGGCTTGGCTGCACTCTGAGCATGTTCGAGTGGGGTAACGACGACACGCCCAATAATGGGCGCGTTGCACTGGTCAGCGGCGCTGCACGTGGCATTGGTCTGGGCATCAGTGCCTGGCTGATCACCGAGGGCTGGCAGGTGGTGCTGGCTGACGTCGACCGTGAGCGTGGTTCCAGGGTGGCGCGTGCGCTGGGTGATAATGCCTGGTTCGTGGCCATGGACGTGGCCAAGGAAGATCAGGTCAGTGTCGGTGTCGCCGAGGTGCTCGGTCAGTTCGGTCGTCTCGATGCGCTGGTATGCAATGCGGCGCTCTCCGATCCCCACACGCCACCGCTGGAGTCGCTCGATCTCAAGCGCTGGAACCGCATGCTGGCGGTCAACCTGACCGGCGCGATGCTGTTGGCCAAACATTGCGCGCCTTACCTGCGCGGTCATCGCGGCGCCATCGTCAACATTGCCTCGACGCGTGCCCGTCAGTCCGAAGCCGATTGCGAGGCCTACGCCGCGAGCAAGGGCGGCCTGGTGGCGCTCACTCATGCCTTGGCGGTCAGCCTGGGGCCGGAGGTGCGGGTCAATTGCGTCAGTCCGGGCTGGATCGATGCCCGTGATCCGTCGCAGCAGCGCCTGGAGCCGCTGTCGGTGTTCGATCATGCGCAGCACCCGGTCGGTCGTGTCGGTACCGTGGAGGATGTCGCGGCACAGGTGGCCTGGTTGCTCTCCGATGCGGCCGGTTTCGTCACCGGCCAGGAGTTCGTCATCGATGGCGGCATGAGCCGCAAGATGATCTATCAGGATTGAGCGTGGCGGCTCGACACCGGCAGCTGCGGCTGCAGTTGCCATAAAGAAAAAGGCTCCCGAAGGAGCCTTTTTCATGCCGCGCCGAATTACATGTTGGGGTAGTTCGGGCCGCCAGTGCCTTCCGGGGCGATCCAGGTGATGTTCTGCGCCGGATCCTTGATGTCGCAGGTCTTGCAGTGCACGCAGTTCTGCGCGTTGATCTGGAACTTCTTCTCGCCGTCTTCCTGAGTCACCACCTCATACACGCCAGCCGGGCAGTAGCGCTGCGCCGGTTCGTCGTACAGTGGCAGGTTCTTCGCCAGCGGAATGCTCGGATCGGTGAGCTTCAGGTGGCAGGGCTGTTCTTCTTCGTGGTTGGTGTTGGAAAGGAACACCGAACTCAGTTTGTCGAAGCTCAGTTTACCGTCCGGTTTCGGGTAGGCGATCTTCGTGCACTCTGCGGCCGGCTTCAGGCAGGCGTAATCCGGCTTGTTGTCGTGCAGGGTGAAGGGCGCCTTGCCGCCGAAGATGTTCTGGTCCAGCCAGTTGATGCCGCCACCGACGATGGCGCCGTACTTGTGGATGGCTGCACCGAAGTTGCGGCTGCGGAACAGTTCGTCGTACAGCCAGCTGGCCTTGAAGCCATCGACGTAGTTGGTCAGTTCGTCGCCGCCTTCACGGCCGGCTGCCAGCGCTTCGGCGATGGCGTCGGCGGCGAGCATGCCGGACTTCATCGCAGTGTGGCTGCCCTTGATCTTGGCGAAGTTCAGGGTGCCCAGGTCGCAACCGACCAGCGCGCCACCGGGGAAGACCATCTTCGGCAGCGAGTTCAGGCCGCCCTTGCAGATGGCGCGAGCACCGTAGGCAACGCGTTTGCCGCCTTCCAGGTACTGGGCAATCACCGGGTGGTGCTTGTAGCGCTGGAACTCGTCGAACGGCGACAGGTGCGGGTTGGCGTAGGACAGGTCGATGATCAGGCCGACCACCACCTGGTTGTTCTCCAGGTGATAAAGGAAGGAGCCGCCGGTGTTCTCGGTGCCCATGATGTCCATCGGCCAACCGGCGGTGTGTACCACCAGACCCTGGTCGTGCTTGGCCGGATCAATGTCCCAGATTTCCTTGATGCCGATGCCGTAGTGCTGGGCATCGGCTTCGCTGTCGAGGTTGTACTTGTTGATCAGCTGCTTGCCGATATGGCCGCGGCAGCCCTCGGCGAACAGGGTGTACTTGGCACGCAGTTCCATGCCGGGGGTGTAGTAGCCCTCTTTGGGATTGCCTTCGCGGTCGACACCCAGGTCGCCGGTGACGATGCCGCGCACTACACCGTTCTCGTCGATCAGTGCTTCCTGAGCGGCGAAGCCCGGGTAGATTTCCACGCCCAGATTTTCGGCCTGCTGGGCCAGCCAGCGGCACAGGTTGCCCAGGGAAATGATGTAATTGCCTTCGTTGTGCATGGTTTTCGGCACAAAGAAGTCAGGAATTCGGGTAGCCTTGTCAGCGTCGCGCAGCAGATAGATGTCATCGCGCTTGACTGGGGTGTTCAGCGGGGCGCCAAGCTCTTTCCAGTTGGGGAAGAGTTCGTTCAGGGCGCGCGGCTCGAAGACCGCACCGGAGAGGATGTGAGCGCCAACTTCGGAGCCTTTCTCGACCACGCAGACGCTGATCTCCTGGCCCGCGTCAGCGGCTTTCTGCTTCAGTCGGCAGGCGGCGGACAGTCCGGACGGGCCGGCGCCGACGATGACGACGTCGAACTCCATAAATTCGCGTTCCACAGGCTATCTCCTACTCAAGGCTCTTCGA
>Ga0070752_1002014_pt1 | contig 13554 bp, 12 predicted proteins | sample VirMetDEL_Aug_30_FD_77440 | JGI IMG/M metagenome (GOLD analysis project Ga0070752, IMG submission 77440) | Aqueous microbial communities from the Delaware River and Bay under freshwater to marine salinity gradient to study organic matter... | ecosystem: Environmental > Aquatic > Marine > Coastal...
AGCAGGGGCGAGTCGTCGTTCCATATGTGAGAACATATATAGAACACGAGTGGTGCGCCAGTCGGAATTGGTGGGTGGCAGCGGGCTAGCGCGGCAACCTACCGCGCTCTTACAATCGTTCCGTCATCCCCGCGAAGGCGGGGATCCCGCTGCTGTTTCGCATGCCCAAAGTTAGCGGGACCCCCGCCTTCGCGGGGGTGACGGGGGTGGATGGGGTTCGAAGCGTCCTGGTCGGGCCAGTGCCCCTCGGTTTGCGGCTGCTAGCCTCATCCATCTCCCATTTGGCGGACGCAGAACGGGGAGGATACTTGGTGCCTATCGTTCCCTGAGCCGCGGCATCAGTTCGACGAAATTGCAGGGGCGGAAGCGGCTGTCGAGCTGGTGGTGGAGGATCTTGTCCCAGCCGTCCTTCACCGCGCCGTTCGATCCGGGCAATGCGAAGATATAGGTGCCGCGCGCAAGCACGGCGCAGGCGCGGCTCTGGATGGTGCTGACGCCGATCGTTTAGTAGCTGAGCCAGCGGAACAGCTCGCCGAAGCCGGGAATGTCCTTGTCCTTCACGCGGTCGAGCGCTTCGGGCGTGACGTCGCGTCCGGTGAGCCCGGTGCCGCCGGTGGTGATCACGCAATCGACCATTTCATCGTCGATCCAGCGGTGCAGGTGTGCGGCGATCTCGTTCTTGCTGTCGCGGCTGATCTCGCGCGCGGCGAGTTCGTGCCCGGCATCAGCGATGCGCGCGGCGAGGATGTCGCCCGAGCTGTCGTCGGCCAGCGTGCGCGTGTCGGAGACGGTCAGCAGCGCAATACGCACCGGCTGGAACGGGCGGCTTTCATCGATCGGCATCAGCGCACCTTCGGGAATTGCGGCCAGTCGTTCTCGGCCAGGTCGATCCGGCTGGGCGCGGGGGCATCGGCCTGCCGCAAATACATCCAGTAATTGCGCATCACCACCGCGACGTAGCCGCGCGTTTCCCAATAGGGGATGCTTTCCATGTAGAGCAGCGGGTCGCCCGCATCGCGTATTTCGCTTTCCCAGCGCGCCACGGGCGAGGGGCCGGCATTGTAGGCCGCCATGATCTTGGGCAGCCGCCCCTGCGTATAGCCCGCGGTCGAAAGCGATTCGAGCGTGCGCTGGCCGAAGGCGAGATTGACCGCGGGGTCCTTGAGATCGGCATTGCTGCTCATGTTGATCGAGGCGGCATATTCGCGCTGCGTGATCGGCATGATCTGCATCAGCCCGATCGCGCCCGCGGGGCTGACCACGCGTTCGCGGAAATTCGATTCCTGAAGCGCATGCGCGAAAGCAAGCGCCGGGTCGACGCGCCAGCCGCCCACCGGGGTGCGGAAGGTGACGGGGTAGCGCAGGCTGGGATGCGCGCCTTCGCCGCGCGGCGCGTTATAGGCCATGAAGGTCTGCGCGCCGGTCAGCCCGAGTGCGCGCGCCAGCCGCGACAGCGCGGGGTAATCGTCGGGATCACCCGTGCGAACCAGCCAGACCAGATCGTCCGCCGCCTCGTCGCGCCGCCCGATTTCGGCGAGCATGACTGCCTGCTGGACCGCATCTTCATCGCGCAGTCGCCGCCAGTCGGCTTCGGTCAGGTCGGGCTGGGCGTGCGTTTCGGGCAATTCGCGGCCCAGTTGCTCATGCGCGAGCATGCCATAGAGCGTTTCGGGGAAGCGCGCCGCGCCGCGTAATTGTTCGTCGGATTTTTCGGGGAAGCGGCAGCGGATCAGGGCGCGGCTGGCCCAGTAATGCGCAGCGGCAGTGAGGTTGGGATTGGTCGATGCGGCGGCGCTGCGCTGAAACGCCTCGGCCGCCTTGTCGCAATCGCCCAGCCGCCATGCCGCGAGCCCCGCGGCCCAGTCGCCCTCGGCGACCCATGGGCCGCTGCCATTGTCGCGCACGGTATCCGCCAGTGCCCAGGCCTGCGCATCCTGGTTCTCGATGTAATAGCTCCACGCGACGCGGTAGCGCCATTCGGCGCGCGCCTGCGGGCTCAGCGTGGCATCGACCCCGTCGAGCAGCAGCCGGGCGCCGTCGGGATCGTCATTGGTGATATGCTCGAGGATTGCGGCCCGCACGCTGGCGGGCATGGTCCCGTCGTTGATCGTCCCGGGGCGGATGCGCTTGCTCGACCCCGGCTGGCGGACGAGATCGCGTGCGCCGGGCAGGCGCGGCGGATTTTCCAGCCCGCGCGTCTGGCCCAGCCGGACCATCGCCTCGGCCTGCGGCAGCTGCGCATAGCGCGCCAGCCAGGCCTCGATCCGCGGCAGTTCGACCCGCGGGCTTTCGGGGTGCAGGTAATAGGCCGCCAGCGCGGCGCCATGCAGCGGCCCTTCGCTGCGGCCGGCAAGCATGACTTCGACCCGGTCCCAGTTGCGCGCCTCGATCGCGGCGAACAGCGATGCGTAATAGCCGCGCTCGTCAGCCGACAGCAGCTGCGGCAGAGCGGCGGCGTGCGAGCGGGTAAAATAGTCGACGCTGTTGCCCTGGCCCATCACGGGCGCGGCTGAGGCGAGCGCGGGTGCCGCTAGAGCGGCGGCGGCGAGGGGGCGTAGGATCATCGGGTCCAGTCCAGCCAGCGGTTCCAGAAATTCTCCCGGCGCACGGCCGAGCGGGCGAGATTGCGCAGGTCGGGTGCGGCCAGCAGCGCATGGGGCGAGCCGTTGCAATCGACCGACAACGGCTCTCGCGCCTCTTCGGGCGCGATGCCGAACAGCGCGAGCTGCGCGCGGCCGCAAAGCAGGACTCGCTGCGGCGCGGCGAGCGCGATGTGGTGTCGCAGGACCTGGCCCAGGCCGACTGCCGCCAGTCGGTCCCATTCTGGCATGGCCATCGGCGCGGGCAGCGCGCTGGCGAAATAGACCTCGTGCTCGGCGATCCCCATTGCGCGCAGCATGGCCGCGCAGAAGGGGGCGGCGCCCCCGGTCAGCAGGCCATCGCCATCGTCGTCGAACGGCTGTGGCAGGACGATCATCAGCCGGGCTCCGGCGACCCCGCGCGGCGGCACGCGGCGGTCGAGCGCGCCTTCGGCCAGTGCGGTGTCGGTCATCCACCATTCGCGAAATTTTTCGAGCGTGGCGGGCAGGGCTGCGGGGTCGATTGCGAGCGAGGGGGCGCCGGGCTGCTCGAGCGCGCGTTCGAGTGCGGTCTTGCGCTGGATCGGCGGCGGGGCGGGCGGGGGCGGGGCCGCTACGGCATTCTCGCTCTCGGGCTCGACCAGCCAGCCGCTCGCCTCATCCGCGAAATCGGCATCGACCCCGGCCTCGCGCCACCAGTCGAGCGCGCCTTCGAGGCTCTCCAGCGCGGTGAAATCGCGTGTGTTCAGGGGATCGGCGTGCATCATTCCTCGGTCCGCAGGTCTTGACCTCAATAGCGCCACCAATCAAGGCACTCTCACAAGTTACGCGACGAAAAGAGAGAGTCATGAGCGAACGCGAATCGATGCCCTGCGACGTCGTCATCATCGGCGGCGGCGTCGCCGGCCTGGCAGCGGCAATCCGGTTGAAGCAGATCAACGAGGACCTCGAGGTCGTGGTGCTCGAGAAGGGCAGCGAAATCGGTGCACACATCCTGTCGGGCGCCGTGGTCGACCCCCGGGCACTGGACGAACTGCTGCCCGAATGGCGCGACATGGACTGCCCGATGGCGGAAACCCCTGTGACCGAGAACCACCACTGGGTGCTGTCCGAAACCGGCCAGTCCGACCTGCCCGAATTCCTCCTCCCGCCCTTCATGGGCAATCACGGCAATTACACCGGTTCGCTGGGCAATCTGGCGCGCTGGCTGGGCGAACAGGCCGAGGGCCTGGGCGTGATGGTCTTCCCCGGCTTCCCCGCTGCCGAAGTGCTGTTCGACGAGCAGGGTGCGGTTACCGGCGTGGTGACGCAGGACATGGGCGTCGCCGAAGATGGCTCGCAGAAGGGCGATTACCAGCCGGGGATGGAAATCCACGCGAAATACACGCTCTTCGCCGAGGGCGCGCGCGGCAATCTGACCAAGAAGATGAAGGCGAAATACGACCTCGAGGCCGATTGCGAGCCGCAGGTCTACGGCCTCGGCATCAAGGAACTGTGGGATATCGACCCCGCCAAGCACGAGCCCGGCCGCGTGATTCACACGCAGGGCTGGCCGCTGAGCGAGAGCGGCACCTGGGGCGGCGGGTTCCTCTACCACCAGGCCAATGGCCAGGTCGCGCTCGGCTTCGTGACCGCGCTCGATTACAAGAACCCCTACGTTTCGCCCTACCAGGAATTCCAGCGTTGGAAGCACCATCCGGCGATCGCGGCGATTCTCGAGGGCGGCAAGCGCGTCGCCTATGGCGGCCGCGTCATCAACGAGGGCGGTTGGCAGTCGGTCCCCAAGCTGGCGTTCCCCGGCGGCGCGCTGATCGGCTGCGCCGCGGGCTTCGTCAATGTCCCGCGGATCAAGGGCAGCCACACCGCGATGAAGAGCGGCATGCTGGCGGCCGAGAGCATCGCTGCGGCGATTGCCGGCGGCGCCAAGCATAGCGAGCTGATGGATTATGACGACGCGGTCCGGTCGAGCTGGATTGCCGAAGAGCTCAAGAAGGTGAAGAACGCGCAGCCCGCGGTGGCCAAGTGGGGCGAAGACCTCGGCACCGTGCTGGCGGGCATCGACATGTGGATGCGCACGCTCAAGATCGGCCTGCCGATCACGATGAAGCACCACCGCGACCACGAGATGCTGCAGCGCGCCGACCTGCATCAGAAGATCGCCTATCCCAAGCCCGACGGGAAGCTGAGCTTCGACAAGCTGACCAATGTCGCCTTCAGCTACACCAACCACGCCGAGGACCAGCCGGTCCATCTGAAGGTGTGCGACTGGGAGCTGCAGAAGACCAGCGAACTGGCCGAATACGACGGCCCGTCGAACCGCTATTGCCCCGCTGGCGTCTACGAATGGCTTGCCGACGAGGACACGGGCGAGATGAAGTTCCAGATCAACTCGCAGAACTGCATCCACTGCAAGACCTGCGACATCAAGGATCCGAACCAGAACATCGAATGGACCACGCCTGAAGGCGGGGGCGGCCCGAACTACCCGAATATGTGATCGCCGGCGTCGCTTGCTCTGTCATTGCGAGGAGCGAAGCGACGCGGCAATCCACGGTAGCGCCCTGGATTGCTTCGCTTCGCTCGCAATGACGTGGGAGCCTGCGGGTGGCCATTGCTGAGACCGCCTACGCCAAGATCAACCTCGCGCTGCATGTCCGCAGGCGGCGCGAGGATGGCTATCACGAGCTCGAGACGCTGTTCGCCTTCGTCGATACGGGCGATGTGCTGACGGCGCGCAGTGCGGCTCAGGACAGCGTCACGGTCTTCGGTGAATTCGCCGGCGGGCTCGACGATCCGTTCGACAACCTCGTCGCCAAGGCGCTGGGCAAGCTCCCGCGCGCCGATGGGCTGGCGGTTACGCTTGAGAAGAACCTGCCCGTCGCGGCGGGGTTGGGGGGCGGATCGGCCGATGCCGGCGCGGTCTTCCGCATGGTGCAGGCGCGCTTCGGCCTGCCCGAGGACTGGCACGCGCGCGCCGCCGCGCTCGGCGCCGATGTGCCCGCCTGCGTCGAGAGCCGCACCTGTGTCGGCCGGGGGACCGGAACCGAGCTGGAGGCGGCGGACGACAGCCTTGCCGGCACCCCGGTGTTGCTGGTCAATCCGCGCCTCCCGCTCGCCACCGGTCCGGTGTTCGGACACTGGGATGGCCAGGACCGCGGCGCACTGCCTGCCGGAGATGCGCGGAGCGTAGCGATCGCGGGCCGCAACGACCTCGAGGGGCCGGCAATTTCGCTATGTCCGCAGATCGCCGGGGTGCTGGCCGAATTGGGCGGAACATCGCCCATCCTCGCCCGTATGTCGGGCTCGGGCGCGACGTGTTTTGCGCTCTACGAAAGCGTCGCGGCGCGTGACGCGGCAGCTTCGCAGATCGGCAAGCTCCACACGGGCTGGTGGCAGATGAAAGGGCTCCTGCGATGATGATCGACAACCTCCCCTACCGCCAGGTCGCGGCTGACGACCTGCGTCCGGGAGGGCTGCTGTGCGTCGCCGACCACGCCTCTAACCACGTCCCGGAAGACATAGAGCTGGGCATCGACCCGGCCTTGCTCGACGCGCATATCGCGGTCGATATCGGCGTCGAGGGCATTGCCGACCGGTTGGCCCGGCGCCACGGCATGCCCGCGCATATCGCCACGGTCAGCCGCCTCGTGTGCGACCTGCATCGGCGCGAGGACGATCCCGCAGCAGTGCCGAGCGAGAGCGACGGGACGCTGATCCCCGGCAATATCGGCGCCAATGTCGAAGCCCGGCTGGACCGGTTCCACCGTCCGTATCATGCCGCGCTGGCCGAACTGATCGCGCGGGCCCAGCCGCGCCTGATCCTGGCGCTGCACAGCTTCACGCCGAAAATGGCCACCAGCGACGAACAGCGCCCGTGGGAAGTCGCGCTGCTTTACAACCAGGACGACCGCGCGGCGCGCCATGCGATCCGCCTGTTCGGCGAGCAGGGCCTCAATGTGGGCGACAACCAGCCCTATTCCGGCAAGCAGCTCAATGCGACGATGGACCGCCACGCCGAGGCGCAGGGCATCCCCTATTGCACGGTCGAAATCCGCCAGGACCAGATCGGCACCGCCGCTGGACAGGCCCGCTGGGCGACGCTGCTGGCCGATGTGATGGGCCGCGTCGCGCTCGAGGTCTGAGGAGGCGCTTCGTCGCTTGCGGTTTGCGGAGCGTCGATACCGCGCGCCAAGACGCGAAGACAGGTTTTCTCGCGCTTTCCCGTCATCCCCGCGAAGGCGGGGATGCAGCTGACGTGGCGTTAAAGAACGAAGGGCATTTGGGCCCTTGCCTCCGCAGGGGCGACGCGGCGGCTGCGGGCCCGAAGGTTCCTCCGCACCCCAGCGCGCAAATCCCGCATCTAGCTTCGCGTAAAGATTTTCCGCTTCGACCCGCACCCGCGATCCTCTAGTCTGTCCTCCTCCCCGAAGCCGACCGGACCAATATCATGCCCGCCTATCGTTCCCGCACCACCACCCACGGCCGCAACATGGCCGGCGCGCGCGGATTGTGGCGCGCCACGGGCATGAAGGATGGCGACTTCGGCAAGCCGATCATCGCCGTGGTCAACAGCTTCACGCAGTTCGTGCCGGGCCATGTCCACCTCAAGGACCTCGGCCAGCTGGTCGCGCGCGAGATCGAGGCAGCGGGCGGCGTGGCCAAGGAATTCAACACCATCGCGGTCGATGACGGGATCGCCATGGGACACGACGGCATGCTCTATTCGCTGCCCAGCCGCGATCTCATCGCCGACAGCGTCGAATACATGGTCAACGCGCATTGCGCCGATGCGATGGTGTGCATTTCCAATTGCGACAAGATCACGCCTGGCATGCTGATGGCCTCGATGCGGCTCAACATCCCCAGCGTGTTCGTTTCGGGCGGGCCGATGGAAGCGGGCAAGGTCGTGGTGAAGGGCAAGGAAGTCGCGCTCGACCTGGTCGATGCGATGGTCGCGGCGGCGGATGAGAGCTACACCGACGAGGAAGTGACCGCGATCGAGCAGAACGCCTGCCCGACCTGCGGTTCGTGCAGCGGCATGTTCACTGCCAATTCGATGAACTGCCTGACCGAAGCGCTTGGCCTTTCGCTGCCCGGCAACGGTTCCACGCTGGCGACGCATGCCGACAGGCAGGGGTTGTTCGAGCGCGCGGGACGGCTCGTGGTGGCGCTCGCCAAGCGCTATTACGAGGAAGACGACGCAAGCGTCCTGCCGCGCACCATCGCCAGCTTCGAGGCGTTCGAAAACGCGATGAGCCTCGATATCGCCATGGGCGGGTCGACCAACACCGTGCTCCATTTGCTGGCCGCCGCGCATGAAGCCGGGGTCGATTTCACCATGAAGGACATCGACCGGTTGAGCCGCCAGGTGCCCTGCCTGTCGAAGGTCGCGCCTGCCAAGGACGATGTCCACATGGAAGACGTGCACCGCGCCGGCGGCATCATGGCCATCCTCGGCGAACTCGAGAAGGCGGGGCTGCTCCACACCGCGCTGCCGACCGTCCACAGCCCGACCATGGCCGATGCGCTGGACGATTGGGATATCGGCCGCACGCAGAACAACACGGTGCGCAATTTCTTTGCCGCCGCGCCGGGCGGGGTGCCGACGCAGACCGCCTTCAGCCAGTCCAACCGCTGGCCCGAACTCGATCTCGACCGCGAAAACGGGGTGATCCGCAGTGCCGAGCACGCATTCAGCAAGGATGGCGGGCTCGCGGTGCTTTACGGCAATATCGCGCGCGACGGCTGCATCGTGAAGACCGCGGGGGTCGATGAAAGCATTCTCACCTTCTCCGGTCCGGCGAAGGTTTACGAAAGCCAGGACGATGCGGTCACCGCGATCCTTACCGGGCAGGTGGTCGAAGGCGACGTGGTGGTAATCCGCTACGAAGGGCCGCGCGGCGGGCCGGGGATGCAGGAAATGCTCTATCCGACCAGCTACCTCAAGTCGAAGGGGCTGGGCGCGGGCTGCGCGCTGCTGACCGACGGACGCTTTTCGGGCGGCACATCGGGGCTGTCGATCGGCCATGTCTCGCCCGAAGCCGCCGAGGGTGGGACCATCGGCCTGGTCGAAGAGGGCGATCTGATCGAAATCTCGATTCCCCAGCGTACGATCACCCTGGCCGTGCCCGACGACGTGCTGGCGGAGCGGCGCGCCGCGATGGAAGCGCGCGGGTGGCAGCCGGTCAAGCCGCGCGACCGGCGCGTCTCGCCCGCACTCGAGGCCTATGCCGCGATGACCACCAGCGCCGCACGCGGGGCCATCCGCGATGTCGGGCAGCTGAAAAAGCGCTGACACTTGCCCCGCGGCCGCGCGCGTGGCAGCGGCGGCGGATGGTCAAACCAAGATCCCTCTCATGCGCGCCGCTGGCGGCGCTGGCGCTGGCCGCCTGCGATGTATCCCCCGGTATCGAGAGCGAAGGCGGCACCAGCGTCGCCTGCGCGCTCGGCGGCGCGAGCGACTTTGCCAGCGAATGCCGGCTGGTCCAGAGCGGCGAGGGCACGGGCGCGGTGTATGTCATGCGGCATCCCGATGGCGGTTTCCGGACGCTGGTGCCTGCGGACACCCCCGCCGGCCTCGCCGAATCCGACGGGTCGCAGATCGCGACCAGCAAGCGCGAGGGGGGCGACATTGTCCTGATGATCGGCGACGACCGCTACCGCTGGAAGGAAGCAGCCGATGAGTGAGCCCGTGTTAACGGTCGAACAGATGCGCGCGGCCGAGCGTGCCGCAGTGGATGCCGGGACCAGCGAGTGGGAGCTGATGCAACGCGCCGGTCGCGGCGCGGCGCTGTGGGTCATGCGCGCGGCTGCCGGGCGCGGCGTGACGGTACTGTGCGGGCCGGGCAACAATGGCGGCGACGGCTATGTTATCGCGCAATGCCTGCTTGGCGCAGGCTATGCGGTCGAGGTGGTCGCGCCGCGCGAACCCTCCAGCACTGCGGCGCGCACCGCGCGGGCGCATTACAAGGGTCCCGTGAGCGAAGCGGCCCGGCTGCAGCACCCAGTGGTGGTGGATTGCCTGTTCGGCTACGGGCTGTCCCGCGCAGTCGAGGGCCCTTTTGCCGAACTGCTCGAAGAGCTCGGAGCAAATGACTGTTATCGTATCGCAATCGACGTACCCAGCGCGGTCGAAAGCGACAGCGGCCGGGTGCTCGGACCGCTCCCCCGCTACGATCTCACGCTGGCGCTCGGGGCATGGAAACAGGCGCATGCATTGATGCCGGCGGTTGCCCGGATGGGGGCCTTGCGATGTGTTCCGATCGGGATCGAGACCGGGGGCGGAACCGCGGCGTTTGCCGCGCCGCCGCATCTCGGCGCTCCGGCCGCCGATGCCCACAAATACCGGCGGGGCCTGCTCGCGATCGTCGCGGGCGCGATGCCCGGCGCGCCGCTGCTGTCGTCCGAGGCGGCAATGCGTGCGGGGGCGGGCTATGTGAAATTGCTCAGCGAACACGCGCATCCCGATGCCCCCGCCGAACTGGTGATCGAGCAGGGGGATTTCGCCGGGGCCATTGCGGACGACAGGATCGCGGCGCTCCTGGTCGGCCCCGGGCTGGGGCGCGACGGCGCTGCCCGTTCACGGCTCGCGGCGGTCCTCGGCCGGGGGTTGCCGGCGGTGCTCGACGCCGACGCGCTGCATGTGCTCGATGCGGGGCTGCTGGCGGAGGCCGATGCTTCGAAGCTGTGCGTTACCCCGCATGAAGGCGAACTGGCGGCGCTGTGCGAGGCGTTCGGCGTCACGGCGGAGTGCAAGCTCGACCGCGCACGGCGGCTTCATGACGTCACCGGGATGACCGTGCTGGCCAAGGGCGCAGACACGATACTCGTGGCTGGCGGCATGACGTCATTCTTCCCGCGCGGGTCCAGCTGGCTGTCGGTCGCGGGCACCGGCGACGTCCTTGCCGGCATCTTCGCTGCGCGGCTCGCGGTACACGGCAATACGCGCCGCGCTGGCGAAGAAGCGGTGTGGTTGCATCACGAAGCGGCGCGGCGCGCGGGCCCTGCCTTTACTGCCGGCGAGCTGGCCCGGGCGATCCGGACCGCAATGGAGACATTCCTGTGAGCGACAGCGAGATCATCGAACGGATCGCCGCCCGCGGTGACGGCATCACGGCATCGGGCCGCCACGTCGCGGGCGCTGTACCCGGCGACGCGGTTGCCGCCGATGGGACGCTGGTTGCCGGGCCGCATCATGTCACGCCCCCGTGCCGCCATTTCCCGGAATGCGGCGGCTGCCAGTTGCAGCAGGCCGATGAAACCGCGCTGCGCCAGTTCGTTACCGACCGGGTCGTCCATGCCGCCGAAGGGCAGGGCATTGCCATCGGCGAGGTGCTGCCGACGCATCTCTCGCCAGCCAATTCGCGGCGCCGCGCGACGCTGCACGCGCTGCGCACGGCCCGGGGTGCAGTGCTCGGTTTTCGCGAAGGCGGGGCGCATCGCATCGTCGACATGCGCGAATGCCACATCCTCGTGCCCGAGCTCTTCGCGCTGGTGGGGCCGCTGCGTTCGCTGGTTGCCGAACATGGGGCACGCCAGCCGGTCGATATCGAACTCACGCTGGTCGACGAAGGCGTGGACTGCACGCTCAAGGGGATCGAGGCGGATGGCCTCGCGGCGACCGAGGCGCTGCTCGATTTCGCGCGCGCCAATGCGCTCGCCCGGCTCTCGCTCGATCGCGGTTTCGGCCCCGAGACCGTGTGGGAACCGCAGCCGCTGACGATCACGCTCGGCTCGTTCCCGGTACCCTTCCCGCAGGGCAGTTTCCTGCAGCCCACCGAGGATGGGGAGGGCGTGCTGGTCGGCGATGCACGCGCCTTCCTCGACGGGGCGGTGACGATTGCGGATCTGTTTTCGGGTCTCGGGACCTTCGCGTTCGCGCTGGCGGGGCCGCGCAAGGTGCTGGCGGTCGAGGCCGCGCGCGACGCGCATCTGGCGTGCAAGGCCGCAGCCAACATGCGCGGTGTGCCCGTGCTCGCGCTGCACCGCGACCTGTTCCGTAATCCCTTGCAGCCCGAGGAAGCCGGGCGCTTCGGCGCGATCCTGCTCGATCCGCCGCGCGCGGGTGCGCGCGACCAGGTGGCGCAGATTGCTGCCAGCGATGCCACGCGCGTGGCATATGTCAGCTGCAACCCTGCCAGCTGGGCGCGCGATGCGAGGACGCTGGTCGAGGCGGGGTTCAGGCTCGAAAAGCTACGTCCCGTGGGCCAGTTCCGCTGGTCGACGCATGTCGAGCTGTCGAGCTACTTCACCCGGTAGGCACGCAGCGTTTCGAGCAAGCGGGCGCGCAGCCAGGCGCGCGCTTCGCCATCCGAAAAGGCGTGATCCGCCCCCGGGCACCGCGCGATCCGGTCATCGTCTGCATCCCAGCGCTCGGCAAAGACTTGCGCAGTGCGATCGGCTTCGGCGAGCAGGAAGCGGACCGGCCCGCCAAAGCCGTCGAGCCCGCTCTTCATCTGGTCGGCGAGCGACGAGGGGGTGCTGCGCGGGCGCATCGCCTTGACCATCCCGCGCGACAGTTTCTTTAGGTCGACACCACCTGAGAGAAGCCGGGCAAGTTCCTGCGGATTCTTCAGTTTTTGTGCATAGCGCGAACGGATGGCCGCGGGCGGCGGGGTGCTGTCTTCGCTTTCGTCGATCGTCCACGGGTTGCTGAGGACCAGTGCATCGCATTCCGCGCCCCCGGCCAGCATGAGGGCGCTGGCAGCATCGCAATTGCCGAATGCCACCACGCGCTGGACCTGCGGAGCGATCGCGCGGAAGGCGAGCAGCGCGGCCGCGATATCGCGGCCCGAGCGGCGGAACCCGCGATTGGTGCCCTCGCTGTCGCCGATCCCGCGCCGGTCGAAGCGGAACACCGGGAAACCGGCGCGCGCGATCGAGGCGGCAAGCTGCGACTGGCCGTTGAACGCGCCCGCGCGTATCTCGTTGCCCCCGCTGACGATCAGCAGCCCGGTGGTACCCGGCGCGCTGTCGAGCGTGGCACCGCAGCGCTGCTCGCGGCATTCGAAGGTAAGATGCAACCTGCTCATCGGTCGGCCATTTCTGCCATCACGATCGCCGCGAGCGTCTCGGCCTGCGCGGCATCGAAATCGTTTTCGGCGCGCAGCCACAGCGGCCGCCCGCCAAGCTCGGCCTGTTCGACGACCCGGTGCCGCGGCGAAGGATCGTAAACTGCCGTTTCAAGTTCGCCGACCAGCTCGGCGCCCAGTTGCCAGCCCGCGAGCACGATGCCGTTCGACCGGGCATCATCGAGCAGTGCCTCGGCGGTTTCCGGATGCCCGGCTTCCTTTGCGGCCAGCACCCGTGCGCGCAGCATGTTGCGCAGGACCTGTGCAGGCTTTGCAGGAGCATAGAGCGCGGCGGGCAGGTCATCGGGTACCAGCCAGCAACCCGAACGCACCGCGAGGACATGCGCGACACCGAAATGCGCGGCAGCTGCTCCGACCGCCTGCCGCCAGCCGGCGAGCGTCTGCGCCTGTAGCGGCGCCATGCTTTCGTTGCAGCCGGGCAGGTCGGGGAGGAAACAATCCACGCCGCCTTCATCGAGTCGGTGCATGATTTCAGAGAGTTGATGACGGAATTTGTTGGCTTCATCGAACAGCGGGGGAATCACCAGCAAGCGCCGGGACCGCCGTTGTTCGAAGCACAGCGCCATTTCCTCGCCCGACGTGCCGTCCGGCAGCGGGCAAGGCCATGTGACATACATGTGCGCGGTCAGCTTTCGACGACCTTGGCTTCGGCGAAAGCCAGCAGGCCGCTGTAGGTTTCGAGCATTTCGCCATCGACGTCCTCGTCTTCGATGACGATGTCGAGCCGGTCTTCCATTTCGGTAAGCAGGCCCGCGACGGCCATCGAGTCGAGCTCGGGAAGGTGGCCGAACAGCCCGGTATCGCCATCGAAGCCGTCGACCTGCGCCTGGTCGAGGCCGAGAACGTCGCGCAGGATCGCGCGCAGCGTCTGGTCGATGTCGCTG
>Ga0070752_1002016_pt1 | contig 13545 bp, 13 predicted proteins | sample VirMetDEL_Aug_30_FD_77440 | JGI IMG/M metagenome (GOLD analysis project Ga0070752, IMG submission 77440) | Aqueous microbial communities from the Delaware River and Bay under freshwater to marine salinity gradient to study organic matter... | ecosystem: Environmental > Aquatic > Marine > Coastal...
AAACGATATTCGGGAAGAGTATCATTCCAATTATCCCAAACAGCACCGTAAGCCGGGCGAAGATCGCCATTATAATCCATCATATAAGTATCATGATATAGTCCGGACGGGGTTTGATAACTTCGAGGGTTGGGAGGAACTGCAAAAGCAGGGGAACCCACAGGAACATTGTAATTATAAGCCCCAATTCGGGAACCAAAAACACGGCCATGGGCTGATTCAGCACCCATAATATCTTGAGCACCGTGAACTTCGGTGGGGTTGAGATGATTTACTGAGGAACCACCACCCGACAAATTTTCTTGGTCTTCAGCATTTTTAGTAGAACCACAATCACAATTTTCGCAATCATCAGAACATTGACAACTGCCACCATCGCAACAAGGGCAACCTTCTTTTAATCCTAAGAAAATTAAAATTTTATCCAAAATCATAGGGTAACCCCCGAATCATAATCATTTTGAATCGGAGTTCCAGTAATCATTTTAATAACATCCATGTTGGTGACATCAGGAAGTCCACCGTATTTCATTTCTGCGGTGATAATAGATCGGTGTCGTTCAGTCATGTTATCAACAGCAACATCACGGAAAGGAATTTCCATGTTTTCAGTAGCAAAAGAGCGTTGTGATAACACAGCGGCTACGCCTAAAATACCAAGTCCTAAGAAAAGATTCTTACTTAGCATTTTAAGACCTCCAATTTCAGAGGTCGTAATCCTCGGCTTCCATACCTACAAATTCCTTGAGGCGACCTTCCCAATCTTGGGAAGGAACACGGACTTCACCAGTTACCTTAAGATCGGTTTTACCAGCAATACCGAGTTTGCGAGCGAGAGGGGTATCAGGAACAGGCTTTCCAGGCTTTCCGTAACCACGGTCAGTAAACCATGATAGACCACGGGAAGCGTTAGCCTTAGTCATACCACCAGATTTGGTCCATGAACCTACACGGTCACCATCTTTGTAAAGTTGGGAACGGCCTGCACCACCGACACGACCTTCAGAAACTCGTCGAGGACCTGAAGCGGTGTTGGAAACTTGGTAACGGCCCTTGGAAGAAGCCTTCTTTTGCTTCCATCCGTCTTGCTTGTATCGCTTGACACCTTCTTTGACACCGTATTTAGATACATATCGTTGAACGACAGTTAGCATTCCGGCTTTCTTAGTTGATTTCTTAGCACCTTGTAGGCTTCGTGAACTCTTGGTCATATTATCACCTTTGCATTTCGACTATATATATTTATCTATTGTTGTTCTGGTAAATCAGAATCATCTTGTTCTTCTTCGGTAGGATTTAAAGTTTCGCAAACGGTGGTAAATTCCATTTCGTGAATGGGGTCTTCTCGATCTGAAGTAATAGTTCCATAACCAAATCCAGTAACTAAACCTAATCCTACGGGTGCCAAAGCCCATAATTTATTGATAGGCATAAAAGCAGAAGAAATAAGAACCAAGGAAGCAGGGATAATTCCACCTACTACACCGTAGGCTAAAGAACGATTAAGGTAAACTGAATGACGGTCAGAAATATAGGCAGCCATACCACGCTCACAAATACGGCGGGCTTCGGCTTCTGTCCGACGAGAAATCATAGAGTTACCTCAGAGTAACGACTATTTATACTTTTCGTATCAATGACCCCAAGCCTTAGCACCTTCGTGCATTTCAGCAGAAAGGGATACGAATTGGTTAGGAGTCATAAAGTCGCTACGGCCTGAAAGAACAAGAGCACCTGAAGCGACGGCTACAACGCCGAGAACTGCAAGAGGAGTAACAGTCATGTTGATTACTGGGATGGTAAACTTCATGGATCCAAATTCAGACTTGTTGAAGAATGGTAGTAGGTTAAATTGATGAAGGCCGATAAGGACCATAGTTCCACCAATTACGAGCGGGCTGGTTAAAGTTTGGGTAATCGTCATATTTTTCACTTCCTAATTTACTCCGTATCTTCTACCTCCGAGGTATCAGATGGGAGACAGCAAGCACCGAAAGCACAAAGACCGCAAACGGTGAGGGTAAGTCCGACTAATTGTTGAGCACCAATGGTGCGTCCCATAATAGTCGTGGAAAAGGCTGGTAGGAAACCAAGAACCTTTTGAGGTGGTGTAAGTAGAAGATGTAGACCACCAACAGTAGCCACAAGGCTACAAATAACAGATCCTTTCGTCGTTTCGGTCCAAGAACATAGGGCTTTCATCATCAATAAACATCTCCTGCAATATCATCATATAGGTCGGAAACATCATCCATAACTACATCGTAAGCATCTGAAGGGTCAAAATAATTGACCTCATCGCCACTACGAGCAGCCAAAACAAAGGTTCCGAGTAAGAAAGGAACACCGATAACAGGTAGGGTGTCCCATGAACGGCTCTTAAGAGCATCATAAATAGGTCTAATAGAAAAGAAAACAATTCCCATAGCAGTTAGATCTGCTAAGATTTTAACGGTGTCTCCGGCAAAGGCGTTGGCTCTTGATAATAGCATTTATATCACTCTCAAAATGGGGTTCTTAGGTGGGCGTCAGCACCAAACATTCTTCCGTTTCCTGTTCCAAAGGAGGTGCTAAGACCCCTCATGTCAGAATTTCGGACAGGTGGGGCTACACGCTCGGCTTCCATACGGATTTTCTTAGCAGGGGCAAGATTCTTGGCCCATGAGTTTGAAATCATTGGTTGGGTAGAAGCAGGAATAACAGGTCGTTCTCGGATTGGAATTCGTTGTTCAGTTCGTGGAACATTAACTTGTGGGGCACCACTACTTAGTAGACGAGGGTTGGTAGGTCGAATAGCGTTGCGGTCTACTTCGAAAGCAGGAGAACCACCGAAAACTTCGGTAGGTTGGTGAGCATCAAAGGAAGGCATCATGGTTTCTGGCTTAACACGGCTAAGTCCTGAGACATCAGGTGTGTAGTCCATATCGCCATAGATTTCTTGCATATGTGAAGGTCGTAGATATTGTCCTTCAGGAGTAAGTCTTTGACCCATCAAACCATAAGCATTAACATCGAAATCAGAGTTTCGGCCTGATTGAATAGCAGAAAGATCTAATTTAGGCATTCCAATCTTGGTAGGGGCAGGGCGAGGAGCGTTAGGAACAACACCTTGTCCGAAACCACCGCCCATAAGAATTTCTTCAAGAGAAAGTCCTTCACCTTCAGGAACTGCAAAGTTAGGAGTGTTGATAATTGGTGCTGCTGGGCGAGGTGCCGCAACAGTCAAAGATTGTCCCATAGCGTTGCGAGCCGACAAAGTATCACGAGTTAGAGAAACTTGTGGTAGGGTCGGCAAATTAGGTTGGTAAGGTCCGTCAGGCAATACTGTGGATTTTCCGATAACTCGTGCCATAATAATTACTCCTTGCTTCTACTATTTATACTTTTACTCAATATCGGTTTAGAATTAGGCTGACGACGGAGTAGGCTCCGATGCCAACTAAAGCCATAACACCCAACTTCTTGAAATCCATACCAAAGTTCATACCTTCAGCAGCCTTGGTTTCGAGATCTGATTCAGATTCGCCTTGACCATCATCTTGTTGAACGGATTCTTCATCTTCTTTTACAACATTGGCTTCAGTCATAGTATCTTCTTTAGCAACCATGCCCAAAGTAGAATCGGTCATAGCAGAGGCGTTGTTTAGGTTATATGAGTGCAGGGCACCCGCTTCAGTTTCCCACGGGAAGCAAGAAACTCCGGTGTTTGTATCTTGAATTACAGGCACATCGTTTAGTAGCATGAAGATAAATAATCATCACGACTATTTATAGTTTACTACTATTTATTGATTGAATAATCAGGATAATAAGTAGTGGGCAAACGGTCTAAAAGCCCTAAAGAGTCTAAAAACCCGGTAACAGGATAGTTAATAGTAATTCCAAGAATTTTATTATCATCCCAAAGTGGATAAGGATTAAGATAATTGACTGGAAGATAAAAATCTCCGGGTTTATTTTGTAGATCAGCAAGGTTTTTGTGATGATGATTATCATATTCTCGTTCATTGTAAGTTACATTATCTGCTGAAACGATAAATCCGGCTCCTAACTTGGGTTTAGATTTTCCTTTAAACTTATAATTGCGATTGGTAAAACCGGGGGTTCCGACGACAAACTTAGGATCGTAATCAGAAAAATTTTTTAAATCAGGAACAATAAAATTAGCAGTAGTTTGCCAACGAACTGAAATAGCATAAGTTTGTTCTTCGGCAGCAAAAAGTAATTGTTGCGAGGAGCCTTCAGGTTTGAGAGGTTTTACCGATTCTGAAGATTTGGTAAGAGGAATCCACCTTTTAGGAGTAGTTTTAGTAGACCATGCTACGGGACCCCATAACAACGCATCATAAACTGCAATTTGCATTCCGTTGCGAGAATTAATCATTAAAGAGCGAGGCTGTCCGTCTTTTTTAGTAGTTTTTCGAGCATAAAAATAAAGAGGATATTCGGCAAACAATTCTAATTTGGTGGTAGAATAACGAGCCAACCACTCTTCGTCAGATAATTTATTAAAATCTTCAAAAGGTATTTTTAGATCTGAGGGTATAATATAAGCCTCACCGACATTCATATCGAAATTATGTTTCGATCACCTATTTATACATTTACAATTAGGCAGAATTGAGTCCTCGATACACCAAAAAGCCTAAAGTTCCAGTTAATACCACGCCTCCGACGACGGCGGCGACAACTAATCCTGAAGCAGAATCTGTGGATTCTTCTTCTTCCGCTTCTAAATCATATTCAAATTCGGGTTCTTCAGGAATTTCAGACCATCCCACAGAAGGCTCGGGTTTGACAGAAACGGGTAAAGAGGCCATAACTTCGGCTTTGGCAGTAGAAAAAGTAGGTTTGGAAACCGGGGGCTTGTTGATTTCTAAAGGACGGTCTAAAGAAGATAAAGAACGGTGGTCATCAACTTCTTCTTGAGAAAATCGTTCCCGAGCATCTTTGACTTCAATGTTATGACCTTTGTGTTCAGTTTTTCGGTCACCACGGATTTTTCCGACAACCACATATCCTCGATCTCGATAAAACTCGGGGGCATAAGCAATAACTTCTCCTTTTTTGGCTTTGGCAATTCCATCTAACATTCGCTTAATGGTTTTTTTATCGGTTCCGAATGATAATTGGTCGTCAAGGGCTTTGAGATCCCGAGCGTTAATAACATTGTGAACCAAATAAATCGAGGCTTGGGATAAGGCTTCTTTACCGACACCGGCAGGTCGTTGAGAGATTAGAGTGGCTCCATAACCAAGAGCCCGACCTAATTTACAAAGTCTAACGATAGCATCAGCCGAATTAGGTTTACCCATTTGAGGAATAAAGTCTTGACATTCTTCAAACACCGTCATAATTCCTTTCCCCAAGGTGCCTTCGAGAAGAGCCTCACAATACTCGGTAATCATTTCTTGTTGTTTGGCTAACGGCATACCGGCCATAGAAATAATAACTGATTTAGGAGTATTTCGTAGAGTTTCTACTAATTCTTTCATATTAATAGTTTCGGCAGGTCCGGGACGAAGGGGAACTACATTAGGTAATTGGTCACCAATATGTCCGTGAGCGTCAAGAGCATCGAAACACACAAATTGAAGTCCTAAGCGATGATACTCTTCCATAATTACGGCAGCAGTCCAAGATTTCCCAGAGCCACGCTTTCCGGTGACGAAAAGCACCTGTGAAATAATAGAATCGCTGCCATAGGCAGGAAAGTGAATGTCTTTACCCAAAACCACACGGTCAGGTAAATCAATTACTTCAGACATAGTTATCGTTGAGCGTTTCTACTATATGTAATTTTCTGATTAATCGTGTTCTGCCAATTCAATCATCAATTGGGCCATATCACGAGCAGCATTGGGATTAGCAGGATCTAAGGGGAAGAAATGGGCTGATTTTGGTTTTTGTGGTTTACCATAATGGGTGTCAATTAGTTGATTCAATTGTTCGGCAGTTTTTATACAAGTCGAAGCAGAACCTAAGTTATCAATTCCGAAATAATAAACGGAAGAATCGCCACGACGAAGAAGAGTATCACGAGGAATTCCGGTAACTGGGTCGGGAGAAAAGAATCCTGAAAACATGGCGGAAGCACCGCTACTACCATAATCAGCAAAAGCATCGGTGACAACAAAGGAAACTACGGATTCCATACCCGCACTTCGGATTTTTTCGACTAAAGATTCCGTAGCAAAACTAAAAGTAGTTCCATCGGTGGTAGGAATGGGTGGATAAGGACAGTTGCCTCCGGATTCATATTGTCGGAAGTATTCTAAGGCTTCATCATAATTAGTCGATAAAGGCATAGTCCATGAATCTGTGCTTCCGGGCGGGTTTTGAGGCCATTCGGTATAAATTCCCGAACCCCAAGATAAGACGGCAAAGTGATCGCCTTGATTTTGGGCTAATCTAATAAGAGCACACACAATTCCACGGGCCACTTCGATACGACTAAGACTTCTTCCTTTGACTGGGAAAGCATCAGCCCCCATAGAACCTGAACGGTCGATAGTAATTATAATAGCAGTATTTTTTCCTTCGGTGCCTTTAGGAATGGGTTGGTCTACTAACATAGCAGGTCCTGTTCCGGGGAATGGGAAAGGCACTAAAGTTGATTTAATGGCTGGTTTGGTTCCTTGACTAATATCCCAATCAGTTGTGCGAATAGGAACTTCGGGATATCTTTGAGCCTTAGGAGAATCAACATAAGGTGGGGCAATTTCTTCAATGAAATAATCTAAAGGATTAACAAAATCATTATCATCATCTTCAAAGTCTATATCAAATTCATTACCGGTAAAGTTACAAGGTCCGCCAGAAGCACTACTACTAATTCCACTCATTGTTATCCATCCTAAATAATATACGCTCCGGGTGAGGTTGCCATAGCCTTAATGGTGGGGTCGTGAATCCAATTCCACCATCCATTTTCTCGTTGAGTTTCTTTAATTTCTTCTTGCAAAATTCTTTCAGAATAAACATCTAATCTACGAGCAAGGAAAGTAGGGGTGTTGTCATCAACCCATCCGGTGTAAGTTCCCATTCGTCGTCGTTCCCACATAACTTCTACTCCGGGATAATATTTTTCAGGAGAACCATTATTCCATGCTTCTCGTAAATTAGCGGCTCCACCAATACTCGTCCATGGATTACTATAAGGATTACCCGCACCTGAAGGATCATTTTTAAAGGCTAAATCACGGCCATAAGTCATCATACTTAGACAAGTTCGACAACGGTAAAGTGGGGCTGCCGTAGAAGCACTCGTGTCTACATAACCCAAGGCTTTGGGTCGGTGAGTAGGATTAGCAAAAGCAGAATCGGGTGATCTACCTCGTAGATTAATAGAACAATGATTAAAAATATCCATCATCATGTGCGATTTGGGATTCATCCATAAATATTTACTTCGACGCTGCAATTCTCCGGTTTTAGTCCGTGGATCGTAAGATGGACCTTCTGAAAATCGTGGGAAGGTTCTAAGAGTTCCAGAGGTTCCGGTTTGTGGATTTCGGTAAACTTGATTGGGAACTGACATATCTACCCACTTACGACGGTCATTTCGATAAGCCGATTGAGCACGACCTTCACAAACTAACCAAGTAAATGCTTGGAAAGTAACACCTGATTCGGGATATGTTGCGGCTGTTGCACGGGCAGTAACATAATCTGTAACATTGGTGTTATCGCCTTTATAATCTCCACTAAGAGCCAAACATCCTAATTCTGTGGTGTTGATAAGATCTCCATTGGGTAATTCACAAACACCTTCTGGATCTGCTGTGGGCCCACCCTTTCCAGAATCTTCACTTAAAGGATTTCCTAATAAATCACATAATAAATCTTTAGGACACGAATCAGATTTAGAGCCACCCTCTCCATCACCAATTCCTAATAAGGCTTGTGCCTCTTGGATATCTCGGGGTATGGGAATAGTGGTAAATAAAGTTTTGAGGTGCAATTCATAAGAATACCCGTCTTCGGCATCATCAGTTACTAAAAGTAGGGTTCTTTCTTTAAGTAGAACAGGTTTTTCTCCAATTTTTTTAAGGGGGACTACTTTAGCATCGGCTTTGACAAATAATTTTTTCCGAGGATAAATTAATTTTCCACGAACTCCTGAAGAAACAAATCTAATATTAAGAGGGTCTGTGTTTTTTCCACATTGGGGGCAAAGGGAAAGTGGGCGGGGTGAAGAAAACGGGGTTAAATTGCTAACATCAAAACTACAATAACGACAAGTAATATTAACGGTTCCACTACGACTTCTATCATAAGGGGCTCCAGTTTTTTGACAGTTGGGACAAGTAACATGACCGGCCGAACCCCATAATAATTCACTTCCGTCACGACCTCGATATCCGGGGTGGTTAAAACATCGTTGTTGCGGTTCCATAGTAAAAGCATATCTCATTTTACTGATAGGATATCGACTCGGTTCATTATTCCAATTAAGCAAAGCATTAGAAAGTTTATTGGTTGAACTACGATAACCAGTTCCATCTTGGTATTCTAAATCAGCAATTTCGGGATCTAATTGCCATGCTTCTCCGGTAGAAGTCCGTTGTGAAGACATAATATCTGTGGTAGAAGTTGGATTTAAAGAGGGTGTGCCAAAGAAAGTTTCTTCTTTACCATCAGGAGAAACTAATTTGTTGGGCCGATAAAAAGTATAACCATCAGAAGTGACTTGATATCCTACTTCTAAATTTGGAATGTGTTCACAAGCCTGTTTAAAAGTATCAATTCTTTTATCATAGGGAACTCCGCCATAAGTTAAACGAAAAGCGAATGGTTTGGTATTGCTTAATTGGGCTGGTTTTTGTCTCACAGTTCCTAAAACATAGTTAGTAGGTTTAATAGCCGTCAAAGTTTGGGCTTCAATATTATCGGCGGTGGTTTCTCTAACCATGTGAACTGCCATATGTTCATGACCACAGCCACCACCTTTGGTGTTATTACTACCACAATAAATACAATTACGACCTTTAGTTCGAGTAGCAAAAGTAGCATTACAATCTTGACAATGGTTATAATCATTACAACGAACTCGGGCAATAATGGGGTATCCTTTTTGAGACCAAATTTTATCTCTTTTTAGTTCTAAAGAACCTAACCATTGTCTTGCATCATAAACACCCATGTCTACGAATTCAAAATTAAACATTTGGTCTACTCGGCCACAGCCACCAAAGTTAGGGTCGCAAATGTAAATACCTGAGTCTTGAGACTCTCCACGATCGACAGGAATATAACCTCCTAAAAATCGACGCATAAGATTAACCATAGATGTTTTATGAGAATTAAAATAATTTCTATTTTCGTTTACTCCTTCAGCCAATTTAGAAGGATCAGATTTGTCGGGCCGAAAAATAGCCGTAAACATATCTTTTAGAACTTGAGTTCCAGCAGCGGAGGGAAAAGGATTTTCTTCATACATAATTATCACAACCGTGGGAAATCTTGACAACGCATTTCAGCAAAGTGGGCAATAATGCCAATGGCTTCTAAAAATTTGTGACCGGCTTCAATATCAGTCAAACCCCTAAATCCATCTCGTAAAGCACGGAATCCTGCAAATTCTTGCATAACTAAAACCCGCCAAAGGGTTGATTGTTCTGAACAAGCCGATAAACTGGGGTCTGCCGTAACGGTGGAAAATCCTTCAGTAAGATCGCACGATGCCGTTAAACCACAATCGGGACAAAGTTCTTGAGTTAGATAAAATGGAATCCATTTACCACCTACTTCGTAATACCATGGGAAGGTAGGATTATCAGGATTAATTTCTTGATTAAGATCTTGCGTTTTAGTAACTGTATAAGTTCCTGCAGAAATGTTGTGATAAGGGTTACAGGCAGTTCGACAACGAGGACATTTACTGCCAATCAAAATGTTATCGGGCATAATTTCCTCACAAGAACTACATTGCACTAAAGTATAACTTTTATCTAATTTAATTTTTCTCCAAGAATCGGGTTGAGACATACAATTAGAAAGGGGTGGATAAACTTGGAATCCTCTGCCGTGCCCGGTTTTGACTTGGTAAAGTGGGGTAAGAGCCTCATCGGGTTTAAAAACATCATCGGGGTCAGAAGGGTCGTAAGCACCACGAGCCATTCCCGGGGGTTGATATCGATTATCTGGAAGGGTGCCAGCGGCTCGAAGCATATCGTGTTTATTAGTATTTTTGCAAATACGAGATTTAAGGTGCCATCGCTGAGACCAAGGCATTAAATCAATAATTTTTTGAACTTCGGGGTCATTAGAAGATCTTTTCCAATCCCGAGCACCCATAATGTGTGTATTTACTAAAACATCTGAAAAAACATTGCTCCACTTAGGTTGTCGAGCATAATCAATCGGCCATTCGCCAATATCTTTACCCCATGAAGATTGCCATCCCGGTTGCACCGAAAGATGTCCAACTTCGTGAGCAATAACGAATTGATTCATAGCAATAACTTCATCAAGGTTATTGAAACCATGAAAGTTTTCGGGAATGGCAGAATCAACCCATTCGGCACCAAAACAAACTTGTTTAGAATTGGTATAAGCATTGTGAAGCGAAGTAGACAAAACCATTTGTGTTTCTTGGGGAATACCTGTCATTTTCTTGAAAACCTTGTAAGTATCAATAAAATTGGCTGGCAAGTGGGCTGAGGCACGAACCGAAGTAGTGGGTGCTTTTGCCATGTGATGAGGTTATCATCACTACTATATTAAGTTTTTGGTCACCGTAGCGACTCGCCAAACAGATTATTATAATAATTTCGGTCGGAAGCCATCATGTTTCCAGAATCAACTAAAGCCGTATTAGTTTTGAATCCTGGTTGTGAGTTTCCATTATTATAGAATCTTTGAACGAATTGCTTGTCTTCAGTAATTGGAACGATAGTAAAGTCTTGACCTTCAGCAGTTACTCCCACATTGGTTTTAGCGGTGGTTGCCATAGCAGAGGTGATACCTGCAGTAAAGAGAATATCTACCAAATCGGCAGAGGTTTCAGTAACATTTTTACCAACATAACTTAAGCGGAGCCACAATCGAAGTTTGTCTTTTCCACTAATTGCTCGAAGGGCAGCCTGTGGAACCGTAATCGGAGCGTGGTCTAATTCGAAACAAGCGTAAATATCGTTGTAGGGGTCGGCATCAGGATCTCGGATTTTTCGCTTAAGGAATTCTTGAGCCTTTTTAATCCATTCATCGATAGTAATTGGTTTAGCAGCCTTGCCTACCTTGATATCTGCATTGGGGAAATCATCACCCATATCCATACCATCTCCAATATAAGGCTTAAAGTTGTCGTAGAACTTTTTGAGGGTGGTATTGACATCATATTTAGAAAGTGAAGTGTTGCCACCACTTTGAAGATATCTTCCTGAAACTCGTAGAGATTGGTTAGCCGCAGCCTTGCTTAAAGCATTATCGACAGTAAGTGGGTTGGAAACATCGTTGTTGTCATAAGTTTGGGCAGCACCGAATCCAATAAGAGTCCCCCAACCACCTTGAGCATCATCGTAGGTAGGCCAATAAATTTGGTCAGGTCGAGGCCAAGGAGATTCATCTCCAGGCTCTAAGTAACGCATACGACCTTCGGAAACTGCTTGTGGGAAGGGAATAACCGCAACTGAACCAGTATCGGGTTGAATTTGTAGACCTTCAGCACCCACAGTAGATCTCATTTCACCTGAAATCATAGACAACAATCGGTCACGGTCATGAGTAAACAAGTTAGGTTCACGAGCGACAAATCCACGCAATCGGTAATAATCCCATGCTGTTGGTTCACCATTAGAAGCAGGATTCAAAATCATGTTTTCGTAGTTACTATACATTTCTTGATAGTTGCTTGGTGGGGTAGTGATAAGTGGAGTTCCACGAGGACCAGCAAAAGACTTGGAGTAATCTCGCATAACTGTGCGTCCACGACCTTTGCGTTCTTCTTCGACAACCATGGTGGCAATGTGCCAGTGAATTGGAGTAATATCTTCAACTTCACCTTCCATGATACTTCGATAAAGTGGGTCCAAAATCATAGATTCGTATTCCCAAACATTAGGCACGGAATCCATCATGGTTCGGCAATGGTTATAGAAGTAATCTACATTGTCCAAAAGATTGGAGTTTTCTTCATCAGAAGGACTGACCTCAGAGATTTTACCTTCAAGGTATCCCTTAACAATAAATTCTCGAATAAACTCTTGTTCATTGACATAACCTAATCGGTTGCCGTCAAGACCTTTGTTGTTTCCTTCCATGTCTTTAGCACCGGCTTTAGCACGACCCATTCGGTGTGCAATAACATAGGGCACAGCATCCAAAATTTCTTGTCGGGAAACGAAGTCTTTGCCTCGCAAGAAAGCAAAGGCTTGAGATAGTTTTACCAAAGAGTTGGTGAACCGGAAACCAAGAACACGAGTAAAGACAATTGGAAGTTGTCCTTGACCAGCATCCATACTACCGAAAATTAGGTTAGCATCATCAGTTAGCACAGGTGAAGTAGTTCCTTTATCGGAAGTGCTGGTGTTGGTAGTGGTAGAGTAATCCAAGAGTGGTGATTCGTAAAGATTGATAGAATCTTCGTCAGCAAAAGTGTAGTTGTAATCGTTATCACCAAAAGTGATAGAAGATGGTCGCTTGGCGAAAATCTGTGAGAAGAGAACTGAGATAACAGAAATATCACGCAGACCATCGAAACTTGAGCCGGGGGCTGTGAACTTCATATCTTTGCCAACAGTCTTCCAAAGAGAGAACAAATTGCTAATTCTCATAGGGCGGAAAGAGTTGGAATCATTAGGATCCATGGTAAGATAATCTACTAAAATCATGTTAGGTTCTTTACCACCAGCACCACCATATTTGTTAGATAGTTGGTCGTATCGACCACCGAGAGAAACCGATTTAAACAATAGTTCCATGTCGATACGGTCGGTAAACGCCAAGTCGTTACCTTTTTGGTGAGGGTTGGTATCCATCCATGCTACGAAATCAGGTGATTTGAAAGTTTTACCACGGTATTCAACTAATTTTTCAGCAATTAGACCAAGAACAGCGTCTTCAACACCTGATTGAGAACGGTTGGCTTCGTTGAAGAACTTAACAGGTTGAGTAACAATTTCACGAGGCACTGGTTCGAACTCGTAAGTGCTAACAGTTTCTCCGGCTTGGTTTACGGCTTCAACAGCACGAATTTCAAGACCATAAAGAACTTCATCAGGTCGCTTGTCGAAGTCAATCTTAGCCACACCGATTTCTCGAAGCATTTCTACACCAATGTCGAATAATCCAGCACCCGAAACATCGTTGGTTCGATCGTCTACAAACCAATGGCACATAAGATGTCGTAGGAAGAAACCTTCGTTTCGTCCGGTATCAGTATAAAGTCCTCGTTGTTGGGTAGCCGAAACATATTCACCAAGTCCAGTAATGTGGTCACAAGATTCCTTAATGGCTTCTCCGTTGATTTCAGGATATCGAAGTCGCATAGTATAAGGTCCGTATCGAGGTCCTAAAGCGTTATTGTAATCCACAAATTCTCCA
>Ga0070752_1002019_pt1 | contig 13538 bp, 12 predicted proteins | sample VirMetDEL_Aug_30_FD_77440 | JGI IMG/M metagenome (GOLD analysis project Ga0070752, IMG submission 77440) | Aqueous microbial communities from the Delaware River and Bay under freshwater to marine salinity gradient to study organic matter... | ecosystem: Environmental > Aquatic > Marine > Coastal...
ATAATCCGCACTGCAATTTCGCTCTTTGGACAAAGCGAAAAGATCTTATCCGCCGCTTTTATTCCGAGCGGGCAAAGCTTCCGAATCTTATCCTGATCTTTTCGAATCCGAAGATAAACCGGCCGATGGACACGCCGCCGGAATTCTTTGATCGTACGTTTAACAACGTCGAGAAACATTATCAGGGGATCGAACAAAACTGCACCGGGCAGAAATGCCGGGACTGTCTGCTTTGCTATGTCCCCGGCAATGGTGTTTCTCAAATTGTCGAGGCGGTGAAATAACCAAATCGGTGACGCCAAATCGGTGACGCCAAATCGGCGACACTATAATTTTTGGGGATCGGCTAAAGGTTTCCTGCGGCGCTTGTTTGGGGGCGGGGCGGGACTTGCGGGCCGGTCGGATCGGCGGCGAGACGATGGGGCCAGCCGATCATCGCCTGAACATTCTTTTTTTTACTTGCCGCGAATCCGGGCCGGTGGCATGATTCCCGGACTGGCAACGACGCCAGCGACACAACAAAAGGAAAAAAACAATGTTGGACATTGTAACGACGACACCAAGAGCGATCGAGAATTGTAGAAACCGGGGCGGAGATATGTGGTCCACTCATCACGATATTAGTGACGTGAGCCTTTACGAGCGATTCGCCAAGTTTAGGCCGGTGCCCATCGAAGCCCTGACCAGCAAGCCGGACCTGACACCATCCGGCGAGGTCATTCGGGACATTGTCGAGCCGCAGCGGATGAAAGATTTTTCAGCCCTGCAAAATGTGGCCACTGGGAACGTGATCGATGTGACACCGTTTCGGGGATCGTACACGCTCAAGCCCCACGATCTTTTGATGGCAGAACAAGCGCAGATTGTGCTGCGGTCCGAATTGCCGCTGGGCAACGTCGAAGTGGTTGATCGGATTTTCGAGGAAGGCGTTCGGGTTCACCGGACGATCTATTTCCATGATCTAGCCAATGCACTAGGAACTACTACAACCGGCGAGAAGGATGTGGTGCGGTGCCGTCTCGATGTATTTAACAGCGTCGATAAATCTTGGGCCTTTCAGATCTTTTCCGGGGCTTACCGGGATCTGTGCCGGAATACTTTGGTTTTCGGCGGTGAGAAAGCTTACCACCAAAAAAAGAAGCACGTCGGCAGCATGTCCACCGAGGCGATGACCGAAAAGGCGGTGATGGGGTTGGACATGTGGGCAAATCAGTCCGAGCAGATGAGGCTTTGGCAGGATAGGAAGCTTACCGAAGGCCAGTTTGTTGACATCCTCAAGACAACGCTTTGCAAAAAAGAGTCAAAGGCCGCAAAGCATGAGGGGCTGGCCGAATCTGTGGCCGTCAACGAGCGCCGGTTAAATTACTTGTTGGAGCGGTTCGCAGAAGAGCGGAAGGAACTTGGGGAAACCCTCTGGGCCGGATACAACGCGCTGACCCACTGGGCGACCCATCTTCCCGACGCCCGCGAAAAAGGCCGGGATGAAAAGAAACGTTTTGACCGCAACAACGCTGTCCGGCAGCTTATTAGTGGCGAGGCTTGGCAGAGTCTCGAAACGAAGAAGGCGGAAGAATATGCACAATGAAGACTTAGAAGGCGCTTACCTGTTTTATCGTGTGCTTGTTGTTATCGCGATAATCCTTGGCCTTGTGGCCATCCTTTAGATCAGTGATAGGAGATACTGACATGACAACCAACAACAACCCAATCCCGGAATATCTCATCGAAGCTTTTAAGGAGCTTGCCGACAATTTCGAGATGCACTACCGCAACGACGAGCGCCAGCGGATCGTTAAAATGTTCGACGATGCTATCCTGCAGCAGAAAACCGACCCGCAGCCGGAGCAGACTGACATGCACGGGGAACCGCTGGCCGCACAAAACAGTGCCCCGGTGAAGACGGTTAAGAAGTATGAGCGGAAGCTTGGCGCGAAACATCGTGAGATGGTCGGGCTTATGTCGCGAAATAAATACATCGCGGCATCGACGCTGGCCGGTCAACTTGACTTGAAGCTTTCCACAGTCCGCCAGTATTTCAAGGATATCCAGCGGGCCGGATACACCATCGAGAAAAAGAACGTTTCTGTCCGGTGGGGCCGCAAGGGATACAATCGCTTGTATCGGATCGCATCGTAGGGTAAACAATAGGGGCGGGGCGCTTTTGTCCCGCCTCAAAACAGTAAGGAGAACGACATGCCTAAGACGACTATTGTTAGTGAGATGACCGAAAATGAAGCGCGAGATACTGTTGTAGTGACCAAGGCCGAAGCAGCCGCGCTTGTGACTTGCGTTGCGGGCTTGCGGAGCCAGCTTGAAACGCTCGATCAGATCATGAGTAGCGCGGGGATCACTGGTTATATTCCGAGCAAATCGCCAAGGAGTCTTGCAAACTTGCAGTTTACGATCAAACAGGACTAGCCCGCGATCAACCTTTTCCTCCCCCAACTTCCCCCGGACTTAGTGCCGGGGGTTTTTTTATGGGCGGGTGGCGGTTAAATGTCTAAGCCCTTGCCGGGAAAAGATAACAGGCCAGTGGGGGATGCTATGAAACATGAAACCGACGGCCATCCTTTTATAAATCCGATATGACAAACTGCTGTCGTGGGTGCGCGATCGAGCGCGGGGCACTTGTTTTTGGGGTGGTTTGAGGTTGGGCCGGGGATTCTGGCTGTTGTCTACCTCGGCGATGTCATGGACAAACCTAAAAAAATATATATTTTCCCTTGTGCGCGTGTGGGCGAGGGCCACCCCACCCCCCTAGTATTAGGTCTAGCAACACCGCCAGCAATTTATGGAAATGGAGTTATCGATATGGGTCAAAACAGTGCCCCAGTACCCTCCCCAACAAAAAAAAAGGGCACCCAAAACAGTGCCCAGTGGATATCTCGTGTAGATTTGCGGTGGAATAGCTGCGGGGAGGGGGTGTATAGTTATTTCCCAGCGGGTAGTACCCTCATCATACAGTCGAATTTCGAAATTGTCAAGCCTTAAAATTTTTTTTGTTGACAAAAGTAAGCCGTATGCCCATAATATAGGCGTAGGTTCGTCCCACACATTAGCACATCTTCCCACACCCACTGTTTTTTCAGAGAAAGAGCGCGGCTACAGCGGGACATCGACCTACACCTCACTGATTTGGCAAATACTATGAATCTTTTACCCCAACAGCGGAAAAAAGAGCGTGAAATTACGCCTCAACAGCAGAAATTTCTTGACTTACTGTTTGAAAACGGTGGTCAAGTCGCTGCTGCAGCGGTAGATGCGGGGTACTCCCGTGGATCTGCTGGCTGGTTGCGTAAACATTTGGCCGATGAGATCGTAGAACGCACAAAAGACATCCTTTCTATTAACGCCCTCAAAGCCGCAAACAGACTGGTTGACACTATTGATAACCCCGCCCCCGAACGAGGTGACGATCTGCGTCTCAAAGCTGCCGAATCACTGCTTTCTCGCGTTGGTGTCAAAGCCGCTGAACAGGTGAACCACAACGTAACGGCTGTCCACGGTGTTGTCCTGCTGCCGCCAAAGAATGAAGTCATAATCGATGGATAATCAACCTGCGCCGAAAAAGCGCGGTAGACCCAAAAAAGACCCGAATGCGCCAAAAGCCACATATCAACTTTCTACAAAGGAACGTGCGAGACGTGCGGCGCAGGGCCGTCTCAGATCGGCTAAAACAAGAGCCGCAAAGTCCAGCCAACAAGCAGCGGATAAAAGATACTATGCACGAGAGCTTGAAAAAACAGTGGGCAAAGTTGAAAAAGCCCTTGTCGGCGCTGAATCTGCCACAATCGATCTTGGGGATCTATCTGATTTACCTGCAGCAGTGTCGGAGCTTGTCGGCGAAAGCGAAGTGGTGTTTCAGCCGAATGAAGGTCCGCAAACGGAGTTTCTTAGCGCAGGTGAACGAGACGTACTATACGGAGGTGCTGCGGGTGGCGGAAAAAGCTTTGCACTTCTTGCTGATCCGCTACGTTATTGTCACAATCCTAATCATCGCGGTCTTCTTTTACGTCGTACACTCGACGAACTAACAGAACTGATCGACAAGTCGCGCCAGCTTTACCCCAAAGCTTTTCCGGGCGCGAAGTTCAGAGAGTCAAAGTCCACGTGGGTGTTTCCATCCGGGGCAACAATTTGGTTCACCTATCTTGACAGAGACAAAGACGTAACACGTTTTCAAGGTCAAGCGTTCAACTGGATAGGTATCGACGAGATAACGCAATACCCCACACCGTACGTTTGGGATTACCTTCGCTCTCGTCTCCGTTCTACTGATCCCGAGTTGCAGCAAAACTTGTACATGCGCTGCACAGCTAACCCCGGTGGTGTCGGCGGCTGGTGGGTCAAAAAAATGTATATCGATGGTATCGAGCCTAACAAGCCATACGCTGCTTTTGACATCGATACTATGCGCCCGTTTCTGTGGCCCGACGGCCACGAAAAAGCAGGTCAGCCGCTCTTCTACCGCAAATTTGTACCGGCGCGGCTGACTGACAATCCCTATCTGATTGCAGACGGCCAGTACGAGGCGATGCTCAGATCGCTCCCGGAAGTCGAGCGGAAGCGGCTTCTTGACGGGGATTGGGACGTGGCGGAGGGAGCGGCCTTCCCCGAATTCTCACGAAGCCTTCACGTAGTCGAGTCGTTTGACCTGCCTACTAACTGGCCTCGTATCCGTGCAGCCGACTACGGCTACGCTGCCCCCTCTTGTGTCCTTTGGGGCGCAATCGACTGGGATAATAACATTTGGATATACAGAGAATTATACGAAAAGCACTTGACAGCCGAAGAACTGGCTGATAAAATATTAGAAGCGGAACAACTGGACCCGCTGCCTCACTACACTGTTTTGGACTCCTCATGCTGGAACAAGACAGGATTCGGTCCTTCTATCGCAGAAGTAATGATGCGTCAAGGTGTTCGTTGGACGCCCTCGGATCGAAACAGGATTCAAGGAAAGATGGAAGTTCACCGTCGGCTTGCAAAAGAGCCGTATTCCGGTGAACCCCGTCTTCGTATTTTTTCCTCGTGTTCAAATATCATAAAACAGCTTTCCGGTATCCCCCTGTCAAAAACAAACAGTGAGGATGTCGATACAAAAGCAGAAGATCACGCCTACGACGCCCTTCGCTACATGATGATGACCCGCATGAGCGGATACGCATCTATACATCAACAACTCGGCGCAATCAAGAACCAAGTATATCAAGTTCAAGATGAGACTTTCGGATACTAACTAGATGTCAAAGAATCTGATAAATACAAAGTTCGATCCGTCTCAGATCAGTTTGCGTGATTTGATGGAACTGTACGCACGAGACAGAAAGCGCAACGTCTCAAATTTTGTCGGAAGTCTGTCTGCCCCCGAATTCAAAGCGTATATGGACAAGCCCGCCATCGAGTTTTTCGAGGCGGCACGGGACGAGAATAATCCACTTCAACAGTATTTTGATCAGCAAGCTGCGAAGGGTGTAGGTCCGGGAGGAGCAAAGAAGGCATTTTCTGCCGTTAAGCTTCTCGAAGAAAATGTAGTAAATCAGCTAAAACGACTCGACCGTATGGGCGACTATGCTGATGACACAAATGGATTTCCAAAGCTCACTGATACTGTCGTAGAACCGGCAAAGGGTCAACCCCGCTCTAAGAAGCTTCGCATCAATCCTGCGAAATACGGTGAATTGATGATGGGCCTCGTAGAGCATGCCCGTCAAAATCCGAAAGATGTCCCTGTAGTTCGCGCTCTCATGACGCAGATGTATCTCGGCTTCCGTCCGAAAGAGATACTTCAGATGCCCATGAAAGACACAATTCGTCCGGCTGACGAAGGCAGCGTATCGAAGGGTTTGTTTCTTCCGGCTGACTTGGCAAAGATGGATGAAGCCATGTCCATCCCTCTCAGCCCGCACGTAGAGTCTATGCTAAACAGTGCAATCGAAAGTAACAATTCGCGCTTCGGCAATAAAGAAGTTCCGGACCTCATGTTTGTCGGGAATGACGGAAAACCTCTCCCGAAGGGTTCACTGTCTCGCGTTCTCAAAAGCATCACTGTTCCCGGCATTCTAGAAGATGCCCGCACAGGCGAGAAGTTTGACAATCTCACCGCAGCATACGACCTTCGCAGAGGACATGCTACCTTCGTAAACATGCTTGGATTTTCTCCTCAAACCGGCGGAGAAATGAAGGCACGGGCAATCAAAGAAGCTGGGGGCGGCGAAGAGCCTAAGTATATTGCCAAGCCTTTTGGATTTTTCACAGCGCAGCAGCTTGGACCACACATTGCACTTCACAACGCTATCCTCGAAGTGTTTGCACGAGCATCCGGCGTTGAAGGGGCGGGTCTAAATAAGGGCATTATATTCGATCCTCGTGAGGATATTCTTGAATCAAGCCTAAAGACTAACAGACTAGCTGATATGCCCACAATAAATGTCGCGGAAATGGGCGAGGTAAGAATTCCCGGCGCATCTCTTCCGTCGAACATCGCTCTTCCTGCAGAGCCGGAATTTGATGCAGATACTCCCGCACCAGCAGCTAAAAAATCCCTTAGTCTTTCTCAGATGGCGGAAGCTCTTAACAGCGCCGTTTCGAGCAAAACAGTAAAAACAGGGGCGGGAATGTTGGCCGGAGCGGCAGGTGTAACTGCCCTCATGACAGATCCTGCGGAAGCGGCAGTGCCGATGGCAGTAGAGATGGGGACTGAAGTCGGGGCGCGATCTGCTCTGAAGGCAGCGTTGCCTATGGCGGCTGGAACTGGCCCTCTCGCTCCCGCAGCAATCGCAGCTATTGTCGCTGCGGAATCAGCGTCTCCGTCCGCTGGCGCAGGGGCACAGCAGCTTAACGTCGAAGAGCAAATGCAGCTAGACGTTGCCCGCAGGACGGGAGATATCGGCGTAGAAAAAGAACTAATGGCCCGCGAACCGATTACTGAAGTTGGGGGATCAGACGCCCCGACATTCTCTTTGGATCAAGATCTTGGACAGAGAGTTACTCGTCAAACATCCACTGACGAAATGACTTTTCAGTCGATTATAAACAGACGCAAACAACGCAATGCTATGAACGAGGCAATAGAAACTCGTTTTCCATAGAAAACACTTGAGGAGACTCCAATGCCAAACAATAACTACAACTACGGCGCTTCTTACATCAACGCCGCTTGCACTACTTCTGTAGACGATCAGATGGGTGCTGACCAGCTTTACCGCGAAGGTCTTGAGTTTGACACTCGCGCAAAAACTGACGTTCTGACCGAAGACATGCCCAAGAAGCAGACAAAAACTACTGTCGATCCTTCTGTCATGCGGATGGCCGAAGAGCGCGATTACTAAGGGATACCCCTCATGGAAGATAGGTTTCTAGAACCTGCGGATGACGAGCCGGTAGATATCGCTTCTCCCGAAGATCAATTTTCAAATTTGGCCGCACACGTCAAAAAGAAATTTGAAGATTCAGAGAACGGTCGCTATGCGTACGAACAACGCTGGCTACAGGCTTACAAAAATTTTCGTGGTATTTACGATTCGTCCACTCAGTATCGCGATTCTGAGCGTTCGAAAGTTTTTATCAAGATCACGAAGACTAAAGTTCTTGCCGCATACGGGCAAATTGTTGACATTCTCTTTGCCAACAAAAAGTTTCCGCTGGTTGTAGAGTCTACTCCTGTCCCCGAAGGTGTGGCAGAGTTCGCCCACATGAAGACTCCGGTGGACGATATTGTTAATCCCGAAACACCTCAAGACCCGTATGGCTTTGAGGGGGATGGTCGCCAGCTTCTTCCGGGCGCGTTGCAAGCAGAAGAATCAAAAGACTTTCTCGGGGCGTACAAGAACGACTTTGCAAACGCACCCGTTGTAGAGGGTCCGAGCCGCATGGGGGAGCCTCAGTTCTCCCCGGCTCAAGAGTCTGCACTAAGAACAGAGAAGATTATTCACGATCAACTCGTGGATACTAACGCCGTCACTGTTATTCGGAAAAGTATTTTTGAGGCCGCACTTCTTGGTACAGGCGTCATAAAGGGTCCGCTTAACATGTACAAGCGAGTTCATCGCTGGGTAAAAGGCGATGATGGTGAGCGCGAATACGATCCGCTAGAGAAAGTTGTTCCTCGCATCGAACACGTGTCTGTTTGGGACTTCTACCCCGACCCTGCAGCAACAAGCATTGAAGATTGCGAATACGTCATTCAACGTCATCGCATGAATCAGCAGCAGCTTCGCAGTCTGCTTCTTATGCCGTACTTCCGGTCAGAAGCCATCGAAGAAGCTATCGCCTCCGGTCCAAACTACGTCGATAAATACTTTGAAGATACGATCAGAGAGGACGAGACTGAGGCGTACTACAACGAATCTCGCTACGAGGTTATGGAATACTGGGGCGTACTGGATGCTGACATGGCCTATCAGATCGGCATGGAAGACATCCCGGACAACCTCACGCAACTTCAAATCAATGCGTGGATTTGCGGCGACAAAGTTCTTCGCTGTGTAGTCAACCCCTTTACTCCTGCGCGTGTGCCGTTCTTTGCTTTGCCGTACGAGATCAATCCGTATCAGATTTGGGGCGTTGGTATTGCAGAGAACATGGAAGACGCACAGATGCTGATGAACGGTCACGTTCGTATGGCAATCGACAATCTCGCTCTCGCGGGCAATCTTGTATTTGACGTGGATGAAGCCTCTCTTGTCCCCGGACAGAACATGGACATCTTCCCCGGTAAGATTTTCCGACGCCAGTCGGGTGTGACCGGCACTGCAATCAACGGCTTAAAGTTTCCGAATACGGCACCGGAAAACATTCAGATGTATCAGATCAGTCGCCAGCTTGCTGATGAGGAGACAGGTTTGCCCTCGATCATGCACGGTCAGACGGGCGTGACAGGCACAGGCCGTACAGCAGCAGGTCTGTCTATGCTCATGGGAGGTGCAAGCCTTTCCATGAAGACCGTCATTAAGAACGTAGACGACCATCTCTTGAAGCCGATGGGAGAAGCGTACTACCAGTGGAACATGCAGTTTAACGAAAGTATGGATGACATTGGTGGCGATCTTGAGATCAAACCTCGCGGCGTAGCGTCAGTGATGCAAAAAGAAGTACGCAGCCAGCGTCTCACTGGACTTTTGCAGACTGTAGCCAACCCCATGCTGGCCCCGTTCATCAAGATCCCGAATCTTATGCGAGAGTTGGCTATATCTCAAGATATCGACCCGGAGAGCTTAGTAAACGACATTAACGAGGCGCAAGTATACGCTCAAATGCTTCAAGGGATGATGGCAAATGTTGAACAAGGAACAGGCGAGGCTGGTGGCCCCGCTGATCAACAACGACAAGGCATGGGAGGGTCTGAGGGAGTATCTGACCAATCTCAAGAGTCTAACGGTGCAAGCCCTAACGGTGGCACAATCGGAGTCGGAGCTACGCCAGTTGCAGGGGAAGCTGGTTTTACTGGAAACCCTTCTGAAATTGAAGGATAACCAAGCAGCGGTAATAAAGGCAAATAACGATGGCACAAACGTACGATAAGTGGATTAACTGGTATCACACCGTTGATACGCCCGCTGCACAGCAGCCCGCACCCGGTCCGGCTCCCGATCCGGTCACTGATCCCGATCCGGTAGTCGCCACGTCTGTCCCCGACCTTTCCACCGATCAAGGCTTCAACGTTCAAACGGAAACATCTTTGCGAAATCTTCGTAAACAAAGAAAAGATGTTGCTGCAATCGACTTCGGTACAGTCAAATACGCAACGCTAAACGACTACCTTAAAGCAGAAAATCTCGGAGACAGAAGCGGATTTTTTAGCGGCGTTGATTTTGGGGGCGTCACTAAAAAGGATCAGATTCCCGCGAGAGCCGGAGAAGCGTTAGGCGCATTCGATCCCAACCTGCTTCTTCTTGCCCTTCCGTTTGGCTCCGCGATGGTTCCGTCTCGTCAACTGCAAGATCCTACTGGTAAGTTCCAAAGATCAATCCCTGTAACGGGCATGTTCAATCCGCTTGCCACTATGGCGATAGCAGAAGAGTACCGCGAGTTATACAATATTAAAGAGTTCAACTCAAAAAACCCCGGCGTAAGAGGTCAAAAAGCGGGATTCGGTTTCAGTGTAGGCGACGTAAATATCTACCGTCGCCCCGGCGAATCTCTTTATCGCGGCCAGCTTTCTAAGGCGGGACTGGATCAGCAGACTGCACGGCGTATGGAAGAGTACGTTGACGGCACTAAAATGGGGAAAGATGTAGTTCGCTCACTGCTTGCAAAGTCCGATCCCAACGACGACTCGCCAACCACGATCACGCTTGACGAAGATTCTAGGGTTGTTCTTCCGACAGAAAATGGCGGGTACCTGCTGAACGGTAACTTCCATTTCGGCAGTGGGATTGCAAGGTATGGTTACGACGAAGATATGACTGCGCTGGGCGCTTCTGTGTTTTCTGCCAACGGACAACTGCCGCAGCAGCAGTCTACTGCGTTGGCGCAGCAGTGGAGACGCTCGGCACAAGCTCTGCCAAGGAATGCCACAGCAGCAGAAAAGCTTGCCAACTTGGAGGCGCATATCAAAGCCGCTACCAGTCTTCATCAAAGTAATTTGGTGGCGCAACAGGAAGCGGCAAGGAAGGCCGACATGGAGCGACGTAAATCTCTCATTGTGCAGGGAGTGCTTCCGGAAGGTTATCAAGCTCCGACTGGCGTCGATTTCAGCAAAGAGAGAGACTTTTACGCAAGCGTCGAAGAGGCCCGTAAAGGTATGCTCCGTGCAAATCAAAAGGGTATTGTGGGTCGAAATGAGCGTATGGCGGAGAGGGCACGGGCCAATGCCGCTCAACGTGAAAGCGACAGAGAAGAAAGACAGCAGGGCTATGAAGACAGGGGCATGAGTGAAACTCAAGCACGGTCAGCGTCGGCTGAGGCTAGTCGTTACGAGGCTATGGCGTCAGCGTATGGCTACGCCGAGGGCGGTGACATTCCTGCAGAAGAGGAACCATTTATTGCAGGTGCGCCTGATGCCAACGAGCCTATGATTACTGGCAACGAGCTTATCGAAGCCAGTGGAGAAGAGTCGGGCTTTATCGATCGCCCACCGTCAAAGGTTACAGACAGTGAGTCCGTAGCCGATAACAAAGAAATGAAGGCTGATGAAGGCGGATACGTTATTAACGCTGCAGCAGTCACAGAAGCGGGCGAACAAGATATCTCGAAGATGATCAAGGACGCCGAAGACTACCTCCGCAGGGAGGGTCGTGAAGTTTCTACCGAAAAAAGTAACCAAGATATTCTTGTTTCTGCCGGGGAAGTCTATGTCTCTAAGGAAGTTGCAGATGTGATCGGGCGGGATCGTCTCCGTAAGATTAACAATCGCGGCCTTCCAAAAACAGAAGAAAAGATTCAAAAGGCTGCAAAGGGCGGACGTGTAGGTTACGCAGAAGGGGATGAAGTACAAAGTTTTATGGATCAGCCCGGTGAAATACCCGACGTAGGCGATGCTCCGCGTATGCAAGCAGAGATTCCGGAAAATGATATTACACTGTTTCGGGGATACTTAGGCAAAAAGGGTCGGCATGTACGCGCAGACGTAGAAAATCTTATCGATAATCTTTCTGATAAGGGCAAATTAGCCTTGCTGATGCTAACTGAAACTACAGCCCTCGCTGATCCGCTGGAAAGCATGGAAGCTGTTGGGCAGGTGGCAGTAAACAGAATGAACACAAACGATCCGGACTTTGATGATGTCACAAGCATTGCAGATGTTCTAAAGCAGCGCAGCACGGGGCGCGGCAGCGGATCAAAGATGTTTCAGTTTGACGGGCTAGAACCTACGAGTGTCAAGAACCGCCTTACAGAAGTTATGGGCGGTGGCGCACAGGCAGCGTTGGATAAAATTTACAGTGCTGCAGACAACGTAATTGACATGAATCCTAGACTGGGCGGTGAAGGCGCAGATGGCAGAGAGCCAGCTATCCCACTCAGTGTCCTATATTACAAGAAGCCGGGATCAGAAGGCGGCGGCTTTATGGACAAACGACATTATATGGAACCCTACACTACAATCGGTGGACATCAGTTCTACAATGTGAACTTTGAATTCCCCGGTAGACACAGTGGAAGGTAGACATTCGCTGGCTACCCGCATTTTCACGCGGCCCCAGCACAACCGGAGCGGCTACCCACAGCCAAGTGGCCCCGCTAGTGAGGTAACTAAAAATGGCAAAAAAACCACGCGGACACCGCGCAAACAAGCCCAACGATAGTTTCGGAACCGTAAACGATCAAGGTCTTTACAGAGGAAAATATCGTGAGGGAGTCTACGACGACGAAGATTCAGAGGAAAATCAAGAAGAGCTAACGGCCCAAGAAGCCCAAGAAGAGGACACCAGTGAAACGGCCACTCCTCAAGAAACAGAAGGTTCTTTTGCACCGCAAAAAGCGGAACAAGATTCCCCGGAATACAAGAAGCGTTACGACGACCTTAAGCGTCATTACGACAAGAAGCTTAAAGAGTGGCAGGAAAAAGAAGATGACTACGTGTCTCGTTTGATGACTACTAGCTCTACTCCTGCCCCCGATCAAGAATCGGGACTAGACTTGGAAAGCTTTAAGGAACGTTATCCTGACGTATATAACGCGATCCACAAGATCTCTTCAACGCAATCCGAAGCACGTATGAAGACTCTTGAGGAAGAACTCAGCACTATTCGAGACCGTGAAAAAGCTCTTGAAAAGCAAAAAGCGTATCAAGAATTGCTGAGAATTCATCCCGACTTTGATGAGTTAAAGGGAAGCAGTGAGTTTTCCGAGTGGCTCGACGGTCAGCCCAAGTCCATTTCTGACGGCGTTTACAACAACGCTACAGACGCAAAGTGGGCATCTAGGGTGGTTGATCTTTACAAAGCGGACACGGGCTTGACCAAAAAACCCGCACGAACCCGGAAAAAAGATGACGCAGCGATGGCTGTATCAACACCTGCTTCCAAAGAAGTAATGGCTAACTCCGGCAACAAGCGAGTTTGGAAAGCTTCGGAAATCGGCAAAATGAAGCCGTGGGAATTCGAAAAGGCGGAAGCCGAACTCGATGCCGCACGAGCAGAAGGCCGAATCGACTACAACAACTAACCTAACCTCCAAGGAAGGAAAGACCAATGGCTTTTGACAGCGCATCAGGTTACAACAACCTGCCTTCCGGTAACTTTACACCGGAAATTTTTAGTCAAAAAGTTCTCAAGTTCTTTCGTCGCGCTTCGGTTGCAGAAGACATCACGAATACTGATTACGCTGGCGAAATCGAGAACTTCGGTGATACCGTTCGTATCATCAAAGAACCAACCATCACCGTTTCTAGCTACGCTCGTGGCTCGGTGGTAAACCCGCAAGACCTCGCTGACGATCAGACCACTATGGTCGTTGATCAGGCGAACGCCTTTGCATTCAAGATTGACGACATCGAAGAGCGTCAGTCTCACGTTAACTTCGAGGCACTTGCCACCTCTTCGGGTGCGTACTCCTTGAAGCGTAACTACGACGCCAACATCCTGACTGCTATGGCA